>ENA-OQKF01000423-OQKF01000423.1-human-gut-metagenome-genome-assembly--contig:-NODE-423-length-27607-cov-3.075837_pt1 | contig 27607 bp, 24 predicted proteins | sample MGYA00242617_ERZ504784 | MGnify/ENA primary metagenome ERZ504784 (study PRJEB26092, sample SAMD00036364) | human gut metagenome | host: Homo sapiens | study: EMG produced TPA metagenomics assembly of... | reverse complement strand
GAACTCATAGTACGTACCTCATTCTCTAAATACTTTAAATCGTAAAGATTGTTATTATAATAACATTTTCTAAGTGACACATCAATTTCCATATTATCTAAATCTATGTGCCAATTTTATCTACATTTTGTAAAAACTATGAAATTTCATAATAATGTGCATAAATACCACCACGTGCGATTAACTCATCGTGTGTTCCACGCTCTGCTATTCCATTGTCAGCAACGACCAGAATCTCATCTGCATTACGGATTGTGGACAAACGATGTGCAATTGTAATGGTTGTACGATTCTTTGCCAACTCTTCAAGACTCTGCTGGATCCAACGTTCACTTTCATTGTCCAATGCACTGGTCGCCTCATCCAGAATCAGGATTGGCGGATTCTTAAGGAAAACTCTGGCAATAGAAATTCTCTGCTTCTGTCCACCGGAAAGCCGGGTTCCTCTTTCTCCGACAAATGTTTCATATCCGTCCGGAAGTTCCATAATAAAGTCATGGATATTGGCTTTCTTTGCCGCATCTTCAATCTCTTCCATCGTAGCGTCAGGCTTACCATATGCAATATTTTCACGGATACTTCCACAGAAAAGATAAACATCCTGCTGCACAAGACCAATCTGATTACGCAGACTCTCAAGGGTCAGCTTTCTCACATCTTTTCCGTCAACCGTAATCTTTCCACCTGTTACATCGTAAAATCTTGGAAGCAGGGAACAAATTGTTGTCTTACCACTTCCAGAAGGACCAACCAACGCAATTGATTTTCCAGCCGGAATATGGAACGATACATTTTCCAGAACCGGCGTGTCATCATCACTATAATGAAAGAAAACATTTTCATAATTCACATCTCCCTTCACGTCATCAAGCAGCTCTGCATCCGGTGCATTCGTAATCTCAGGCTCTGTCTCGACCACGTCCAGAAATCTCCGAAATCCGGACAGACCTTTCTGCATCATCTCAGTCAGCTCCACAAGAATCTGAATCGGACTGATAAAGATTCCGATATAAAGCGCATACATAGCAAGATCAGCTACTTCCATCTGACCATGTGCTATGAGCCAGCCTCCAAATACACGCGTAATCAGATACATCATGCCCTGAAAGAACAGATTTCCACTCATAAAGCTTCCCATACACTGATAGTTCGCTTTCTTAGATAAAAGAAATCCATGATTGCTCTCCATGAACTTCTCCCGCTCAATCTCTTCATTTGCAAAAGACTGTACGACACGGATTCCGGCAAGCGTATCCTGCAAACTGGAATTCACGTTCCCGATTTTCTGCCTGTTATCCATAAATGTTGTCTGCATCTTCCGGTTCTGGCTGCCCGAAAAGAAAATCATAAATACAACCATTACAAGAAGTGGAATCGCAAGCTTCCAGTTGATCAGGAATAAAAATACAAAAGAGCCGATAATTTTAATCAGCGAGATAAATAAATTCTCCGGTCCGTGATGCGCAAACTCCGCAATATCAAACAGATCCGATACCAATTTACTCATCATCTGTCCGGAATTATTCTGATCATAATAAGAAAACGATAATTTTTCATAATGATCAAATAATTGTTGGCGCATATCGCACTCCATGTGCGCTCCCATCATATGTCCCTGATAGCTGACATAATATTTACAACATGCCTGAAGAACATAAATCAAGAACAACACAATCCCAATCGGTACAAGATTACGCATAATTGAAGACGCATTTTCCACAAACAACGTCCTCGTAAGTGTCCGTAAAATCTGAGGAAAAGCCAGATCCACCAGGCTGATTATCGCTGCACAGACAAGATCTAAGAAAAAAACAGCTTTGTACGGCGCATAATATTGAATAAATCTCTTTAACGTATGCATTTAAAAACCTCTTTCTACCCAAAATCGCTAGTAATATTATATATACAATTTTAAAAATATATAATTGGGGACGGGGTTTTTTCAAAAAAACCCCGTCCCCAATTAAACTTTAACCTGTCCCTTTTTGTAATCGTCAAAACAATTCCAATTATTTCAAAAAGTCTGGATCTTCAAAATAGTTTATCTTCATAGAATTTTTTACATCTCGAAGTGTTTCTGCAGCTTTTGCCTCTGCAACCTTGCTTCCTTCTTTGAGAATGTCGTATACATCCGGAAGTCTCTTCTCCCATGATTTTCTTCTCTCGCGGATTGGTGCAAGTTCTGCCTGCATTACATTGTTCAGGAATTTTTTTACTTTTACATCTCCAAGTCCACCGCGTTTGTAATGTTCTTTCAGTTCCTCCAGGTTTGCATAATCTGGAAGAAATTCGTCTACATATTCCTGCTTGCAGAATGCATCAAGATAAATGAATACCGGGTTGCCTTCTACCTGCCCTGGATCTTCGACTCTTAAGTGATTCGGATCTGTGAACATGGACATAACTTTTTTCTTAATGTCTTCTGCTTCATCTGACAGGTAAATACAATTTCCAAGTGATTTACTCATCTTTGCCTTACCGTCGATTCCCGGCAGTCTCAGGCATGCTTTGTTAGATGGAAGAATAATATCTGGCTCTGTCAGTGTCTCACCATACACGCTGTTGAATTTGTGTACGATTTCTTTACACTGCTCCAGCATCGGCAGCTGATCCGCTCCTACCGGTACAGTTGTTGCACGAAACGCCGTGATATCTGCTGCCTGACTGATCGGATAGCAGAAAAATCCGACCGGAATGCTTGCCTCAAAATTTCTCTGCTGAATCTCGGCTTTTACTGTAGGGTTCCTCTGTACCCTGGACACTGTAACCAGATTCATATAATAAAATGTAAGCTCTGTCAGTTCCGGAACCATAGACTGAATGAAAATATTAGATTTTGCCGGGTCGATTCCGCAAGCAAGATAATCCAGTGCCACATTCATAATATTCTGTCTTACTTTCTCTGGATGTTCCGCATTGTCTGTCAATGCCTGAGCATCTGCAATCATAATATAGATTTCATCATAATCACCGGAATTCTGCAATTTCACACGCTCCTGCAGTGATCCTACATAATGTCCCACATGAAGACGTCCTGTTGGTCTGTCACCGGTTAAGATAATTTTCTTCATTTTTTGTTCTCCTTAGCATATATTTTACATAATCTGTATCCATATACAATTACATGTCTTTATAATCTGCCTGCTTTCCTTATATTATCTATGCTTAAAGCGTAGATTCAAAGCAAGCAATATCTAAGCAAGCAATATCTAAGCAAGTAATATCTACGCAGGCAATATCCTTGTTCATTATAAGCTTTTCTTAAGAAAGCGTCAATACACGAACACAGTAATTCGTTAAACTGTAGGTTTAGGTTTATCCTGTAAATCTATATTATAAATCTATTCTTTTATTATTATGCTACACCTTGTTGTCCTTTCTTACATGCTACTTCGAATTCTCTTAATTTTCTTTTTGCTTCTTCACTCAGATTTCCCGGCACATCAATCTGGACCGTCACATATTGATCTCCGTGCTGATTCTTATCTTTCATAGAAACAATTCCTTTGCCTCTCAAACGAATCTTTGTTCCGGACTGAGTTCCCGGATTAATCTTACACAATACATTTCCGTGAAGTGTCTCAACCTTCGCCTCACCGCCAAGTACTGCTGTTGTGAATGGAACTCTGACTGTTGTGTAAACATTCATGCCCTTCCGTTCATATCCTGGTTTTGATGCGACTTTCACTTTCAGAAGAAGATCTCCTGCTTTTCCGCCATTAATTCCCGGATTTCCTTTTCCGCGAAGCCGAATACTCTTACCCGTATCAATGCCGGCCGGAATCTTTACCTTCAATGCTTTGCCTACTGTTTTTCCATTATTTTCCGTCAAATGTATGACTTTCTCACAACCAAAGGCAGCTTCGTCAAATCCTACTGTAATTTCTGCTGTAACATCTGCTCCGTCCTGGCTGTAATTTGCATACGATCCACTTTCGCCAAAGCCACTTCCACTAAAGCTGCTTCCTCCAAAGCCACTTCCACTAAAACCAGTGCCGCCAAAGCCACTTCTTCCAAAGCCACTTCCACTAAAGCCACTCCTTGATCCTTTCGAAGAACTTCTTGTAGCGCCGCCAAAGCCACCAAAGCTTCCTCCAAAAATGTTCTTCAGGAAATCGTCCATATCGCCATTTCCTTCAAAATGATATTCATGGAATGTACCGTCCGGTCCTGCATACTGGTAAGTACCGCCTCCATTTCTGCTATAAGCGCCACCATAAGCACCACCTGCTGCACCGCTTCCATCGAATGCAGCATGACCAAACTGGTCGTACATTTTTTTCTTTTCCGGGTCACTTAATATATTGTAGGCTTCTGTTGCTTCCTTGAAGCGCTCTGCCGCCTGTGCATTTCCCTGATTTGTATCCGGGTGGTATTTTTTTGCCAGTTTCCGATATGCCTTTTTTATTGTGTTCTTGTCTGCATCCCGGCTAACTCCTAGGACTTCATAATAATCTCTTTTTGCTGACATAATCTGTTCCTCCCTTAGTTTGCTGTTTTTCATATTCAAGAATATCTGCAGATTGTATTCTGATACCCTCTGATATCTTAAATTACCCCACAGGAATTTACCTGTGGGGTAATCATATCTGCCATAAAACATAATTTCTCGATTACTTCAGAACTCTTTTTGTTCTACTTGTAATATAACACTCATTTTTTATAATGTCAACATAAGATTATATTTTTTTAACGCCCGGAATTATTCATATTTACAACCAATAGACTCGCCCATTTTTACCAATGTCTCTGCCTGTGCTTTTGTATTGTGGATAATATCCTTGTCCGGTTCTGCCATGCCAGGCTCTGTCATCACCACAATCGTAGAACCACCGAATTCGAACATTCCTTTTTCGTCACCACGCTTTACCTGAGCAGAATCTTCTTCATGATTATTGATTTTTCCAACCATCAAAGCTCCTACTTCCATAAGAAGGATTGTTCCTAGCTCCTTTGTCTTTAGAAGACAGTATTCCCTCGAATTCATTTTGTAAATTGGATAATAATCATTTGCCACTGGGTTCACTGTATGAAGTACGCCGCGAATCTTCCGCTGTCTTGACTTTCGTCCATCTGCCACATAGCAGTACCGGTGATAATCATCCACTGTCAGACGGATCACATAAATCCAGCCGCCCATATAACGTTCTGCCAAACGCTCATCTTTTAAAAGCTGCGCTGCCGAGTACTGTGTGTGTTTAATCCAGAATCTCCCTTTCTGCGTGATTGGATATGCAGTGACTTTTCCGTCGCTTGGGCTGATCAGAATATTTTTCTGTTCATTGATCGGTCTTTGCTCCGCCTTGATCTTCCTTGTAAAAAATGCATTATAGGAATCAAATTCCTGCTTTTCATAAATGCCAAGATCAATGTGATTCTTTTTTACAAAGGAAGGGATTATCCTCCTGGAAAGTCTTGTACTTAAAAACTTTCCACAAATATCAGAAACTGCCGGAGACAAAAATGGGCGGAGCAGCATTCTGGTCAGCGCATGACCATAAATAACTTCTAACAGGTGATCCTGTCCAGTCGTTCCGTCTATTTTCATTCCATCACGAGTGATATATGTCACAGCCATGTCTTTTCCCTCACTTAATGTTCAATCTCTCATATATTCTTTCACGATTCCACCTGGCTTTGCAGGAATTCTCTACCAGATATGCAGTCCATGCAGCACTGCCAGTGCGACAATGACAACCATGACAGTCTGTCCCAGCTTCTTCGGCTTGCGGAGTCTGAAATTTGTGATAAATAAAAGTCCGATGATCAGTACAAGCGCATGCAAGGCAATGATAAAATCTTTGCCAAGTATCGGACGGAACACATATAAAATAGGAAGTGCAACTGCCATAGAAGTAATCGGAAGTCCTTGATAACATTCCCTGTTTTCCGTGGTCTCTTCCTGACGGATTTCTTCAGACACATTATACCATGCCAGACGGATCAGTCCTGCCAGCACATAGAACATCAGAATCGTAACTCCGATACCATGGTTCATTCCCATACGATATGCGATCAATGTCGGACCCACACCAAAACAGATAATATCTGCCAACGAATCAATCTGAATTCCAAACTTTTTCTCCACTTCAGTACGATTTTTTTTCGTCCGGGCAATCTTGCCGTCAAACATATCACAAAATCCTGACAGTGCCAGACAGACAATCGCCATTCTCGGATAACCATTCATAGAAAACAGCATTCCTCCCATCGAAATCAATACACTTACATAAGTCAGCACTACTGTGTAATCATATACACCTAACATCATTCATTTTCCTCAACTTTCTTATCCCTTTTTAACATTTCTTCCTATTGTAAAATTCGCAAAAATTGTAAGCAGTGCACTTAAGAGCAGCTCGGTGTAATATCCCAAGCCACGGCTTAAGAGCATTCCCGGAAGCAATAACTTACTTCCAAATATTGGTAAAAATATTCTTAAAAATAACTGTTCGCTGATTCCCATTCCTCCTGGCAGTGGCAACATATCCACAGCCACAGAGATGGTTCCCTGCAATATAATTATGACAAATGCAGAACTTCCGGAGAGTCCAAATGCTTTATATACAAACCAGGTTGTCGCGAATAATGCAAATCTCTGGAATACTGTAATTGCAAACACTTCCACAAGCACCCATACATGCTCCCGCAGATACACCGCCGTCGCACGGTACTGATCCATAGAAGCATTCAACTTTTCAAGTCTTGAACTCTTTTTCTTCATCAAATGCATTTTTTCCAGAAGGTCAAGTCCTTTTACAAGAATTGATCTTGCAAGCATCGGATGAAATACAAGTACCAGCATTCCTGACACACAGAATACATTGAGTGCCGTCCCCAGATAAAAAATGTGACGAACCCGGTAAAGGTGTGCCTTAATAAAGCCCTGACCAAAAATTGTCAGTGTAACTCCGATTACCACAAGTACCAGCTTATATGTAATAGTCACGATCAAAAGAACAAGCGTAGACACCGGAATCGGAATCTTCTCTTTTTTCATATAATATATCTGAGCCGGCTGTCCACCTGTCGCTGACGGAGTAATACAGCTAAAGAAAAAACCGACCGAGGAAAATAAAAAACAGGTCCATTTTTTCAGTTTGATTCCAAGCGTATGCATCATATAAAAAATGATGATGGATTCACCCCAGATAAAAATCACGACACAGATTACACCCGGAATCAGCCAAAGCGGATCCACTGTCTTCACAATGTGGACGATTTCTCCCAGATCCTCCCCGTGAAAGACGCCATACAGTGTTCCGGCAAATACAAGGATCAGGAATACTATATTAAATATCATTTTTTTCTTATCTGCCATTCTTCCTTCCCCCTGTCAGCTGTTTCCTTTTGGCCCGAAAAAACAAATCCTTCCATACATGTTTCAGCCGGTTAATGATATGTTGCAGCCAATCTGACATATTTTCAATGATTCTCTGATAAATCCGATATCCATTCGTACGTCTGCTTATCTGCCATGTTACTTCTGCCACCAAAATTCCACTAAATACATCAACCAGTACATGCTGTCTGAGCGCAAGGGTAGAAATAAATACCAGAACTGCGATAATCTCAGATAAATTCTGGTACCACTTTGGAACATTTTCACATTTTCTAAGTCCTATACAGCAAAACCAGCTCGCCATACAGTGAATGGACGGAAACAAATTTATCGGCTTGTCAATCTGGTACAGGAAACGAACTGCACCAGTAAAAATGTCACTGCCTGTAAGTTCCGGTCTTGTATTTGTAGTTGGGAAAAATACAAAACAGACAAAACAGATCAGCCGCGCATAAAAGTCAGCAGTAAAAAATTGATACCTGTGTTCCTCTTTCTGCGCCGCAATGAGTAGATAATTCACAACCCAGAATATATAGCATCCAAAATAAATTATGATGAATTGCGGCATAAATGGAACAATCCTGTCAACAGAACTCGACAGATTGCATGCTGCAATTCCTGTTTTAATTAAGGGTGCACCCCAGTATACCACAGAATTCAACAAAAATGTAAATATCGGCGGCAATAAAATTCTTAAGATTTCTTTTTTCTCTTTTTTACACATTTTCTCTCTGCTTAATTTGTTCATAATACCTATTTTATACGCAGAAAATAAAATAACAACATACTTTAGAATATCTTAATAAAATTTATGAGTTTCCTTAAGAAACTGTGGAGTTTCGGCACTCTGCTAAGCTTTCCAGACCCTTTTGTCATATGCACATACGCTAAAAAGCCGACTAAATAAGTGATTTTCTCATTTAGTCAGCTGATATATATTTTCAAGACTCATTCATGATCCCCGGTGTAAAATTCCAGTCTGCCTGGCAAACAAATTTCTTAAGATTTCTTATAGGAAGTCTTTGCAGGATACAAGAAGGTCTATCTTCTTCCACTGCGTCTCTTCGTCAATACAGTTTCCTTCTTCCACGGAAGCAAATCCACACTGCGGGGAAAGTGCAATCTGCTCTCCCACTACCGATTTTGCTTCCTCATAACGTTTCTTAATTTCATCGTGGGCTTCCAGAACAGGATTCTTTGTGGAGATCAGCCCTGCCACAAAGAGAGCGTCCTTATCTTTTAACACTTTCCAAGGTTCAAAAGAACCTGAGCGCGCATCGTCATACTCTACAAAGAATGCATCATACGGAATGTCTGCAATGACTGGTGCCACTGCATCATAAAATCCAGAAAATAACGGATTCCCTTTGAAATTTCCTTTGCAGAAATGTGTTGCAACAACCATATCAACCGGCTTCTTTTCCAGTGCTTTTGTGGACACATTCCAAAACCAGTTCAACACCTCTTTCTGCGTATAACCAAGTGCTTCTACTTTCTGTAAAAACTTCTCATCGATCAGGTAGGTCCATGAAGTATCGTCAATCTGCAGATAGCGGCATCCATGATCATAAAAATCCAAAATTGCCTCCTGATAAGCCTTTGCAATATCATCAATCAAAGCTTTTAAATCTCTTCCATAATACGGAGTTTCTTTGTTGCCAAGCTGAAGGAAGTGATCGATCAGAATCATATTCGGACCGGAAATACATTTCTTCGCAGTCACGCCTTCATACTGGGATGCCAGCCTGTGAAGATAATCCCATGCTTCCACCTCCGGGTGAACCTTATTCTTGTCATAGAAAATCTTTCCTGTCACTGTTCCAAGCTCGATTTCATTGCTCGTTCCATTGATTTCCTTCGTAAAATGAATTGTATCAAATCCATCGAACTCTTTCAGCCAGTCCAGATGCCACCAGCGGCGGCGGAACTCTCCATCTGTGATAAATGGAAGGCCATGCTCCACTTCTTTTTTAACCAGCTTTGCAATCTCCTCGTCCTCAACCTTTTTCAAATCTTCTCTTGTGATTGCACCACTTTTAAACTCTGCTCTCGCTTTTTTAATTGCCTCCGGGCGGAGGAAAGAACCTACAATATCATACTTTATCTGAATCATATCAAAATCTCCTTTTCCCATGTTTTTTGCTATCCTCTTCATGCATTACACTATACAAGAGAAAAGAAGATTTGAAAAATACATAAAAAGCGCAGTTTGTCATAACTTTAAGTTATGGCAAGGTGCATTTCTTAAGAAATCATTTTTCCATTGTGTCTGTTGGTCAGTATCGTCTAAATCTTCCTGATTTTGTGAAATATAATTGTCTCGAACAATATCTGCACTTTCTTCATATAAATGTTCCAGCGCCTCGAATTTTTCTTCAAACTGCCCGGAAAATTTGTTCCAGATCTGTGCATGATATTTCTGAAACCCGAAAAGATCTGTCAGATAACTAAACCGCTCCAAATCCTCAAATGTCATTTTTCTATTTTCAAGTAAAATATCTCTGTCCTTCTCTCCACAAAAATACAAAAATGCATATTTTTCAATATCTGCCTGATTCATATTCCGCCTCCTCTTTTTTGTTCCGTTTTGCCTCACTTTTACAACCGATTTTATCTTGATTCAACTGCAAAATCAATAGAAAAGGTGCAAAAAACGAGACGAAATTTGAGACCAATAAACGATACATTACAGATGTCGAAATCAATGCATTTACTATATATTTTGATACTTATCCTCGTGGTGCTCCAGCCAGATAAAGACACCAACACAAATCACTACAGAAATGAGTGAGCCTGCCGGAGCTGCACATCCCATCGGGAACAGCGTATCCTTAAAATGCACTGACGCATAGTAGGATAGCGGGATTCTCGCACACACAATCGATATCGAATTATGAATGAACGAAATCACTGACAGACCATATGCATAGAAATATCCACTCAGGCAGAAATGAATTCCTGCGAAAATGCAGTCTGACGCATAGCTGCGAAGATATCCGGCTCCACTTACTGCAACTGCTCCATCATTTGTAAATAATCCTACCAGCGGAACTGACACAAACTGTACGATAATCGTCATAATTAATCCATATGTCACCGTAATCATCAGCACATATTTTAATGTCAGCTTTGCACGGTCGTGTTTTTCCGCTCCGATATTCTGCGCCACAAGTGCTGAGATTGTAGACATCATAGACGATGGAACAAGGAATAAAATACTGATGATCTTCTCCACAATTCCAACTGCTGCCGCATCTGTCAGTCCTCGCTGGTTTGCAAAAATCGTGATTATAACAAAAGATACCTGGATGAAACCGTCCTGCAGGCACACCGGAACTCCAACCTTTAAAATATTTTTCATGGTCATGCGTTTCGGTCTGAAATCCGATTTTTCCAAACGAATTCCACTCTTTCTTTTCAAAATCACAACCATCGATACAACTACACTGATTGCCTGTGCGATCGTCGTTCCAAGTGCAGCACCGGCTGCATCCAATCCCAGCAACCCAATAAACAGATAATCTAATCCGATATTGGCCGCACATGCCACCGCAATAAAATACATCGGACTCTTAGAATCCCCCATCCCCCGGAAAATGGAGCTGATAATATTATAAGCTGTGATAAACGGAATCCCTATAAAACAAATAGTCAGATAACGAACCGGCCCTTCTACTGCCTCCGCCGGAGTAGACATAATCCCAACAATTGGTCGGACAAGCACAAGAAGGACTGCCATCAGAACCATAGATATTCCCATAAACATCGTCACCGTATTTCCGATACATTCCGCTGCCTGCCGTTTATTTTTTGCACCGATACTACGACCGATCATCACTGTCGAACCCATGGCAAGTCCCACTATCATTACCGTTAACATATGCATGATCTGACTTCCGATCGACACTGCTGTCGTACTGCTGACTCCTCCGAACTGCCCTACAATGAACAGATCTGCCATTCCATATAATGTCTGTAAAAAGTATGACAACAAATACGGTAAAGAAAAATAAACTACCGTCTTGAACACACTGCCACTCGTCAAATCTCTCTCCATAATAAAAATTACCTTTAAATCCTACTTCTGTATTTTCTCCATTTTACATATATTCTGGATTATTTCTTTCCATACTTTCTCTTTAAGCCCGGCATCTTTTCTTCCATCATTTTCAAGAACCTGTCTTTTTCTCCTGAATCCATTCCATCTTTCGCAATAATTGTAATCTGCCACTCCTTTGTAAAGAGAAGGAAATAATGCTCTGTCTCAATTAATGTATCCATAACTTCATATCTGACTGCATTTTTCCCACCGGAAAGCGGATTCTGAATCAAAATATCTGCATCACGAAATACAATTGGTGCGATCACTTCTGTTTTTCCATAAAGCTCTTTCAATTTTTTCAGGAATCCTTTAATCTGTTTGCTCTCAATCATTTTTAATTCCCCATAAAAAATGACAATTGCAAATACTGCCAGCAACATCGTAGACGGTCTTCCTGTCAACATACAATATGCTGCCAGCAGCACAAATGCTGCACTGGCAATTGCACTGATCTTACGGATTCCCGGCCTGATCAGATATTTTCTCGCCTCTTTTAATGCTGACTCATTAATAACCGACTGTACTTCCATTTTAACCTCTCCTCATATTTTATTCCTTATCACTTTTCAGATATTACAGCATATTTTCCCAAGCCTCAGGCTGCCTCTGCCTCAGACTCGATTATTTCCTTGAAAAAATGTGTTTTATAAACACATAGAGTACAATTACAAATGCGCCTAAGTATCCAATTGCACCAAGTGCCGGGATGCCCAGAATCTTCGGCTTCATATCTGTCGTGCAGATAATGCTGGAACTAATAAGTAGCGCCATGACCCAAAGACCCATGACCACATTTCTCGTGACGCGGCGCAACAAATTCGCCAGGTCTTCTCCTGCATGCAGATCCAGATTGATCCTCGTCTGACCTTTCATGTAACCGTCTAAAAGATCTGCCACAAGAGCCGGAATATCCACTGCTTTTCTCATAGACAGATAAATGCTCTTCGCCCCGGATTTTGCTTCTTTTTTCCAGTCATGATTCTGGATAAACTGACTTTTCAGCCGGGATGCTGCAATCTCTACCATATTAATCTGCGGACTGATATCCGCAAGCACCCCCTCTACATGAGCAAGTCCTCTCGCCAGCATAGTCAGTCCGTGGGGCATGGTGATTTTATTTTCCTTCATGACATCCATGAGATCCTGAAGGACTTCTGCCACGTCAATATTTCCCATATCTGCCGTTCCATACTTTGCCATCAAACCTCGAATATCCTTATAAAGCTGGCTTGGATCTGGCTCTCCGCGAAATTCTCCAAGCGCCAGCACAGCATCCTGGATCATGCCGATATCATTAAGGGCAACACCTTCCACTGCCTTGGCAATCTGTTCCCGGTCGCGTTCTGTAAGTCGTCCCATCATACCCATGTCGATCCAGACAATCTTACCATCCCGGATTCGTACATTTCCCGGGTGCGGATCCGCATGAAAAAAGCCGTCGTCCATGACCTGTTTGATGAAATTGTCCACATATTTGCTTCCTATTTCATTCATATCATAGCCATCTTCCAGCAAATGTTCCTTATCATCAATGGCGTAACCATCAATGTACTCCATCACAATAACCGAAGACGTGGTGTATTCTTTAAAAAGAACCGGCGTATCCACAAATGCAACGTCCCTGTTCTTCTCTTTGAACTCTTCCATATTCCCGGCTTCAATGATGAAATTCATTTCCTCTTGAGTGACCTTCCACAGCTCATTCAATACCATTTTAAAATCCACCATGTCAGTGATACTGATTGGTGGAACAAGGGATACCAGCTTGTGCATGAGTCCGATGTCTCGCGCCATGGTCTCATAAATACCTTTTCGCTGTACCTTAATGACCACTTCTTCTCCAGTTTTTAACCGTGCCCGATGCACCTGCGCGATAGACGCTGAACCAAGCGGTGTCTCATCGATCCACTCAAATTCTTCCTGCCACTCATATCCAAAAGAGTCCCGAAGCACCTCCTCCACCTCATAAAAAGGCAGCGGAGGTACATCGGAACACAACTTCTGCAATTCATCACAATAATTCTTCGGTAAAATATCTGATCTCAGGGACATCAACTGACCGACCTTAACAAAAGTCGGTCCCAAGTCTTCCAAAATCAACCTCAACTTTTCCGGAGTGATTCCTCTTGAAATTTCATGCTTGTGAAGAACCGCCGCTATTTCTCGAAATCTTCCTTTGTATCCATTTTCATTTTTCTTTTCGGACACGTTATTCTTCCTCTGTCTCAGTTTCTTCTACAGTTTCCATCTTACTGTCAGTTTCAGCTTCTTCTGTCTCCGTTTTCTCACGGTCATCGACATCTTCCACCTCAGTTGCTGAGCCTGGAATATCATCGTCCTCTACGACCTCCGCTTCCACAACCTCTGCCTCATGTACCGTATGCATCTTTCCATTGGAAGCTTTGTAATCTTTGATCGTAGTCTTCACATTATGCTTTAACTCTGTGTTGAGCACCTTTCCCTGCTCTACGGTCTCCTCACCTTTTTTTGCAAGAGTATCCAGAATATCTGCAGATTTCTCCTCTACATACGCTGCTGTACCGATTCCTGCAAGTGCCAGTTTCTTTAATCCTTCTCCTAATCTTTCCATAAGTCATATCTCCTTTACATCTATTCTAAAACTTCTATATCACGGAAGTCTTGTTCTAAATTGGATTACTGCAATATCTGCGCTATCTTCGGTAAAAATATAATGCACCCTGCGATTGCTGCCATAATTGCCGCAATGAGCACTGCTCCTGCTGCGGTATCTTTCGCAACTTTCGCCAACGGGTGATATTCTTCTGTCACCATATCCACCACCGCTTCCACCGCCGTATTCACATGTTCCAGCGCCATGACCAGTCCGAACAGCACCATACAGATGCACCACTCAATCGCTGAAATCTTCAAAATCACACCCGCAATCACAACAAGCACTGCCGCCACACAATGAATCTTCATATTCCGTTCTTTCCGGACACAAGTAAAAATTCCCTGAAAAGCATAGCCGAAACTTCGATATAGCGGATCTTTCTTTTCCATTTTCATTCGAATCACCTGCTTTTATATGTGTCACTATTATAACAAATTTCATTGATAATATCCAGTATGCCCGCAAGTTTTCCCTTTTCAAAATGTGTACCAAAATTGCACAATTCAAAAAGGGACAGGTTAAAGTTCAATTGGGGACGGGGTTTTTTTGAAAAAACCCCGTCCCCAATTGAAATTGTATTAATTGTCTTATTTATTTTTCCACGGCCACCGTATCTCTGCCTTGAACAGATCTGCCTCTGTCTCAACATGGAAGTGTCCACCTTGCAGTTCTGTAAAGCTTCTTACGATTGCAAGTCCCAGACCGGAGCCCTCTGAATTTCTGGATTCATCACCGCGTACAAAACGCTCGGTAATCTCCTGTGGATTGAATGTCAATTCATCTTTCGAAACATTTTTCATCTGTACTACGATTTCATTTTCTTCTCTGAAAATATCCACAAATACCCTTGTATGTGGCATTGCGTATTTGGTAACGTTCACGATCAGGTTTTCAAAGATCCGGTATGTCTTTTGTCCATCCAGAACAGCCGTCATCTTTTCTTCAGGATAATTGCATTTGAATTCCAGATCTGCTTTTTCGATTTTTTCATCCAGTTCCAGCTTTACCTGTTTAAACAGGTTCACAACATCAACATCTGTCAGATTCAATGTTATATTTTTGCTGCTTGCCTTACTGATATCGAACAAATCTTCAATCAGCACTTTCAGGCGCATAGATTTTCGTTCCAGCACATCGACATACTCTTTCTTTTTCTCTTCGTCTTTTTCATCTTTCAGAAGATTAACATAAGTAATGATTGCTGTCAGTGGTGTTTTCAGATCGTGTGACACATTTGTAATGAGTTCTGTCTTCATACGCTGGCTTTTTATTTCCTCTTCCACTGCTTTTTTGTAGCCTTCCTGAATCTTTTCAATCTCTGGTTTAAATGGATTGAACATGCCAAGATCTTCCTTGATTTCCACATTCATATTGCCTTTTGCCAATTCTCCGGTTGCTTCTAAAAGTCTGGCGTATTTTCGCTTTATATCTTTGTAATATTTCCGCAAAATGAAGAATAATATAACGGAATATATGACAAGTGCCTGCATGCGATAGTCCCAGAAAAGACATACTAAAAATAATACGGCAAAGTTGCAAATAACGATTCTGAGTAAAATTTTGTTGCTCTTATCCGTCAAATCTACTTCCTGCAGCGATTTCCATACTTTTGCAACAAATGCTTTAAATCTTTTTCCAAGGGATTTTGCAGTATCTTCTCCGTTGCTCCCTATCGTTTTGATTTTCTTCCAATGGCGTCCGACCATGGTCTGCTGTTTCAAGTATCCTTTTATTCCCAGCGGTATGACTCTTCTAAGGCTCGCTGCGATCCAGTATGTGGCTGCAAATGTTCCGAGCCACACCATCCAGTCTAAGAAATCCGGATACCCTTTCGTCCGGCTTAACAATGCTCCGCTTTGATTCGTCAAGACTTCAATCAGCACAAAAGCTGCAATCACAGTCACCTCCAACGGAGCATGGAAGATTTTTTCATTTCCCGTCTGAAAAGTCTTGAAGCAAGGATATAGCCATGCCGCAGCCGCTACGACCAGCATCCACAACAAAATTGTATTATTCATTTCATCTGGTGCGTAATACGAATCCGGATTTCCGATTTTATAATCATTGATATACTCCTTCAGATTCTCCGTTGACATTGCAAACAAGTATGTTCGGTTCTTCGGTGTCTGCAAGGCTACTTCCTCATAATCCTCATCCGTATCAGGATAAATCGTCACTTCACAATAAGACAGCCAGCTGTCCTGAAAATAATTCCCGATAAGCTTTCTCATGGTTACTGTCTGTTCTTTTGCATAATCACTTTTCTTAATGTTAACACTTGGTTTCCCATTTGCATCATACGAAATAATCATTCCAAGAGCATAATTTTTTAGATTGCTTTCTGTCAGATTCTTCCCTGAACTGACCGTACTTTTTTCAACATCACCGCCATTTTCATCAAGCACCCGATAGTCCAGATAAGAATTAAAATGTGAATACTCTGACATTTCTGCATTATAAGAATCATACAGAGATTTTTCAACATCATCTGCGTACTTTCTTCCACTTTCTGTATTATAGAGCAGATACGTACTCTCCAGAAAATGTCCCAGAAAATCTGACGATTTCTCTACATTTTTAAATGCTTTTGTCTTCGTCTCAGTTTTCATCTGATACCAGCCAAAATACCCGGTCATCATTGCCAATGATGGAATCAATATTGTAATCATGATAAAAAATATAGCTAATTTATGCCTGTTTTTCAATTTTGTATCCAACTCCCCACACCACCTTCAAATATTTTGGTTCCTTCGGGTTAATCTCAATTTTCTCACGAATATTCCGCACATGCACCATGATCGTGTCTGTGTTGACTGCACGTTCATTCCACACACGTTCATAAATCTCGTCTGCTGAGAACACCCTTCCAGGATTCTTCATTAACAATAATAAAATTTTATATTCCATCGGAGTTACTTTTACAAGCTCCCCATCCACACGAACTTCCACTCGTTCTTCATCTAGTTCAAGACCTCCAATCACGTGAATGTTCTGCGTCTTTTCTTTGTCTCCTAATTTTTCCATAAATCTCCGGTATCTGCGAAGCTGTGAATTTACTCTTGCAAGCAGCTCCAATGGAGTAAATGGTTTTGTTACATAATCATCAGCTCCCATATTAAGCCCCATGATCTTATCCACTTCTTCTGATTTTGCAGACAGAAAAATCACCGGAAAATCGTATTTTTCCCGAAGCTTTACCGTCATCTGGATCCCGTCCATTCTTGGCATCATCACATCCACAATTGCCAGATGGATTTCTTCCTTCTCAATTACTTCCAGTCCCTCAACTCCGTCTGCCGCCTGGAATACTACATATCCCTGGCTTTTCAAATATATCTCAACACCCTCCCGGATTTCCTTATCGTCTTCAACGATCAACACATGATTCATTTCCATATTTTTATATTCCTCTCACTTTCCAACACCTTAATTGCTTTTCCAAGTATATCATATCCGACTCCTCCTTTTTCACTTTTCTTCAAGATATATATAATTTCTCTTGCTTTAAATATCATAAAAATGAATATTAAAAAACAGCATGCAGAAATTCGAAAGATTTTCTAAAGATTCTACAATTGAATTTCTCGCTTTAACGTACTATACTGTTTTTATATATTTCGATTGCTATGAGGTTCGTCAGTTTTCATAATCTCATTGCTATCATACCTATAAAAATAATATGAGGTGAATTTATGCATAAAGAATTCTTAATGGGTAATGCCGCCATCGCGCTCGGCGCTGTAGCTGCCGGTGTATATGTGGTCGCAGGTTACCCTGGAACACCTTCTACCGAGGTTCTTGAGACGGTCGCAAAATACCGCCCGGATGATGTCTATGTAGAATGGTCTGTCAATGAAAAATCCGCTATGGAACTGGCTGCCGGCGCTGCTTACGCCGGAGCGCGTTCTCTCGTCACTATGAAGCAGGTCGGTTTAAATGTTGCATCTGATCCACTTATGAGTTTGGAATATGTTGGAGTCAAAGGTGGCATGGTCATTCTCGTTGCCGATGATCCGGGACCGATTTCTTCCCAGACCGAGCAGGATACAAGACATTTTTCCAGATTTTCCAAGCTCCCTTGTTTCGACCCTTCTTCCGCCCAGGAAGCTTATGAGATGATTCAGGAAGCATTTGAATACTCCGAAAAATATAAAACACCGGTATTCCTCCGTCCGACCACAAGAGTCTGTCATGGCTATGCAACCATCGATATCAAGGATAAATCCGAATACTACCACAACAAACCGGAAGGCTTTATCAAGGATTCCAAGCGCTGGGTCATTTTCCCGAAACTGTCTTTTATGAATCATCAGAAAATTGAAGCCAGGAACAAAGAGCTTTCCGATGTTTTTTCTTCTTATGAAAAGAACAAACTGATTCCGGCTTGTGACAAATATGCCGACTCAAAAAAAGGGATTGCTTCCGGAGGAATCAGCTATACATACGCTATGGAGACATTAAAAGAGACTGGTATGGTACGCCATCTGAAAGTCTCTACACCGCACCCGTTTCCTGAGAAACTGGCAGTCGAGTTCTTAACCGGACTGGACGAAGTGCTCTGTCTGGAAGAATTAGATCCAGTCATCGAACGTGAATTAATTTATATTTGCGGGAAATATCATTTAAATACGAAGATCATTGGCAAGCTGAGCGGTGATACTGCCTGTGCCGGAGAAAATACACGAGACAGCGTCTCTAATTATATCCATACATTTCTTGGATTAGACACGTCAAAAGCACAGGAACTTCCAGAGCCTCCGGCTCTGCCTGTACGTCCTCCGGTTCTGTGTGCCGGCTGTCCGCACCGGGCTTCTTTCTACGCAGTCAAAACTGCCATGAAAGGTAAGAAAACGATTTTCTGCGGTGACATCGGCTGTTATACACTTGGAAATGCCATGCCTCTTGACATGGTCGATACTTGTCTGTGCATGGGCGCCGGACTCAATATTGCACAGGGCGTAGAAAAAGTAGAACCCGATACCACCTGCTTTGCATTCGTGGGCGATTCTACATTTTTCGCCTCCGCGATCACCGGCGTAGTAAATGCAGTCTACAATCAGGCAAATATGGTACTCGTTGTTCTCGACAACTCTACAACTGCCATGACCGGCCACCAGCCACACCCTGGCACCGGACGGACCGTCATGGGAGAAATTGTCCAAAAAATCAATATTGAACAGGTACTGCGAGGAATTGGTGTCACCGAGATCGAGACCATCAATCCTCTGGAACTGGAAGCTTCTGTTTCTTGTGTTAAACGCATGGCAGAAAAATCCGGCGTAAGAGCAATCATTTTCAAAGCTCCTTGTATTGCCGTTACCAAGCCAAAAGCTCCGCTTCATGTTGATCAGGATTCCTGTATCGGCTGTAAAAAATGTATCCGTGATCTTGGCTGTCCGGCGATTGTGATGAATGATGGAAAAATCTGCATTGACGCTTCTATGTGTACCGGCTGTCATCTTTGCAGCCAGGTGTGCCCGGTCTGTGCAATTGCAGGAGGTGACGATCATGAATAATATCGTAAATAATACAACTACAGCAAATGTTATAAACACTTCCGATATCGCAACAAACAGAAATATTGTTCTGTGTGGTGTCGGCGGTCAGGGAACTGTCCTCGCCTCCAAGCTCCTTGCAGCAGCAGCTATGAACAAAGACATTCCTGTCATGAGTGCTGAAACCATCGGTATGGCACAACGTGGCGGCAGCGTTTTCAGTCATTTGCGTATGGGAAAAAATCTATATTCCCCAATGATCAAAACCGGAACTGCCGATCTTATTATTGGCTTTGAACCTGGAGAGACGGTACGAATGCTGCCTTACCTGAAAGAACATGGGCAGGTTGTCGTCAGTACCCACGCGATCAAACCAGTTACCGCAACACTAAGCGGCTCTTCCTACGACGCGCCTCCGATGATCGATTATCTGAAGAAACATGTGGAAAATCTGACTCTTATCGATGCAGATACTATCTGCCGGGAAATCGGTTCTCAGAAAGTATTGAACATGGTACTTTTAGGTGCAGCTATCCGCACCGGAGTTTTAGATTTTTCCCTTGAGGAAATAGAAGAAGTAATGAAAAAGACCTTGCCGGAGAAATTCCATGAAATGAATTTAAAAGCACTACGTTACGCATAAATTATATAACATAGAAAGGATTTATCACTATGCAGATTTCATCAAATCAAATTGCACAAGTTAACCAGCAGATTCAGGCTTTATTAAATGCCAATAATTTCTATGGAAAAAAATTAAAAGAAGCTGGCGTATCCAGCATTCAGTCCGCAGAAGATTTCGAAAATCTTCCATTTTCTGAAAAGAATGATTTAAGAAACGCTTACCCACTTGGACTTATGACTGCTCCTGAAGAAAAAATTGTTCGAATCCACTCTTCTTCCGGAACAACCGGGCTTCCGGTCATTATTCCATATACAGCAAAAGATGTGGATGACTGGGCAATCATGTTCAAGCGCTGCTACGAAATGGCAGGCATGACGAACATGGATCGTATTCAGATCACACCGGGATATGGACTATGGACTGCCGGAATCGGTTTTCAGGCCGGCGCTGAAAAACTGGGCGCTATGGTCATTCCTATGGGACCCGGAAATACCGACAAACAGCTTCAGTTGATGATGGATATGAAGACAACTGTTCTTGGCTCCACTTCTTCCTACGCACTTCTTCTGGCAGAGGAAATCGAGAAACGTGGCATTAAAGATAAGATTCACTTAAAAAAGGGAATCATTGGCTCCGAGCGTTGGGGCGAAAAAATGAGAAACCGCATCAAGAGAGATCTTGGAATTGAGATCTACGATATCTATGGTCTGACTGAGATTTACGGTCCAGGAATCGGAATCAGCTGCTCACACGACTGTGGTATGCATTACTGGGACGATTACATTTACATTGAAATCATTGATCCGGTAACTGGAAAAGTCCTGCCGGACGGAGAACTTGGTGAAATCGTCATCACGACTCTTGTAAAAGAAGGTGCACCTCTGATCCGTTACCGTACTCATGACCTGTCACGTATCATTCCGGGAGAATGCCCTTGTGGAAGCAAATTCCCACGTCTTGATACAATCATGGGACGTACTGATGACATGATGAAGATTAAAGGTGTCAATGTATTCCCAAGTCAGATTGAGGAGATTCTGAAAGAATTCTCTGAAGTTTCCAGCGAATATCAGATTCGTATCTCACATCTGGACGGAAAAGATACCATGCGTATCTATGTTGAGACAAATGGAACAGTAGACTTCCAGTATCTGAGCAAACGAATTGCTTCCGTAGTTAAGAGCCGCATCGGATTCACACCACTTGTAAAAGTCGTTGAAATCGGACTGCTTCCGAGAAGTGAGAAGAAAACGAAACGTGTGATTGATGAGAGATATGAGTAAATGTAATTTTATGCAATAAATTGCCGGCTGCTAGGTTCACTGTCAGAAACGGTTCAATGAAACACCCTCATAGCCAAGAAAATTTACAAATCCTCCTGGCTATGAGGGTCTTGTTTTTTATTCATGTAACTCCAACGGCAAACCATCTGGATCAAAGAAAAATGTCATCTTCTTTTGGGTGTAGCTGTCCAATCGAATTGGTTCGCATCCTATCCCCATCTGTTCCAGTTCTAAATCATAAAAATCACTTTGTATTTTCATCATTAATAATAGTTGCTTTTGAAGAAGTATAATCAACATTCAGTGTAACATCTTCCCCCGGTGTGAGTAAGTATATATCTCCCAAAGCTGCCCCTCGACCTCCTTCAGCTTTGCTTGAAATTACCCTATAAATTCCCGGTGAAAGTCCAATCGTATCGTCTCCGTCATAAAGATCGCCTTCGTATACATTATCATTTCTCAGAAAGATAATGTAATCTTCTTCATAATATTCTCTGCCCGTATATGTCAGCGTCAAATTCACATAAAACTTTTCTTTCTCTTCGTCGGTCATTTCATCTATACGGTCGTCAACATTTTTATCGTAATATTCTGCTCTGTCATCAATGTCTGTAGTATCAGTTTCAAGCTGCTCTATATCCAAGGTCTGAAATGCCGAATCCTCATCCGCATTTTGATTACAGCCTGTAATCGAAAGTACAACAGCCATAGAAATAATCGCCATGGCAGCTATCTTTTTAAAATTGTAACCCATTCTTTTAAAACATCCTTTCTACTTCTTCAGGTCGTCTTCACCGAAGCTGTATGGCAAGAGTTCACGCATGGTGAGGATTTTTTCTTCTTTGTCGTTGGCGATGAGGATTGGTGTGTCTGGCAGGAGAAGTTCACTTAGTACCTGGCGGCAGGCTCCGCAAGGCATGGTGAGTTTTTCTGCATGGGTAGTAATTGCCATGGCTTTGATATCTTCTTTCCGATAGCCTCTGGAATATGCTGCAAATATGGCGCTTCGTTCTGCGCAATTTGAAAGTCCGTATGATGCATTTTCGACATTGGAACCGGTTATATATTGCCCGTCAGTTAATTCAACGCATGCTCCGACTTTAAAATCAGAATATGGTGCATAGGCATTATCGATAGCATTCATGGCATATATTTTCAATTTATTGCTCTTCTTCGTCCTTCTTTTTCCGGTCATGGATTCTACCCTGAGGCGGAATACCGCTGTCATTGGAATCACTTTTTCATTGAACGGAAAATCTTCTCTCCGGTACTGCTTCATTAATATCCTTAATGCCTCGTACTTTTCTTCTTCGTTAAGCATCTCGATATATCCCTGACCAATTACACTTTCATACTCCATGGCGCAGTTTCCCTGAGCTTTATCCAAAATCAACTGATGTCCACAGTCCATTTCGAAAGATGCCCGGTTGTCTTTTTCTATTAACTCGTATTTTTTTCCTTCCAGTGCCCCGTGAAAATAAAGTACCGGCATATCATTTTCTACCTGAAGTCCAAAATTTAGCGGAACGATGTATGGATAATCTCCATCATGAAGTGCTATCCTGCATACATCACATTTTCTCATTACTTCTAATATGTCCTGTTTATCTGTAATCTCTCTGTCTCTTCGTCTCATAAAATCATACCTTTCAATTACTTTTGTGTATAAATATAATCATAGTAACATATATAAAAATTATCTTCCAGTTTAATAATATTAGACTTTCCACATCCGGTAAATATAATGATACTTCATGCCATCCTGCCGGAGGCTTTTTAGTATAATAGGAAATGCGATTTCCTATTATACTAAGAAAATACGGCCGGATTACCCCGCCGTATTTTTACGTGTCTTTATTTGTTTTAATTCTAAAATCTTACGATTCTATTTTATGATTTTTACTCAGCTTTTTTTGCTGTCATCTTAGGTCTTACTACGAAGATTACAAGTACAAGACCGATTACTGCTACGATTGCTGCAAGACGGAATACTGAATCCACACCATTCTGAATATATGCAACATTTGTAGGATCTGCTGCTGTACTTAAGTTGTAAGCAGCTCCGAATACTGCTGCTGCAATTGTGTTTGCAAGTGAGTTTACGAAGTTTACAAGTGATGTACCTACACCCATGTCAGCCGGCTGTAATGTTGCCTGTGCACTTGGTGTGATAGATACGGAACGGTAACTCTCAGCAATACCTGTAATTGTCAGTGCTACAAAATAAATGATGATTGATGTACTTGGTGTTGTGAATCCCATAACTGCCATTGGCACTGCTACGAATAATGTTCCAACTACCATAGCTTTCCAAGCATTAGATGCTTTCTTACCAACCCATACACCTGCCATTGTTGGCAAGAAGATTGTGATGATTGTACGTGGCATCTGAAGAGCTCCTGCTGCACTTGTGGAAGCTCCCATAACTTTCATAGCTCCGATTGGTGCGTATACGTTCATAGCACTCTGATAGAAGTAGCAGATAAATCCAACGATCAGAAGTACTGTGTACTGTGAGTTTTTGAACAGTTTCAGAGGAATCAGCGGCTCTGCTGATTTTCCTTCAATTTTTACAAGTACAACTAATGCTACGATACCGATTACGAAACCTGCGATAATCATTGGATTTCCCCATCCCATAGATGAACCGAAGTTCAGGGCAAGAAGAATACCTGCAAGTGCTACTACAAGTGCAATGATACCAGGAATGTCGATTGAAACTTTTCCTTCTCTCTTAACATTTGGCATATTCATACCAATCAGTACAACTCCAAGAATAAGTGGTACTGCCGGCATAAGGATAGCAACTTTTAAAAGTCCCATATCTGTCAGGATACCTGCGATAATACTTCCACCGAATCCTCCGACAGCGATTGCTGTTGCCAGCATACCCATTGCCTTTGGAACATCTTTTCTCTCATTGATCAGACCAGCAATGATGTATGGAGCTGCTGTAAATGCACCCTGTGCAAATCCGATTAAGAGACGAAGAATCATAAGTGGTACTAAGGAACGTACAAATGCAAATGCAATACCGCATACTGCGCAGATGATTCCAGGAATCACTACAATATTTCTACGTCCGATTAAGTCTCCAAGTTTTCCACCAATAGGAGTCATAATAGACACTCCCATTCCGGCAAAAATAGAGAACAGGGATACATATCCCATTGCGTTAACACTCTCCAGAATTGGAGATGTCAGTGTTGCAAATACAAGTCCATACATTGCTACGGAAAGCATCATACAGATACATCCAATCTGAACTGCATTCTTTTTGCCCTTCGGAAGCGGAATTGCTACCTGTGGCTGTGTTTGTTGTTGTTCGTTTGCCATGATAATTACTCCTTTTCTCTCATTTTTCTTTAGATTTATTTATTTATTATTTTTTAACCACTGAGTTGCGCAGTATGCCAGACAGCTTGGTCCGATCGGGCATACACCCTCATTAAACTGAACCTTTGGATTATGAGCTCCGTACTGGCCTCTCTCATCCGGATATCCTGCTGACAGATACATAAATGTTGATGGAACCTTTTCTGCGATTGATGCAAAATCCTCTGAAGCACTTACAGAAATTCCTGGATAAGGCATCATTCCCGGAATATTCATCTCCTTCATGTATCCTACAAATTCATCTGTAAGTTTCGGATCACAAATAAGCGGCGGTACTTCTGAAAGCATTGTAATCTCAGCAGTTCCCCCATAACTTTCTGCTGTCTTTGTTGCAACCTCTTTCATTCTGCGGACCATAAGCTCTCTTGCCTGCTTATCATTACTTCTGATTGTTCCTTTCAGTGTTGCAACATCCGGAATAATATTCTCAGCTGTTCCACCCTGGAACTGACCTACTGTCATAACGCATGCTTTGGTAGGATCAACCTCTCTTGCCATGATAGCTTCTAATGCAAGATATACATGAACTCCAATGTTGATCGGATCGATAGAATTCTGTGGATAAGCTCCGTGAGAACCTTTTCCTTTGATATCGATCTGGAATCCATCTACAGAATACATCATAGTTCCGTTGTCATTATACATATAGATTCCTACCGGCATTTTTCCTGCTGCCACATGATAAGCAAGGGCTGCATCTACCTTCGGATTCTCTAAAATACCATTTTCAATCATATTCTTGCTTCCCAGGAAATTCTCCTCAGCCGGCTGGAACATAAATTTAACTGTTCCTTCCAGTTCAGACTCATTCTCTTTAAGCATCTTAGCTGCTGTAAGAAGCATAGCTGCATGGAAGTCATGTCCACATGCGTGAGCTTCTTTTCCTGTTGGACATGCAAATGGTTCTCCACTTTCTTCCGGCATCGGAAGAGCATCCATGTCTGCACGAAGCATAATACATTTTCCGCCGTGACCTAATGTTGCGGTAACTCCATAACCACACTCCTTAGGTTCAAGCCCATACTCAGTAAGCTTTTTCATAACATATGCCTTTGCTTTTGGCATATCAAGACCAACCTCTGCATTTGTGTGGAAGTAGCGACGATTTGCAATCGTTTCTTCGTTGAGCTCCTGAGCTCTTTCATAATAGTTCATATTGGTTCCTCCTTTTTATATGGACACGTAAATATACATTTACGCAAAACAAGGGGCAGACTCATGCCTTACATGTTCTTACCCCTTTGTAACCTGATTCAGCTGTGTGAAATTACTCCCATTTATTTTATTCACAACAGTCACCTTTCCCCTTCAAACCAATCTTAATTTCTGTAAATGCCATTTATGGAACATATCCAGCACATTTCCGGAACACTTCAAGAACATTTACAGAATACTTATAGAATATTTATGGAATATTTATGGCATAATTATAGCAATGCTTAATAAAATCGTCAATCATTTTTACACTATATTAGATAATTTTAATCAGCGATTGACATTTTGTGCAATTATCCCATATTTAAGTTAAAAAAACTGTGCAATATTTCATTTAGTCACTTGAATTATGCGCACATTTCAATTAGAATATACAAGGGAGGCGAGTACTATGAAACAAAAAATCGTGATTATCACAAGTAAATACCTTCATCCTTTTGTTGAAAAGGCATTTGAAGATTTTAAAGAAGACTGTACTGTGACCATTGCAGATTATACGAATTTTGATCACATTACAGATATTTATAGAAAATATGAAAAAACTGCTGATGGATTTATGATAAGCGGAACGACTGCCATGGCAGCAATCGAACATCATATTGGAGAATTCCAGAAACCAGTCATCTCCTTTCATGCTGACCTGATTTCTTTTTACCATGCCCTGGTCAAGCTTTTTCTTGAGCGGAGAGACCTGGATCCGACAAGATGTATTTTCGACTTTATGCTTCCAATCGTAAAAGATCCTGAGCACCCGGTTGAAGCCACTGCCGATTATCTGATTCATGAAATGGATCTTAATAATCTTGCTTTAACAATGGATAAATGGGCTAGCCAAAGTACAATAGGTGATTTTTCAATGGTCGAGATGAACATTGCACTTCGGACAATCGAACTTTGGGAAGCCGGCAAGATTGATATGGTATTGTGCGCTTACAGCAGCACCATGCCGCTTTTGGACGAGAAAGGCGTTCCGAACTACTTCCTATATCCGGTAAAAAATCAGCTGGAGTCCCAGATCAAAGAACTTCTTGCACAGATTAAACTGGAAAAATACAGAGAAAATCTTCCGGTTGCAATTGCAATTGCTGACCGCAATAAAACTTCCGGCGAAAAATCTGATGACAGTGTTCAGGATGCTGTCCAGAAAGTTGCAAAAGCCCTTCTGATCGATGCAGTATTTCAGGCTGAATCTGAAATTTATTATATTTATACTACTCATCGTGTCGCAGCTATGCTGACAAAGAATTTTGAGGTAGAATATCTGGATTCTGCATTAAAAGATGACTATGGCATTTCAACAGCAATTGGATATGGTATTGGAAACAGCATTACTGAAGCAAAGAAGCATGCCGAAAATGCATTGCGTGAATCCTGGAGTTCAACCGGAAGCTTCGTCATGAATGAGTCAAACCAGATTATCGGACCGCTTGGTTCTTCCCAGCTTCCGAGTTTCCAGCAGAATCTTCCAGACGATATCTTTCAGATTGCCGAGAAATGTAAGTTATCTACACTTA
>ENA-OQKF01000413-OQKF01000413.1-human-gut-metagenome-genome-assembly--contig:-NODE-413-length-28518-cov-3.894931_pt1 | contig 28518 bp, 27 predicted proteins | sample MGYA00242617_ERZ504784 | MGnify/ENA primary metagenome ERZ504784 (study PRJEB26092, sample SAMD00036364) | human gut metagenome | host: Homo sapiens | study: EMG produced TPA metagenomics assembly of... | reverse complement strand
TTCACCTTCTGCTCTTTCAGGAAACGGATTATCTGACGGGAATATCCTATAATAGTCTCTCTGGATTTGCTGCCATATGGAACTCTGGCAGTATCGCCGAAATACACGATTTTCTCTGCTGGAAGATTCCGCATGATCTCCCTTGCCACAGTAAGTCCGCCAATACCGGAATCAAACACACCAACAGGCGCATCTCTGTCTATTTTCATTTATCTATCTCCAAATTCATAGTCAAGCGATATTTGCAATCTGTATTTCATTTTAACACCAAAGGAGCGGCGGTGCAAGTGCTTGTACTACATCAAAGCGTTAAGTGTATCCACAATCCAGAAATGAAATCTTGGCTCTGCCTTCTGGCCTTCCTCTGTCCCCGGTGCTTCCATAAAACAGAACTGGGGATAAATGGTTCCCCACCATGCAAGAAGGTTGGAATTTTTATTAAAATTTTCACTGACCTGGCAAAGTAATACTGCTGTCAGAAGTGCTGCCGCTATATGATATTTGTTTTTTCTTAAACAGAACATAAAAGTGCCTCCCATATTTTTCTATCAAAAGTATTCCCTGTCCCAGCCTTGAATAATCACATTCATCCCCACTGGTTAGTGCTCCGCGCGCTTGAAGCGGGTGAATGCTTATCTGCATTCAAACACGCCCTGGGACTTACCTGATTCGGCTAAAATTTCACCTCCAGTTCCTTTCCATAAATTTCCAGTTTCGGCAATTCAGGCAAAGCACCACGTTCATAAAACTCATGATAAACCTCACGAAGAGTTACCGCCTGTCCCGGGCTTCCATTCGGATTATTTTCCAGCAGCCCAAGAAGATACTCTCCCAGAGAAACGTCCTGAGGGCTTACCCAGGCTACTGCTTCAGATGCCGCAGCACAGCGAAACACATAAACATTTTCACCTATAGTCTGCTCCTGCTTCAGATACTCGAGAACCTGCTCCCAACGCCCTCCATCCAACAGACTCTCTCCAAGAACCAAAATTTCCAGATGTCCCATATCCAGATATTTTTCCTGTGTCCGGCTGTATATATTTTCAATCTCACGAAAGTTTTTTCCCTGAATCGACGGTGCAGCATTACCCTGATCTTCCCCGTCTTTTTCCTGTCCTGTAGATTTTGGAAGGTCCGGACTTCCGTAAGTCAGCTGAAATTTCCCATCTGTAATATCAGCTCCAAGTGCAAGCGAATACATGCGTTTCTCCGGTTCCACACCACCCCAGCCGGCTAACAGAAACAATGCACTGACACACGCTACGGCAAGCTTCTTTTTCCACTTCTTTTTGCCTGTCATAAAAAACATAATCTGAAGCACCAGCATTCCGGGCACAAAAATATATTTCAAATATAATGGAAAACTATTCCTGATTCCCCATCTTTCAATATCCCACACGGCTCCGGCAAAAACCTGAATAGATATCCACAGCTTTCCAGTTCCCATATCTGCTTTTTCCACAATTAAATGACCATAATGCAGAAAACTTCCAATAGAAAATAAAAGGCTGTATAAAAGAAATCCCATCCAGAGGACATCAAATCTTGCCAATACATTCCCTGGAAGCTCGGCACCTGCCAGAAGCGGCAAAATCGGACAGCTTTCATATTTCAGCCGCCCCCATCCAAATACGGAAGGAAGCAGTAACTCCGTCAGAATAAGCAAAATTCCCAGGGTAAAAACGGCAAGGCTTACAGTTTTCCCTGTATCTTTACTGTTTCCTACACTGTCCAATGCAAAGGGAAGCAGCCCCAATCCGGAAAATGCACATATCACATCATATCCACTTTCCATAATTTTTCTTCCTGAGAAAGAGGAATTCCATACCATTTCCTGAAAATACTCCCATTTTCCCTGTCCCACAGCCAGGACTAACATAAGCATAACCGCTGCAAGTACCACGCCTCCTGACACTTCTCCCATTCTGCCTCGCCTCTGACTCCCCTTTTGCGTGCCCAGACTGCAAACCAGCAATGTGATCAGACATAGCCATTTTTTTCCTATACCTGTTCCCAGACTAACTGCAACAATTTCTCCCAGAAGGTTCAAAAGAAATGCGGCTCCAAAAATACAGTATATAAGAAAAAACAACGCTGTCAGCCGTCCCCACACCACACCGGCTGTTTTGCAGGGCCTGGCAAAAGCATAACGAAGACGGATGAGGAAAATCACATAAAACAGCACAGCTGCAAGGGCTGCTGCAGTCCCTGCCAGCCCGCCAAGCCCCAGAGTTTTTCTGTTTCCGAAAAGGCACAATATTAATGGTGCAATAAACGCAATCACGATCTGCCTGTAGAGCTGCCGCTGGGAGATTCGATTATTTTCTGCAAATTTCATTTATTCCTGCTACCTATCCTTCCTGTTTTTATCGCGGATTTTTTGCAGTCTCACTCGCTCATTTTGTCTGGCATATGAAGGGCGCCTCCATCTCTTTTTAAATGGCACTCTCACAATTTTGCTTCCAGTCCCATTATCCGTACTTTGTTTGACAAAGGGCGACAGGTATGGAACTCCAAAGCTGAGAAGTCCTGCCAGATGTGATACTGTCAGATATACTCCTGTCACAATTCCAAAAATCCCCAGATATCCTCCCAAAAACAAAAAGAAATATTTAAGCATCCGAAATGCCGAGGCAAATTCTTCATTTGGGATTGCAAGAGAACCAAGTGCCGTGATTGCCACAACCATGACCACGATCGGGCTTACAAGATTCGCTTCCACAGCAGCAGATCCCACGATCAGTCCTCCCACAATTCCCATAGCATTTCCCAGCGCTCCCGGAATCCGTACACCAGCCTCCCGAATCAGTTCAAAGGATAACTCCAGCAGAACAAGCTCCGCAATGCTGGAAAATGGCACGCCTTCTCTTGCCTGGGCAAAGGACAGAAGCATGTTCGTGGGAAGAATCTGCGTGTGAAACCGGATCACTGCAAGATAAAGTCCCGGCAGCAATGTAGCAGCTGCCAGTGCCACATAGCGCAGTATTCGAAGAAATGATGCCATTTCAAATCGGTTATACCAGTCCTCGCTGCTTTCCATAAAGCTGTGAAAAATCCCTGGCAAAATAAGCGCTGACGGAGAATTGTCACAGAGAAGCACTGCTTTTCCATTTAAAATTTCCTGCGCTGCACGATCTGGTCTTTCCGTAGTCTGATACTGCGGAAAAGGGGATAACCAGGAATCCTCCGTCAGCTGTTCCAGCATTCCACTGTCCAGGATTCCATCTATTCGAAACTCTCCAAGCCGCTCTTTCACCTGCTCCAGAAATTCCTCCTGCACCAGATCTTCCATATACACCATCTGGACCAGTGTATGTGATCTCTCCCCAATATAAAATTCCACTACCTTTAATCTGGTATCCCGAAGCCGCTTCCGGATCAACGCGGAATTTATTTTCACAGAATCAGAGAAGCCTTCCCTGGAACCTCGCAGAACCTTCTCCATCTCCACTTCTGTTACCCCCATGCTTGGATAACCGGCACTGGAAATTTTCATAGCCTGGTCAAATCCGTCCATAAAGAAAACCGCGTTTCCGGCAAGCAGCCCTGCAAACACCTGCTCCATGTCAGTCAGCTTCTTTACATCCGCAATTCCCAGACTGTTATACTCCACAAATTCCTGCATCTCCCCAGGTGAAATCTCCCAGAAATGCCCCACCATTTTTCCAATGGCAGAGTCTTCCAGCATCATATTGGAAGTCGCTACCTCAATATAGACCATCAGGCAGTCAACCTTCCGCGCATCACCCAGCCGCATCTTCCGGATCTGAATATCTCCACAATCTGCCAGGAGTTCTCTTATATACCGTTCATTTGCTCGAATATCCTTTGAAATCATAACAATATTATCATTTTTATCCAACACTGCTCCTCTTTTCCATTTTCAGGCAACAAAAGAAAATCCTGCTTGCAGGATTCTCCGCCTGCGGCGGGTCGCTTCGAACGACATCTTTCATTTCGCCGCAGTGCGATCCTGCCCGGTAGGGCTTTTTGTGTATTAGAGCATTCCAACGGAATTTCCTATTACACAAAAAAAAGACACTGGTTATCTCTCCCAGTATCTCCCATAAAAACAATTATATTCATTTTCTCTCAACTTCCCAGAAGGAGGAACGCGGGCAGGATGTGCCCGCTCCGCTCCCAGAAAACCACTCAGTTTACTCTTCTGCCCGAATCGCCTGAATAATTCCCATCCGCTGATTTTCCAGATGTTCAAAAGACAGCTCCTGTGCCGCTTTCACGTCCCGTTCCTTAATCGCCCTGGTAATTTTCTCATGCTCTTTCACCAGACGGTTTCTGGACTCATCCTCTTTCAAATATTCTACACGATATCTGTAGATCTGCTCGCGAAGATTATTCAGAACCTGCATCAGTCTTTTATTATCAGCAGCTTCATAAATTACCTCATGGAAATTCACATCCGCCTCAGCCATCTTTACCAGGTCTCCCTCCGCAGTACTGGTCTGGAAAACCTCAGCCGCCTGCTCCAGCTTCCGGATATCCGCATCTGTCATATTAGCACAGGCCTTCTCAATGGCCATATTTTCCAGAGTGATCCTGACCTCCAGAACGTCATTCAGATCCTTCTCTGTGATATTGGCAACCTGGGCACCACGTCTCGGGATCATCACAACCAGCCCTTCCAGTTCCAGCTTACGCATGGCCTCCCGGATAGGAGTTCTGCTCACCCCAAGCTTCTCCGCAAGGGCAATCTCCATAAGTCTTTCGCCCGGCTTCAGTTCTCCCTTCAGGATTGCCTGACGCAATGTGTTAAAAACGACCTCCCTAAGTGGAAGATACTCATCCATATGCACTGTAAAATCACTTGTCATTTGTATTTTCCTCCGCTAAAAAACATCTGTGGCAAAAACAGTCTTCGCAAGTCTGCTCTCCCTGAGAACAGCTGCTGCCCGATCCATTTTCTCCTTATCATCAAAAATGCCAAATACAGTAGGACCACTTCCGCTCATCATGGCCTTACGTGCTCCGTTGCTCTCCATCAGATCTTTGATTTCCTGGATCACAGGATATTTGCTGATAATTCCCGGTTCAAATACATTTCCCATTCTGGAAATCATTCCATCAAGATCACCATTTCTGACAGCTGTCACCATACCATCGATATCCGGATGAACCACAACAGGATCGTCCAGTTTCAGGTTCTCATAAGCAGTCTTGGTTGAAACATTTACTCCTGGTTTTCCCACCAGAACATAGCAGTAAGGTACTCTGGGAAGTCTGGTCAGCTTCTCCCCGATTCCCTCTGCAAGAGCAGTTCCGCGCATCACACAATAAGGAACATCAGCTCCAACCTTCACAGCACGCTTCATCAGCTCTTCCTCAGAAAGTCCCAGTCCAAACAGGCGGTTCACTCCAACAAAAGCAGCTGCCGCATCAGAGCTTCCACCAGCCATGCCGGCTGCTACCGGGATAAACTTCTCCAGATTCATGGTAAGCCCCTCTTTTATATCAAACTCATCCATTAACATTTTCGCCGCTTTATATACAAGATTCCGCTCGTCAGTAGGAACGTAAGGAATGTTCGTGGTAAGGACAATTCCCGGCTCCTTTTTTTTCTCAATTTCAAGCACGTCATACATCTGTATGGTCTGCATGATCATACGGACTTCGTGATATCCGTCATCACGTTTTCCAACCACGTCAAGTCCCAGATTTATCTTTGCAAGTGCACGTAAACGCATAATTTCCTCCGCTTGTAGCTGCCGCTCACATAAAACCTCTGGCAGGCTCTAAAAGCAGCAGTTTCTTTGTACTTTGTATACAATTTTATCAATGCTTTTATTGTAAAATATTTTTGTATTTTTTTCAATACATTTATGCGAGGAAATTTCTCATTCTATATATATCGTTACTGTCCACAACGTGACCAGAGCATGTTTGAAAAGGTTTTCTCCAAATATATGCAGTAAACAGAAAGCAGCCTTACCCTTCCACCTTCTTCACCAACAGCAGCGGCATTCCAGGCACAACTCTGTCCTCTTCCAGTTCATTCAGCTCACAGATTTCCTCCACTGTAGTATAAAATCTTTTCGCAATATCCCACATAGAATCCCCATTTTTCACCACATACACCGTGATTCCCGGCATTGCCTGGATTTTCTCCATATCAAGGGGACGCTCCTCCACTTTGCTTATGATCATCCGGTTTTCACACTGAAGCACCAGCACATTGAGACTGATCACAGCCTTCACCTCAATCTCATTGCTGTCGATCATAGACGTTGACAGCTGTTCCAGATCTGCCTGCAGAAAAAAGATACTGTCCTCGTTGATCCCGTTTGCCTCAATTATATGGGAAAAAGGGATCATTCCATCAACAGAATAGAATGGCATTTCATCATTTCCTGTAATATACAGAATTTTCATAAATACAATTCCATCAGCCTGGATTCCATTTTCTACAATTTTCGTTTTCTCAACCTTTACACGTCCCTGGCTGTGACAGATCTGCAGGATTTTCCCCTGGCTTTCCTTCAGTTCAATACGGTCAGATACGCGGCATTTGGAGTCATTCCGTACCAGGAGGCTTTCCAGACACATCTCTTTTCCCTGAGGAATGCATTCTTTCAAAGGCGAGTACACATCCAGAATCAGGTCATGCTCTTCTTCGCGGTAAAGCTTCATGTCCAGTTCCAGCACCGTGTCTACACTCATTACCCGTTCTTCCCCATCGGAATCCGGTTTTACTTCAATGCTCTGATGCATAACGGAAAAGCCAATATTTGGAATCATCTCTCCCATACAACCAGTACACTCCACTTCCGTATTAAACGGAAGCACATACTCTGCCCACTGAAGCGGATTTTCCTCATCTTCTCCCGAATACAGGACAAAAACTGACAGCTCCCCTCTTGCCTTCACCACATTATCCTCTGGACGCAGATCCATTCCACGGACATCGATGGTATACCACAAAAGCTGTTCAATGTTCGGTTTATTGGACACTAAAGTCACTTCATCCTTAATCCGCATAGTGTCCTTTTTATGTACCATAAGACTCATTAAACGGACTTTCTTCCTTTTTACTGAAATTCCCTCCTCACTGATTTCCACCGGAAGCTGAATCCCTGCCATTTCATCTACCACTGCATAAAAGGTGACAATTGCTTTTATGTTTAGTTTTCGGGAATGAATCATGTGCACGCTGAGATCCTCAATCTCCCACTTCAGGCACATTTTATCCCCACTTGCAATCCCTTCCAGGTTCAAAGTCTCATCAAAAGGCAGTTTTGCCCCCAGACTGCTCACCTTCTGGTTTTCTTCCCCCACATAGAGAATATCCACGTTCAGGTTTCCGCTGATAAATGCCTTTCCTTCGCTAAGACGCACTTCATCCATGGAAACGTCACCCTTGTTCTGGATCAGTCGGCCCACATCCGGCTTTGCATCTGGTACATTATAATCTGTATCAAACGTTACCTGGCTGGCTGCACGGCTTTTTATCTGAAGCATCTGCACACTTTCTTTTCTTAATTCCACGATTTTCCACTCCTTTTTTCACCAGACTGCTATATTGCATCATTTTCGCTTTTTTCAGTAAAGCGTTCAAAAATCACAGGTTCTTTTCGGTATTCCGTCTTCACCACGATGTAAGGATAGGAAGGCGGACTGATCGTTATTTTCTCGTCTGATGGCCCCAGCAGCATTGTCCGGAAAAAAACAGCCTGGGAAGTCCACCCCAGTTCTTCCACGGAAATACTGTAACCTCCGCTCATTTGCTCCCCGTATCCTTTTACAAGAAACAGGTCTTTTTCACATTGATAGGTCAGCTGAAATTCATTCTTCTTTTTCTCCTGTATCAGGGCAGCCAGTTCTGCCGGTATCTCTTCATTTTTTACAATGGAATACTCCAGAGGCTTCCGCGGCTCTTCCTCAATGCGGATAAAATTGCATCCACTGATCAAAAGCAGTGACCACAAAATTACTCCCAGAAGAACTGCTTTTGTTTTTTTCATTCTGCCACCTCAGATGTCTCGTTGCTGTTCATCTGATGCTCAGCCTTTAAACACAGCAAACAGCAATCTCCATTTATTTTATTGTATGAGGAATAAAAAAGATTTATTGCAAGAATTTTTCAAATTACATATAATAGACATAAACAATATGCCAAAACATGCTTCCTACGCATGAGGCACAGATCAAAGAAAGGAAAATCATATGATTCGTTTTATTTTATGCGTGATCGTAGTGGTTGGATTCCTGATTTTATCCATTCCCATTCTCTTTGTAGAATGGATCATCGGCAAATTCAATCCTATGGCAAAGGAAATCAGCTCTCTTCGGATCGTTCAGGCAGTATTTCGTTTTATCCTGTGGATATCCGGTGTGAAGCTGACTGTTATCGGAGAGGAAAATGTACCAACTGATGTGCCGGTTCTTTATATCGGAAATCACAGAAGCTTTTTTGATGTACCGATCACTTATCCACGCTGCCCCATCCGTACCGGCTATATCGCAAAAAAAGAGATGGAAAAGGTTCCTCTGCTTTCTACCTGGATGAAACGTCTTCACTGCCTGTTTCTTGACCGTAATGACCTGAAGCAGGGACTGAAAACCATTCTCACTGCTATTGAGAAAGTGAAATCCGGCATTTCCATCTGCATTTTCCCAGAGGGTACACGAAACAAAAATGAAGATGAACTGGACATGCTTCCATTCCATGAGGGAAGCTTCAAAATTGCCGCAAAGGCAAACTGTCCGATCATCCCGATGGCGATCAGCGGCTCCGCTGATATCTGGGAAAACCATTTTCCAAGAGTTAAGAAAACCCACGTTATCCTGGAATATGGCAAACCAATCTACATAGACCAGCTGGAAAAAGAGGACAAAAAACATCTGGGTGCTTATACACAGAATATCATTCATGAAATGCTGGTGAAAAATAAAGCGCAGTTATAATGCGTCAGCTTCCAACTAGAGCGTGTTTGAAAAAGGCTTTCTGCAAGATGTGCGTCACAATTTGTGGGAGATTTTGTCCGGATGAGGGCGTCGTAGCGGGCTACGACAACCGAATTCGGGCAAAATATACCGCAAAGTGGGGCGTGCAGATTGCGGGAATGATTTTTCAAACACGCTCTAGTATCCATCCGAAGTTCCGGACAGCCGTGGCTTAAAACGTAATCCTCATAGAACTTTACCAACTTCTTTCCATAGCCTTTTCCAGAAGCGGAGGGGGAAACTACCAGAGTGTGAAGACGCAAACCTCCTCATCCCTGGCTGCGAATTCCCAATCGCCTTCTGCATAAGAATCCACCTGCGCTTTATTGATTCTGGCCGCTCCCAGGAGCTTACCTGCATCCTCCAGAACAAACAAGTCCTTGGCATCTAATGCGGCCTGTGCCGTAGCTCTTGTAGGATACACACCACGGATCCAGCCAATGGTCTGCTGACCTGTTTCTTCTGCCGTATGAATGTCATTGTAAAGCTGTTCCACTGATACAAGGTCAGCCTGTGTTCCCTTTCGAATTATCATTTTCTGTCCCTCGCCTTATGCAAAATATAATTGTTTTTCTTCGTCTCGTAAAAAGCCCTATCTGCTTCTTTGTAATACTGTTCATAACTGTCAGGCTACTGGATATATCTGGGATTTCATGATCATACTGGCTGTATTTTTTCAGCCGCAATTTCATCAATTCTCACAAGCTCTTCCTCCGTAAATGGTGCACAGTGGATTGCTTTTATGTTATCAAGGATCTGCTGTGGTCGTGATGCTCCAATGAGTACACTGGTCACCTCCTGCTGTGCAAGCAACCAGCCAAGAGCCATCTCCGAAAGCTTCTCGCCACGCTCTGCAGCCATATCATTCAGCTCCCGGATCTGCTGCAAACGCTCTGGCGTCAGATTGCTTTCCTTCAAAAATCTGCCATCTGTACGGATACGACTGTCTTCCGGAATACCATTAAGGTAGCGATCTGTAAGCTGTCCCTGCGCAAGAGGACTGAAGGTGATCAGACCTTTTTTCAGAATTCCAGTGGTCTTTTTTAGTCCATTTTTCTCCACAGTTCTGTCAAAAATAGAATAACGGTTCTGATTAATCACAAAAGGACAATACATTTCCTGCAAAATCGACGCCGCCTGTGAAAATGTTTTTCCATCGTAATTAGAAAGTCCCACATACAGGGCTTTTCCGCTCTGCACTGCACTGGCCAGCGCTCCCATGGTCTCTTCCAGAGGGGTCTCCGGATCCATTCTATGATGGTAAAAAATATCCACATATTCCAGTCCCATACGCTTCAGGCTCTGGTCAAGACTTGCCAGAAGATACTTGCGGCTGCCCCAGTTTCCATAAGGACCATCCCACATTTCATATCCTGCCTTGGTAGTAATGATCAGCTCGTCCCTGTATTTTCCCAGATCTTCTTTCAGAATCCTGCCGAAATTAATCTCTGCACTCCCCGGCTCCGGTCCATAATTATTTGCCAGATCGAACTGTGTGATTCCGTTGTCAAACGCAGTAAAACACAGCTGTCTCATATTCTCAAATTTAGACGTATCTCCAAAATTATGCCACAGTCCAAGCGACACCTTCGGCAGCATAAGTCCGCTGTCACCGCAACGGTTGTATTCCATTGTGGTGTAACGTTCCTTTGAAGCAATGTACATAATAAAAACCTCCCTGAAAACGATCATTAGTTTTAATATACTACCCGGAAAATGATTTGTCATTGGAAAATATGACTGTTTATGCCTTTTTTTCAAACGGGCATTATCCTATTCTGGATCCACAGCCTACCAATTACATTTCCCAGAGCTTTTCTCAAAAAATAATATTAATCCCATTTGGCTCCATTATTTTCCCTACTAACGCTTCACTTGGCATGGATATGCTCACATTAATATCAAAATCATACGCCGTTGTTCCCATAACAACTATATTTCCAGAGGTTCCTTGAGATATAATATTTACCATCTCATTTTCAGATATTTCTATTTGCTCCTGAAACATATGCTGAACCACTTTAGGAGTACTAAACAATATAATCTTTGCCCCTCTGTTCTGTACGTTTGTTCTTTTTACTGCGGAATCAATTTTTGATGCTGCACCTTTATCATCTGTCAGTACACATATTTTCCCATCTACGATTCCAGGAAGATGTGACAGTATATGTACGCATATCGCAATAAGTTCTTCCCCTAAATTATCCGCATGTTCTTTGTTTTCTCTCACTGTGGCAAAAAATCTACGATATATATCAGACTGTCTTAAATTTTTCCCTTCAAGCACTTCTGCTGTAAGTTTCTCGTCATTTTTCAACGTTTCTGTTATTGTACTAACCGGAGATTTTACCATTCTCACAGCCCAGGATAAATACTCATTTATTCTTTCATTTGTAGAAAAGCATTCTGAAAGAATGTCATATGTATATTCTTCATTAAATATCACAACCTTAATTTCTGCCTCAGCCATTTTTTTTATGAATGCAATATATTCTTCTGCTAAACTATGCCTGTCTGATGCAAGCTCCATCAAAATACATTTCGTGATAAATACCACTGTTCCATGTATTTTATAATAATTCATCAATACTTTTATCTCTTTATCCGGCAAATGAGAATGCTTTTGAAACGAGCATGCATCATAAAAAATAACTCTTTGAGCCAGATAGAAAATTTTCTTTATGCCATTAATCTCTTTTTCAACAAAAGTACCTATCTCATTAAAATTATCGGGAGTTTCCGTATATGTAGTTGGCATATCTTACTCCCTCCTTATTTTCTGGTATAGTTCACGCATATTATGAAGAACTTTATCTAATGTACGCTCATTTATATATCCATCCTCGACATATTTTTTTCCAAACTTCTTAACTATAGCTTCTACGTGCAGATAATCATCTTTTTTTGATGGTTCCATTATGGCCTCGTCCAACCAAAGATCGGCTAATTTTTGTTTAATCTGGGTACGATCATGATTAAGTAATCCTTCTGTAACTGCATTTCCAGCTATCAATCTCAATTCAAGGCATCTAATCAAAACTGCCATAAATGGAACTTCATAATATGCCATTAATCGGATAATTGTATCTACTTCATTACTGTCAGATTCTTCTTTAAATTTCAAATACATTCTTCTAAAACTTATCTCTGGCATTAACAACATCCCAGCAAAAAGATTTGCAGCATATTCTTCCTCATGTTCATAATAATGATCGTCTGAAAATTCTACCTTTGAAACAAATTCATTTTCGCCCCAGAAAACATGATAAATTTCATGTGATATAGCAAAATTCGTATTCACCTTAGGTAAAGAAGTGTTAATTACAACATACCCTAATCCATCACCTTTATAACACAAAGCGCCTATTTCATCATCGGCAAAAGGTATTTCCAAAACCAGAAATCCTTTTTTCTGAAAAGAGGACCGCACAATTTGCAGAACATTAAGAAGATCACGAACATATTCAATCCCTGCAAATGAACAGAATCTTTTTATCATAGAGTAGATTTCGTCATGATTTTTATCACTATATGCAATGATTTTTCGTAAACGCTCTATATTCATCACTTAACTCCTCGCTATATTTTCAAAACGACTGTTTGCACTGATTACTTCATCAATATTTTCCATTAATTCCACTAACTGCTTGGCGATCTGCTCTTGTTTCTTGGAAGGTTCTCCAGCATAAAATGCAATTTTATTCATTGAAGAACTTCCGACCTGTGAAATGCTCATAGATTCTTTCAAAAAAAATCCAATACTTTTCCCAAGTCCACGTGCAATCTTCTCCATATCTGTACCGCTTTCTTCTTGTGAACCAGTCAATAAACGCGACATTTTATTCTTATCTATACCAGTAACCATGCTTAGATAAGATTGCTTAATCTTCATTTCTGATAAATATTTATTCACGTTACTTATAAACTTCGTCATAGCTCTCAACTCCTTGGCTCTCTTTTTACCTTTTAATATTTTATTCTATGTACCTAATATTATACTTCTCTCTTTATATAATGCAACCATTTCATCTCAAATTTTAAGATTTTTATTTGTTGCATTTTAGATATAACATTTATTTTTTCCATAATTGCATTCTTATTTTCTCAAATTTTGATATTTGCTATATATTGTAAAAATCATATCTGTTCTCTTCATAAACAATACTACGCTTTTTCTTCTGCAAAAAATAATTGCCCTAATCGGTAAACTATGGTATTCTATAGGTATTATACTTGTACTGCTACACAAGCAAGAAATTGAGGTGATTTATCGTGAAATCTAATGAATCTGCTGAGAACTATCTGGAGACCATTCTTATTCTCAGCAAAAAGAAACCTGTTGTGCGTTCCGTTGATATTGCTGATGAACTTGGATTTAAGAAGTCAAGCGTCAGTGTTGCTATGAAGAACCTTCGTGAAAAGAACCATATCACTGTCACTCCAGAAGGATATATTTATCTTACCGAATCCGGACAGAAGATTGCAGATATGATTTATGAGCGACATGAATTTTTGTCCTCCTGGCTGATCAGTCTGGGTGTTGATCCGGAAACTGCAACCTCCGATGCATGCCGTATCGAGCATGTCATCAGTCCAGAGAGTTTTACCGCTATCAAGGAGCATCTCTCTCCTGGTAAATAAATTATACGCATTGCGTTTTTGCATTGCATTTTCCTACAATTACAGAAGCTCATTGACTGCTGTACGCAGCAATCATAAAGACCTGTACTCCAGATAAAACCAATGACAAGGTTCCATCATTGTAGAATTTTATCCGGATACAGGTCTTTTTTATTTATATACTTTTCCTTATTTCACCAGATAATATCTGGCAGAAAATGGTCCCATTTTAAATACTGCTTTTCCGCCTGTAATTACCTTTTCTTTTTTCGTGTAGCGCTTTTTACCGCCATATTTCACCATATCACTTGCAAGGAGAAGCTCATATCCGGCATAATCTTTTTCCAAAGTGTATTCCTGGATTTCGTCGGAGAAATTGAACACAGCCAAAATTTTCTGATCCCCACTGATTCTTTCAAACAGATACATGCACTTCTGCTCCTGATGGCAATCCACCCATGAGAAACCATCCTGGCTGAAATCTCTCTGGGAAAAAGCACTGTTCTTCAGATAGCATTGGTTCAGATCTGCCATGAATTTATGAAATGCTTCATGAACAGGGAATTTCAGCAAAATCCAGTCCAACTCATCCTTTTCGCACCATTCTTTCAGCTGTGCCAGCTCATTTCCCATGAAATTCAGCTTTGCACCCGGGTGCGCATACATATACATATAGAAAGCTCTTGCCTGTGGAAATTTCCCGTCATAACCACCGTTCATCTTCTGGGCGATGGTTGCCTTTCCGTGGACAACCTCATCATGGGACAGCGGCAGGATATAGCGCTCATTGTAAAAATACATCATAGAGAATGTCAGCTTGTGATATTTTTCCTGTCTTTCTTTTGCATCTGCCTGAAAATAAGACAGAGTATCATGCATCCATCCAAGATCCCATTTGTAATCAAATCCAAGTCCGCCCTCCCATACCGGCTTTGTCACACCCTGATAGGGAGTGGAATCCTCGGCAAAAAGGAGGCAGTCAGGGATTCTTTCCTTTAAGCCCTGATTCATGGTACGGATAAATTTCAGAGCTGCCAGGTTTTCTCCACGGCTTGCGTCCCCCTGCCAGTAAATCAGATTTCCTACTGCGTCCATGCGAAGGCCATCGAAATGGAATTCATTCATCCAGTAATAGGCAGAGGACTGCAGAAAACTGCAAACTTCTCCTCTGGAATGCATAAAATTGCAGCTTCCCCATTCGTTGCGGCCAACTGCCATGTTTGGATATTCATAAAGGGCTGTTCCGTCATATTCTGCCAACGCATAATCATTCACTGCAAAATGCACTGGAACAAAGTCCAGAATGACCCCAATTCCAGCCTGGTGGCACTGGTCTACAAATGCTTTCAATTCTTCCGGCTTACCATAGCGGGAGGTTGGACTGAAATATCCTGTATCCTGATATCCCCAGGATTCGTCGCATGGGTACTCACAGAGAGGCATGATCTCCACATAATTATAGCCGTGTTCCTTCAAATAGGTGATAAGGATCGGTGCCAGTTCCTCATAGGTGTACCAGTCTTCCTGTCCTTCGCCTCGTTTTTTCCAGGAGCCAAAATGCATTTCATAAATGTTTACTGGTTTGTCGTAGCTTGCTTTGCGGTTTTTCAGCCATTTGCTGTCGCCAAATTCATAACCGCCAAGAGCATAGGTCTTTGAAGCAGTGCCTGGACGCATCTCGCTATAAAAAGCATAGGGGTCTGCGTGGTCTACGAAGGAGCCGTCCTGACGGTAAATTCTGTATTTATACATCAGGTCAGAGCCTACATTATTCATGGTACATTCCCAGAAATTGCCATCATGAACGCGGTTCATAGGAGTCTCTGTCCAGCCGTTGAACTCACCAATTACAGATACTCGCTGCGCTGCCGGGGCAAATGTACGGAAGGTGGTTCCGCCATCCCATACGTGAGCACCAAGGTACTGATATGCTTCAAATTCTTTTCCTGTATAAAAGTTGTAAAAATCCATGTTTTTGCTCTCCCATTCATTATAAAAAGATATTAGACAGTAGTTGTTTTTCTCTGTATAATAAGTATAATTGTGTAAATGAAAAATTGCTACCGACGAAAAACGACATTAGTTGGATTTCCAACGTTTTTTGAAATGTGTCGGATTTCTTTATAACCTATTTAGTGTGTTGAAAGTTGTTCAAGGCGGACGCACTCGGACAATGGTGATTGCTCACTCGCTGGAGCAATCACCATTGCCCGAATGCTGTGTACTGGCTGGACTTATTTGTACATAGTAACTTTCAACAGGTGGGGTGGGTGAGTGATTGGTTTCCCTATACTGTATCGGAAACGAAAGTTTATGGGAATCTTGCCGAAAATTAGCGGCTTTTATAATTTCTATGAAGTATTTGCACATTCTTAGGGCTGTTTTGCAAACAAAGAACTTGACATATTATTTTATGTGTCTTCGATACCCCATTTAGATGGTTGATACTTCGCAGCTTTATTGGTTTTACCTAATCTATCATTGGCAAGAAAGTTTCGGGAAAACAATCACTCCCCCTCCCCTCGTTAAAAGTTCCTAAATAACCTCAGTTCCAGCCGACACACAGCATTTGGGCAATGTGTATTACTTCAGCGAGCCATTTCAGGCGCGTTCTTAGCGTAAGCGAAATCCAGCGCTTACGTAGACTTATGCGTGAGGGCTCTCCCGAACGCATTAGTCGCAGTTAGCGATTAGTTTGCTGGAGCGTTGCGCCGGCGAGTGAGTAATACACATTGTCCAAATGCGTCCGCATTGAAGAACTTTTAATCAACTAAATAGCAATAGAAAATAATAATAATTTTTTATATGTTGACTTCCAACAAATACATTCCAAAAAATGTTTAAAATCCCACAGTTAGGGTTATAATTAATAAGAAGATAAAAATAGACAATATTTTTATGAAAAGAAATGCCATTTTCTATGTTTCACGTGAAACATTATGTGGCGAGATAAATTTAAAAGTGTTATAATAGCAATAGTTATATGATAAGATTGCAGAACCTGTAGGATGGTGGTGTAATCTATAAACTTTGGTTATTGTGTGCAATTAAAATTTGCAAAATGTTTCACGTGAAACATTTTTATGTAATAAGAAATTCTGTTAAAATTTTCTATTGCATAAAAAGCCCTACCAGGTAGGATTACACTGTGGCAGAAAGTTAGATGGCGCTCGAGGTGCCCCGCCGTAGGTGGAGAATCCTGCAAGCAGGCTTCTTTTTTACAATTAAACATGTTGCTTTTTATAAAAATGTTGTGTGAACAGTAACCTAAATAATATGAAAGGGAGGGTTGATATTGGGCAGAACGATTGCGGTTGCTAATCAGAAAGGCGGCGTTGGCAAATCTACCACAGCCATTAATCTTTCTGCATGCCTGGCAGAACAGGGAAAAAAGGTTCTGACAATTGACATGGATCCTCAGGGAAACACTACCAGTGGATTAGGTGTTGATAAAAATGAAGTAGAAGATACCTTGTATGAACTTCTGGTAGGACAGTCCGATGTTGAGAAGACGATTGTCAAAGATGTAGTAGAAAATGTAGATTTGATACCATCAAATGTAAATCTGTCTGGCGCAGAGATTGAGCTTGTTGGTATTGATAATAAAGAATACATATTGAAAGAGATTACTGACAAAATAAAGAATAATTATGATTATATTATTATTGATTGTCCCCCATCTCTGAATATGCTTACTATTAATGCACTTACTGCTGCGACATCTGTTTTGGTTCCGATTCAGTGTGAGTACTATGCATTGGAAGGATTATCACAGCTGATACATACTATTGATCTGGTAAAGGACAGGCTGAATAATGATCTTGAGATTGAGGGCGTTGTGTTTACTATGTATGATGCCCGTACAAATTTATCGCTACAGGTAGTAGAGAATGTTAAGGAAAATCTTCAGCAGAATATTTACAAGACCATTATTCCGAGAAATGTCAGACTGGCAGAAGCTCCAAGTTACGGACAGCCGATTACTCTTTATGATCCGAGATCCACAGGAGCAGAAGCTTATCGCCTTCTTGCGGAAGAAGTGATAAACAGGGAGGTTGAGTAATGGCAGTTAAGAAGAAAGGTCTTGGAAGAGGTCTGGATGCTCTTTTCCCGGAGAAGTCAGTGAAGCCAGCTGAAAAAAAACCAGAGCAAAAGCCAGTTGCCACAAATGAAAGCTTACATCAGCAGGAAGAAGGTTCTTTGAATGCTTCAGCAGTGAAGAGTGCTGCAGAAACAAAAGATACAGCACAAGCTACAGTAGTTGAAGAACCGAAGAAATCTGAAATGCTTGTAAAGATTTCAAAGGTAGAGCCAAACAGAACTCAGCCACGCAAGCAGTTTGATGAGGATGCTTTACTGGAATTATCTGAATCAATTAAGCAGTTTGGCATCTTACAGCCACTTCTGGTTTCGGATAAAGGCGATTACTATGAGATTATTGCAGGCGAGAGAAGATGGAGAGCAGCCAAACTTGCCGGATTGAAAGAAGTTCCGGTAATCATTAAGGAATTTAATGATCAGCAGGTAGTTGAGATTTCCCTGATTGAAAATATTCAGCGGGAAGACTTAAATCCAATAGAGGAAGCGATGGCCTATAAGCGCCTGATCGATGAATTTAAGCTGAAACAGGATAATATTGCAGAACGCGTTTCTAAGAGCAGAACTGCAGTGACTAATTCCCTTCGCCTTTTGAAATTGGATGAAAGAGTTCAGCAGATGCTGATTGATGAGATGATTTCAGCTGGGCATGCTCGTGCAATTCTTGCAATTACAGACAAGGATAAGCAGACAAGTGTGGCAATGAAGGTTTTTGATGAGAAATTAAGCGTTCGAGAGACTGAAAAAATGGTAAAACATATTGTGGAGCCACCGAAGAAAACTCAGAAGACGGTAAATACAGCTGAAGATGCGATTTACGAGAGTCTCGAGGAGAAAATGAAGGGCATTATGGGAACCCGGGTTTTTATCCACAGAAAGAAAAATAATAAAGGTAAAATTGAAATTGAATATTATTCCAAGGATGAACTGGAAAGAATCATTGAGTTGTTTGAATCAATAAGATAAGGAGAGTGCATGAGCAGTATTTTTGACAGCCTGGGAATTGACCCGGGTATCATTATTATTTTACTGCTGATTCTGACCATCGTTCTGGCGGTGAATGTATTCAGCAGCAAAATGAGGCTTAGCCGTTTGGAACGTAAATACAAAATGTTCATGAAAGGCAGTGACGCACAATCTCTTGAGAAAGTTTTTGTACGAAAATTCGCCCAGATTGACCGCCTTTATGAAGCAAAAGAGGATCATGAGCACGACATCAGCTTTATCAAACATCATTTGGAATCTATGTTCAGCAAATATGGAGTTGAAAAGTATGATGCGTTCGATGATGTAGGCGGAAAACTCAGTTTTGCACTGGCTTTGTTGGATCAGGATAATTCCGGAGTAATTTTGAATGCAGTACACAGCAGAGACAATTGCTTCCTTTATCTGAAAGAAATTGTAAAGGGAGAGTCCTATGTAATGTTGAGCCAGGAAGAACTTGAAGCCCTTAGAAAAGCTGTAAATTTTGGCTTGGAAAATATTGAAAAAGATGAGTAAATTGGTTGCTGCGAACAGTTGGTAAAAAATGAATATAAGTCATAAAAAAACAGTGAAAAATGACAAAATTGTTATAAAAAATAAATAGTAATGACAATATTGTTATAAAACGAAAAACAAAACAGATACTTGCCATAAAAAGAGATATGAAAAAATAAAACAGATACTTGCTGCAAAAAGAGATATGGAAAAATAAAACAGATATTTGCTATGAAAAATAAAGTATCAGTACAGGAGGAAGACATGTTAGACATCAAATTTGTGAGAGAGAACCCGGAAATCGTAAAGCAGAACATCCGCAATAAATTCCAGGACAGCAAACTGGAGCTGGTTGACAAGGTTCTGGAGTTGGATAAGGAAAACCGCGAGATCAAACAGGAAGTAGAAGCTCTTCGTGCAGAGAGAAATAAAATTTCCAAACAGATTGGTGCTCTTATGGGCCAGGGAAAGAAGGATGAAGCAGAGGAAGTTAAGAAACAGGTTGCAGCTTCCGGTGAGCGTATTGAGGAACTTTCCAAGAGAGAGAAAGAAGTTGAGGAAGAGCTTCTGAAGGATATGATGGTAATCCCGAATATCATTGACCCATCTGTACCGATTGGTAAAGATGACAGCGAGAACGTTGAGATTGAGAAATTTGGTGAGCCTGTTGTTCCGGATTTCGAAGTTCCGTATCATACAGAAATCATGGAAGCTTTTGACGGAATCGACCTTGATAGCGCAAGACGTGTTGCTGGTAATGGTTTCTATTATCTGATGGGAGATATCGCAAGACTTCATTCTGCTGTTATTGCATATGCACGTGATTTCATGATTAACAGAGGATTCACATACTGTGTACCGCCGTTCATGATCAGAAGTAACGTTGTTACAGGTGTTATGAGCTTCGCTGAGATGGATGCCATGATGTACAAGATCGAAGGTGAGGATCTGTACCTGATCGGAACCAGTGAGCATTCTATGATTGGTAAATTTATTGACCAGATCATTCCGGAAGAAGAGCTTCCAAAAACTCTTACAAGTTATTCTCCATGCTTCCGTAAAGAGAAAGGTGCTCATGGACTTGAAGAGAGAGGCGTTTACCGTATCCACCAGTTTGAGAAGCAGGAGATGATCGTAGTTTGCAATCCAGAGGACAGCAAGATGTGGTTTGACAAACTGTGGCAGAACACTGTTGATCTGTTTCGTTCCCTGGATATTCCGGTTCGTACACTGGAATGCTGCTCTGGTGACCTGGCAGACCTGAAAGTGAAATCCCTGGATGTTGAAGCATGGTCTCCAAGACAGAAGAAATACTTTGAGGTAGGAAGCTGCTCCAACCTTGGTGATGCACAGGCACGTCGTCTGAAAATCCGTGTAAACGGAAAAGATGGCAAGAAATATCTTGCTCATACTCTTAATAACACAGTTGTTGCTCCGCCAAGAATGCTGATCGCGTTCCTTGAGAACAACCTGAATGCAGATGGAAGCGTAAATATTCCAGTTGCCCTTCAGCCATACATGGGTGGAATGACAAAAATTGAGAAAAAGTCCAAATAATTGGACTTAAAAATGAAATAGCATAAAAATACCAAAAATTGGACTTTGAGCTGAAAATAGTAATAGATTAAAAGTAAATGATCTGAAAATAGTAATAGATCAAAAGTAAAATATCAGATGGTCCGGAGAATATCAGAATATCTGAAAAGTTGTTTGATTTGCAATAAGACTGCTTAACAGGGAGGTGATAATGTGCATAGTTATTTAAGAACTGTTGGCTTTTCAAAGGTAAAGTCACGTAAAGAAATGCAGGAAATCATTCAGGATGTGATAAATACTTACGATGAGAAAATTGCAGTGGAGAATCATCCGGATGGAGTTTTTGTACAATATTCCAAGAATTATGGCTGTGACTGTGGAATAACAGTCTGTGGACAGTATGATGAAGACAATGAGTTTCACGTAGAATATTCATTTCCATTTTTTCGCGGCACAGGAATCACCTCTCAGGAGAGTGTAGTCGTGGAGAGACACGCAGAAAAAGAGTCTTACGCAGGGGCGTGTGATGACATGCGCCTTGGCGTGACTTTGATCTTTTATCTTCAGAATCCTGCAGAATATATGCTGGAGAAGTATAAGGGGAATGTGCGTGAAGGACAGCCACTGACGATTACAGGACTGGCAAGAGAAGGGAAGATCCTTTTTCCGGTTCAGAAAGATAAAGAAGCTGTAAAAGTAGAGCGGGAGCTGACAAAAAACCGCAATAATCTGATCGCGGCTGCCAGAAATGGTGATGAAGAAGCCATGGAAGACCTTACAATGGAAGATATGGATATGTATTCCATGATTTCTGAGCGTATTGTTACAGATGATGTGTTGACAATTGTGGATACCTGTTTTATGCCTCATGGAATTGAATGTGATCAGTATAGTGTGATGGGCGAAATCGTGGATTTTGTGAATTTTAAGAACATTCTCACTGGTGAGAAACTGTGCCAGATGACTATCGAGTGCAATGATATCCAGTTCGATGTGTGTATAAACTGTGCGGATCTGCTGGGCGAACCGGCTGTGGGACGCAGATTTAAGGGGCTGATTTGGCTGCAGGGGCAGCTGCATTTTTAGACGAACCTTTAGATTCGTATTCATAGACTAATTTAATTTAAGTTATAAAACACAATCTCAAAGTTAATAAAAAAGCTCTTGACAACTTCGAAAAAAGCTCCTATAATGCAGAATCATCAAAAAGCAAACGAAACTACAAAGGCGTAGAACACTTCAATGTGTCTGCGCCTTTTTCAGACTTAAAAACAATTTTTTTACGAGGCGGAAATTAACTATGAAAAAATTGAAAACAATTTTAATGGGACTGAGAACTAATCTTGGTGCAACACAGGTATTTGTAGATGATAAGTGAAAAATGGGACGAAAAAGTAATTGAGCTGGCCAAAAGTCTGATAAACTGTCAGAGCTATTCAGGACACGAGGATAAAGCGGCGGAAGCTTTAAAGGCGTATATGAAAGAGACCGGTGTTTTCGATGAGATAGAAACTGACTGCTACGGAAATGTGATCGGTCATATTAAAGGAAAAAATCATGGTTCGAAAGTCCTGTTTGATGGACATATAGACACAGTTCCGGTTGGAAATCTGAAGGACTGGAAACATGATCCATTTCACGCAGTAGTCGAGGATGGAAAGCTGTATGGCAGAGGAGCTGCTGATATGAAAGGTGCGGTAGCCGCATTTACAGTTGATGCGCATAGATATGCGGTGGAAAATGGGAAAAATTTTGCCGGAGATGTATATGTGGCCGGGGTGGGGCATGAAGAATGCTTCGAAGGTGTTGCCGCGCGAAAAATAAGTGCGAAAGTGAAACCGGATTATGTGGTAATTGGTGAAGCATCTGAAATGAATTTAAAAGTAGGACAGCGTGGCCGTGCAGAAATTGTGGTTGAGACCTTTGGTGTCCCGGCACATTCAGCAAACCCGGAAAGGGGCGTAAATGCAGTATATAAAATGTGTGAGGCCATTCAGGCTATCCGCGAGATCGAACCGCCTGTCCAGGATAAACTGGGAAAAGGAATCCTGGAGCTGACAGACGTAAAATCTTCCCCATATCCAGGAGCCTCCGTTGTTCCGGAATACTGCCGTGCAACCTATGACCGCAGACTTCTGGTAGGTGAAACCAAGGAAAGCGTGCTTCAGCCAATCATTGAAAAAATGGAAGAGCTGAAGAAAAAGGATCCGCAGTTTTCCTATAAGGTTTCTTATGCAGTGGGAAAAGAGGAATGCTACACCGGAGAAAAAATCCAGGGAGAACGTTTTTTCCCAGGCTGGCTGTTTGGCGCAGAAGAGGAGTGGGTGGCAAAAATAAAATCCGAACTGGAAAAAGAGGGTTTTTCTCCAGAGGTAACTACCTACAATTTCTGTACAAATGGAAGTCATTATGCAGGAGAAGCTGGCATCCGTACTATTGGAATGGGACCTGCAAGGGAAAATCTGGCGCATACCATTGATGAATATGCGGAGGTGGAAGACCTGATAAATGTGTCGGTGTGCTATGCGGGGATTATGAAGGCGTTGTTGGGATGATGTATAGCTTTCGGTAAAGTGAAGAAATAATGTGAAAATGATAGAAAAGGCATTCTTTTTTGAGTATACTATTACTTGGAAAGGAGTGCTTTTTTATGATTATTGATAGGCTTTCGGTGTTTGTGAAACGGAAATTTTGGAAGCAGTTGAAAAAAGATAGCGCACAAAAAGAAGCAGCTAAAAAATGAAAAATAGAAAGAACAACTGGATAAAAATAGTTATCCAACTACTGTCGTTTATCTTAATCCCAGAACTGTTCGTAACAGGATTTACAGCTATTGGAGATATCTTTTCCCAGATCTATGCTGGAAGTATTTCCTGGGAGAGTGTCAGGTATTCGGTGTATGTACTAATCGCGACAGTGCCAGGAAGTGTACTGGTGGGGAGATTTTTTTGCGGATTTTTCTGCAGCTTTGGAGCTGTGCAGGATTTCTTGTGGTTTGCAGCGCGGAAGCTGGGAAAAGGCAGCTGGAGGCGGAACAGAAATCCAGAAATATACAAGAAAGCTGACAGAGTTCTGAAACTGGCAAAATATGGAGTACTTGTTTATTTTGTAATATTTATATGGAGTGGTGTTTTGACCTGGAAAAAGCAAGGTCCGTGGGAAATATTTGGCCAGTATATTGTGCCTGGACATTGGCCGGGAGTGAAGCCTTTGTGCTCGGTGGGGGGAATTTTACTCTTGGTGATTTTGACAGGATCAGTGTTGGTAAAGAGATTCTTTTGCAGATATTTCTGTCCAATGGGAGCGGTGTATGCACTGATTTCCAGAGGTGCATTTTTGAAAATCGAAAAGCTCGGACGAGAATGCAGTGCCTGTTCTTTGTGTACTGCGAAATGTAGCATGGGAATTGATTTTACGAAAAAGGAACAAGTTACAGGTGGAGAGTGCATTGCGTGCCAGCAGTGCATTAGCTGGTGTCCGAAAGGAAATGCGCATTTTGGAATTAAATATGGAATGGTGATCGGAGTATTGCTCACGTGTGTGATGATTGGGGCTTCCCAGCTCCTTACGGCGAGAAGCTATACGAAGGATAGAAATATAGCAGGCGGTGTTGTTGAAGGTTTCAGATATAAAGACGGTACTTATACTGGAACAGGTGAGGGCTATCGTGGAGCGATGCGTGTCACTGTAAGTGTGGCGGACGGAAAAATAACCAGTCTTACACTGGATAGTTATGAGGATGACAAGTCTTATATGGAAAAAGCGAAAGCTGAAATCTTTTCTGCAATAATCGGACAGCAGAATACGAATGCAGATACCGTATCCGGTGCTACATATAGCAGTAAGGGGCTGATTCAGGCTGTACAGAATGCTTTGAAGGAGGCAGGAACTTCAGAGACTGCGGAGAATGGTTCTGATGATAAAGCTGCGGACAAGGCTGAATTTATTTCTGCAGGCCGCTTCCGGAACCTTGTCGATGGCGTATATACAGGATCTGCCGATGCCTTTCGTGGTGATGTAGAAGTTCAGGTTACTGTGGAAAATCAGCAGGTAACGGATATTTCCATCTTCTCATACTGTGACACAGAAGAATATTTTTTTAAAGCTGCGCCAGTTGTAATTGAAGAGATGAAAGAGGAACAAAGTCTGAACATTGATGCTGTCAGCGGAGCCACATACAGCAGCAACGGAATTATTCATGCTGTGGCAAATGCATTGGAGATTCCCGAAGATCAATATGCCGAACGTCCTGGCCGGAATCTGGCTGCCAAGAAGAAAAGCCATGGACATATTGTAAAACATGTAATAGAAAACCAGGAAGAGTATGAAAAGAAGGTTAAGGAGTATGAAAAATAGATAACAGAAATCAGAAACGGAGGATGCAGACTGGGAATCGTGAAGAATAGACATTGATAGCCCTTATACATCAGGCATATAATATATCAGATATACACAAAAAATATATGCAAAAATGTAAAATATCTGGTAACTATTCAATATCTGCGCTGCAAGCGTTACAATTTGGAGTATAAGTACTGGGGAAAAAATGAGACGAACGAAAGCATATCGGTTGATTTTTGTGGGAGTGGCATCTGTTCTGCTGGGAGGCTGCTCGGGGAGTTCGAAGGCAAACATGGAGGAGGCAGCAGAGCAGCCCGCTGTGGTGGACTATACCTGTATTTCTAATCCGGAAAGCGATAAGCAAATATATGTTATTCTGAAAAATTATCATGGTGCTTACTGGGAGAAGGTAATAGATGGTATAACAGAAGCTGCAAAAAACTGGATGAAGCGGTTTATCTTGGCGGAATTGATAACGAAACTGACATTTCCGGTCAGATTGACCTGATGAACCAGGCTATGGAGCAAGGCGCTGACGGAATCCTGCTGGCTCCGGCAGATTCCAATTCACTGGCAGACAGCTGTCAGAAGGTACGGGAAAAGGATATTCCGGTAGTACTTATTGATTCTTCTATTAACAGCAGCGAATTTGATGCCTGTTACATGACAGATAATATAGATGCCGGAGAAATGGCAGCGAAAGAAATGCTGGAGTTGCTGTATGATGCAGGAAATTCACCCACAGACCCACTGGAAGTGGGAATCCAGTTGTCATCGGATAGTTCACAGGCAATGGTAAATCGTGTTTCCGGATTCCTGAATTTCTGGGCGGGCAATGCACCGGAGCAGTGGGAAATCGTTCAGGATATAAGAGTTAATGGCGGTGATACGAAAAAGGCACAATCGGATGCCTCTGCATTATTGAGAGAAAATGCAGATATAAAGGGCTTTTTCGGGTGTAACAACACATCTACTGTTGGCATTGTAAATACTCTTTTGAAGGAAGAAAGAACAGATGTGGTGCTGGTTGGTTTTGACCTGGCGGACGAAACGAAACAGATGCTTCAGAATCCGGAGTATCATGCAGTGACTGTGCTGCAGAAACAGGATCAGATGGGATATCTGGGAATGCTTTCCCTGAATTCTCTTATAAAGGGAGAAAAATCAGAGCAGAAGTATTTTGATACCGGAGTTATTATGGTTGATTCTGATTACCTTATGGAGAATGCTGTCTCATGAAAGATCGAAGAAAAAATAAAACAAAAAGAAAAGTCCTGCTGGCTTTGTATCTGGCAGTCTGCCTTGTCATTATCGTGGCGGCATACTTTCACCTGAGCAGAATTGCGCGGAATTTCAATACAGAGCATCTGGAGCTGATCACAGGCCTGTACGCGGAAAAGATGAATGATTCTATGGAATATCTTCAGAACTATGTACAGGAAGATATAAAGATGATCCGGTCTATGGAAAATGCCCAACCGGAGGAAATCCTGGAACAGCTGGAGAAAAATCTTGACAAGACTGTTTTCGGTGATATTGGTTTTATTATGAATGATGGCGAAATTTATGGCAGCAGCAGCTGCGCTGTTTCCGATATCAAAAAGAAGAAGCTGGATGAGGCGGCGCTGGCTTCGGATACGTCTTTTAACTCGGATCCTTACCAGTCCAGCAGAACTGGAAATATGACCATGACCGTTTTTGTGCCAGTAGGGGATACTTCACTGGTTCATACACTTTATGTGTCGATTATGATTGAAAATCTCAGACAGTTGGGTGAGTATGAGCTGCTTCAGGGCAAGATCAGTATTCACCTGTTAAAGGCCGATTCAGAAAATTTTATTACCTGTGTCAGTGACAATTCCGGCCCGTCTGGCAGTTGGAACAATCTTTTACTTCAGCAGAAGTATTTCCAGTATGATGCAGGTTATTCCTACAACCAGTGGATAAAGGACATGCGTTCCGGAAAGAAGGATGGGAGATTTTCCGCTATTATCAGAGGAGAGGAATCTACAATTTCCTATAGGAGTATTTCTGTTATGCCAGGCTGGTATGTGATCGTTGAATTGACAAATAAGAATATTTCTGATATTACTCAGCAGTTTTCCGCCTGGGGCGGAGTATATGGAAGTATTCTGGTAGGCTTCACGATGCTGTACATGCTGACCCTTGTGCTGTTGGAGAAAAAAGATAAGAAAATGTACATGGGATTGTCTACTACAGATCCTCTTACCGGAATTCTGAACCGCAGAGCTTTTCAGATTGCCGTGGAAGAAGAATTGCGTAAAAAAACGCCAGGCATCTTCATCTTTATTGATGTAGATAATTTTAAAATTTATAATGATACTTACGGTCATAATAATGGAGACTTCTGCCTGAAGCATTTTGCGAAAACTATGAAAAGCTGTTTCCCGGAGGATAGCATAATCGGCCGGTATGGCGGTGATGAATTTGTGGTTTACCTGAAGAATCTTACAGGGGAAATGGCGCGGACTTATATGGAAACGTTTCAGAGGATGATTTCCCAGCTTACACTGCCTACAGGAGAGGTTGTAGAGCTTTCAGCCAGCGCAGGCGGAGCTGCATTCCCGGAACAGGGAGAAGACGTTATGTCTCTTTGTAAAAGCGCAGATATGGCTTTGTATAAGGTGAAACAGAATGGGAAAGCTGATTTTAAAATGAAAGGAATGTAAATGAAAGGATCCCGGCAAGGTCGAGGCTTGTTAGCCTTCTACCTTGCGAGGGATCCTTTTTACCTGATAAATGTGTCCTGCGGAAATATCTAATTTACGTTTGCCGGATCAAGCTCTGTAATGGTTGGTGCCGTCCAGGTGTCCAGTGCATCCACATCCTACGCGATTGGTATAGTTATTTACGAAACCATGTTTTTCTACATAAAAATTTTATGGCTCGATAATATTAAAATATTTATACTCTGAGGTAACCATAACTGCATCCATCAATCGTGTCAGGCAGGTCTCATCACCCTCCTGCTGGATCAAAGCTGCAATATTTTCCGTGTTTTTCTGAATAATAGACAGCAGTCCGGCACGTTTGGTAGTCCATGTCACATCAGCATCCGCATCCTGTGTATCTTTCTGATAAAGAAGTACGCCATTTTTTACGCGGAGTACATAATTACCTTCCGGCAATACAAGATTTGCTGTAAATGTCAGATCCGAAACCTTCGTTGTATCTACAAGAATTCCCAGATAATCCAAAATCATTTCAGGTGTCATATGTGAAACAACATCACCGGTACCCTTACCTCGCGTTGCATCATCGGTATTTGTACCATTTCGCAGTTCCTGTGCAGCACAAAGATAAGCACTGCGCCATGGACCGGCTTCTGCCTGATACCCCAATTGCTCTAATGCATCTGCACAAAGATTACGTGCATACATATTTTATGGATCAGCAAAAACCAGAGTATTGGTGTTTTCTGCAATCCATTGCTATTCTCACTTTGCAAAGTCTTCTTTTGCTTTT
>ENA-OQKF01000398-OQKF01000398.1-human-gut-metagenome-genome-assembly--contig:-NODE-398-length-29428-cov-3.025665_pt1 | contig 29428 bp, 30 predicted proteins | sample MGYA00242617_ERZ504784 | MGnify/ENA primary metagenome ERZ504784 (study PRJEB26092, sample SAMD00036364) | human gut metagenome | host: Homo sapiens | study: EMG produced TPA metagenomics assembly of... | reverse complement strand
AACGATCCTGAACAAATAATCTTACATCCTCCGGGTTCGCATACCACCCATTTCTCCAATAATAATCATCATCCATGTATAATGGTGTCTCATCTTCCTTTTGCAGTATATTTTTTTGTTTCTTAATCCACATTAACATTGCTATCGCAATAATTACAGATATGCTGATCAATCCTATGTAAATCCAAATATCTATATTATAAATCCATCTGTTCTTTGTTATTCTCCGCACAAGAAATAGCCATGCAATCGTATTACAAATATTTGCTCCCAGAAAGCATACACTCCAGCTTCTCTTTTCAATATAGTTAATCCTATAATTTAAATCTGAATTTTCACTATATACCCGGTTCGGTATTCTTTTGAAAATCCACGCGATCCACAAAAATACAATTTCAACAGTCGCGGATGTGATAAACAAAATCCATCCTTGTGAATTTGGTGAAAATGTTCCGAGATAATCCCGAAAATCAACTGAAACAAACGGTATCACTAATATTGCCAAGAGAATGATGTGATACCATAGTGGTAATGCCATCCTTCCACTTTTCATAATTGTCCTTGTGTCTACCACGCGCATAGTTGTACTTGCATCTTCTGTAAATCCCCATCCATTTTGAATCTTCAAATCATACAGCTTTCTGTGATTCAAATACAAAACTCCCAGAGCACCAGCAAGATAAGCAACGAACCAGATACACCATGCAATCATAAATATAGAGGAATACCAAAAGCACAATCCGCAGATTGCCACACCCGATACTGTCACCCCTGCATAAATCCTCTTCACCTGTTTTCTATATCCTTCCAGTAACTCCACCAGTTCTGGTTCTTCCTGAACTTCCCTTCGTATATGAACTCCAAGAATCATCCCGTCACTATAGACAGGCTTTCTGCCATATACCATATACGTAATGCCACATATAAATAAATCTGTCAACAAAAATATAATCGCCAAAATCATAAGTAAACAACCTCCATTCTCTGAAAAGCTTTACGACATAACTCCATAAAATCTTCCTGTTCCATGCCTCGAATAGATGCTTCTGCACTCAGAAGTTCCAATTCATCTGCAAGCTTTTCCTGGAATTCTCCACCCAATTTATTCTCATCAGACTGTGGGTTACATACAATCGTTCCCTTTCTCCTGTCTGTCTCAATAAACCCTTCTGATTTTAGTAGCTGATACGCTTTACTGACAGTCATTGTATTCACTCCAAGCTCGGCTGCCATCTGTCGGACCGTCGGCAATGACTCACCAATCTCAAATTCACCTTTTCCAATGCCCTTTACAATCTCATTTCGTAATTGCAGATAAATTGGCGTCTCTGATTTCGTATTTATCTTAATAATCATAGAATCATTCCTCCTTCATTTGTATTATATCATATAATACAAATGAGGCAATAGTTTTGTATTATTTTTATTAATACAAAAAAAGACGCATTCTTTCGAACACATCTTTTCCATGTTTTTCCTATATTACTCTGCAATTTTTACAATCCAACCAATCGTCTCTGGACATTCTCATCTCCAGTTGTATTTACCCAGTCCTTCCACTTTACTCTGCCATGACATTCTACTCCGTCAAACCAGGTCAGGATCTCCTCCATACTGACCGGTGTGTAATTGTTCGCATCAACTCCGACGTCATAACGATACACTCCCTGCATACGATTCATCTCATTATAAAGACTTCCCTGACTGTGGATATGTCCGTGCAAATGAATCGATTCATGTGACATAGACTGCCAGTCCATCATCGGGAAATGTGACAACACAAACTTCCTGCCATTCTCTTTCAGAACCTTGATCGGCGGTTCCACAATAAAGGTTCCCTCTACCAGTTTATGGTTCCAGTCTTTATCATGATTTCCAGGTACAAGATGCACCTTTTCACAAATAATCTTCTTCCGTAATGCCGCAGCCTCAAGTGCCGGGATTCTAAACGAATAATCCCCTAAAATATATAATTCATCTTTCTTCTTTACCTTTGCATTGATATTTGCAATAATTCCTTCATTCATTTCATCAATCTGCTGCCATGGCCTGATTGTAAAATCTAATGCTTTCTCATGCCCCAAGTGCATGTCTGATGTAAACCAAATCATTTCTTTTACTACTTTTTTTCTTTCTATTATATCTAACTTATTTCCAGTTTTATATTGTTCTAGTTTTGTATTGTAATGATTACGCCGCACACCTTTCCTGCAATACAAGAATTTCATCCATCCGCACATCTAACACCGCCGATAAGATTACCAGGTTGTCAATCGTTGGTAATGCCGTTCCATGCTGCCACTTGTATATTGCCTGTGGTGTCTCAAAGCCAAATGCTTCCTGCAGTTCTCTGACCGACATCTGCTTTTGCTTTCTGAATATTATAATGTTCTCTCCTTTAGCAATTAGATTTAACCCTTCATTCTTACCATACTATACCATATATGATTTACAATGTCATTATACCAGAAGTATAAAATCGGTTTACCTGAAATCCACTCATTTTCGAAAGACTTCTCTACTCTTCCTCACATATCTCATCATAGTCTTCAAACATAATCCGGATGCCATTCTCTTCACTTTCCACATGATAATGTCCTGCATACCATTCTGAAAATTCCAGATTATCATAGATCTCCTGCAGCCACTTTTCCGTCGATTTATCCACCACCTCTTGATTTAATCCCGGAATAAATACCCATGTTGGCTCTGCCTCGATTGGAACAGTATGTGAAAGAATAATATCAATGGACCATCCAGCTTTCTCAAGCTGCTGTTCCACGTAATTCTTCGTCCATTCGTCCGGCTGTTCTGTGTCAAACCACGGCATCTTATGATTCAGCCGATAATATTTGTCAACACTATATGCTCCACCGATTGCCATAACTTTCTTCCCATGAAAATCATAGATTTCCCCATCTTTCGCAAACAAAATATTCGGATATTGTTCTTCTCTATGGACAAGCCCACCATTCCACATAATCTCCTCATAATCTGCTGCCTCCCATGGTCTTGCCTCATGATTTCCATGTACACAAAATAATGTAATATCCAAATCTGTCAGATCATTTTTTAACTGACGGTCTGCGTTATTCAGCCAGTAATTAATGCCTGCATCACCCAAAATGATCATAACATCTTCCTTCGTTGTATCATTTTCTCTGCAAAATTCCTCGATTCTGCTAAAATCCCCATGGGTATCACCTGTGATATAAAAAATGCATAAGCTACCTCCAACTCTTCCTGGATAATTCATTTCAATAGTTTCAAAATCATATTTATGCTCATCAATTGCTGCATGCATTGCTTTTGCAACCAGTTCTGGTGGATTTGCAAATGCTCCACAGCCAAAAGCACCTAAAATAATAACTTCTGATTTTGCATCCCTAGCTATATTTAAAATACGATTAATTCTCTTCTTATATATGTCAAATAGCTTTTCATCCATAGCTGTCTTTTTCCATTTTTTATCATGCTGTAACAAATATCTCAAATCAAGTGCTGCCAAATTGGGAGCTGCACAACTAATTACATCCACATCGAACCAATCTTTCTCCGGCAAAAGAACCGGAGTCTCCGTATCTCTCTTAAATACTGTTACACCACAAGTTTGTATACAATCGTCGTTGTATAGAAAATTCATCTTTCCCGTTCTCAATGCATGCAAATGTTTTTTATGGAAATTTTTCGTAATCTCACTCGATGATATACATTTATACAAAGTGCTGATTCTACATAAGCATTCTTCTTGAGCACTGGCTCCTCTTGTTACACCACCACCTGGATTGGTTGCGGAAGCAAAATTTAACACGCTGATATGCTTTCCTTTATAAGCTGAAGCTGCTTCAAAACTTCTTTTCTTAGAGACAATAATAGTTGCTTCTTTTTTCGTTCCATGTATAAGCTTCTCACTAATATCCTCTATATTTGTATCCGATATCACCCAGTTGTGCCGCATAGAATAATTAATCTTATTAACTAGAGTTTCATTCGTATCACACATTAACAACGTATCTTCAAATATTTTTATCAAATCTTCTCTTGCCATTTTCCTACATACTCCTATTCTATCAATACATTATATCTGTAAATTTTTTCTCATGTTTCCTGTTCAAGTTTTTCACACTTTACTTCTATAAATTTTCCCTTCATTATAGCCCATCATAAATGTATTATCATTAAACCGCTGGTTTACTCTATGTGCTTTTTCTCATGTAATTTTTCATCTATATTACAATTTAAAAATCCACTTCAACCATTTTTTTATAAATATTATTTTGCACTGCACATCTCCTGTATAGTTCATACGTAGTTAAAACAGAAACATTGGATGGCAAATATTTTACAGCTTGGAACATTTCAACCTCTCCGTCGTCAAAACACATAGCCTCATTTTCACTACTTCCTTTTTTATATACATTTGTAAACTGTCCTTTGCAAATTATTTCCGTCCAATAATATGCATTTTCTTGTGACATAGATATATCTATTAAATACATGTACATATCTTCTCTTGTGAACGGATATATACTTATCAAAATATTCTTATCCGCCATTTCCGTATGATTGATATCCGCCATACAATAAGCTATTATTCGCTCCATCTCATCCCTATTTGTAGGCTTAAGGTATTGAAATCTAACCGTTTCTTCTGGTGACATCAATCCTGTATCGACCATATCTTTCCATGTACATTCAAACTTTTTTGTCTTTTCAACCTTTAAGCCCTCTTGAATCTCTGTATCCAATTTTGTATTTCTTTTTGTCGGCCGAAAATAATACACTTCCAGTTTGTATTCTGTTGGTTCATCATACGAACTAATTGCCCCCTCTATGAGTCCTACCGTTCCATCTTCCAGTTTCCCACATCCATCAATATAATCTAATTTATTCTTTAATCGTGGCAAAACAGCCACTCCAACTGGCTGTATCTCATCACAATACATATCCACAGGACCCAGCCAAAGAATTTCATAACCACTCTCATAAAAGAATTCTTCTATTTCCGCCTTTGCCGTATCATAAAATCTCTTTCCAACTTCATATTCTATCAAAGAAATATCTGTATTTAAATAATCTACACCTATTTCCATAGCATTGAACGGGAGCAGATTGAACAAACTAAGAATCAATGCACATGACTGTGTTTTTGCAGTAATTGTCAAATCATATTTTTTCGCTACCATTCCAATAAATGCCGAAACCCATAATTGTTTCAAAAGCTCTTTGTTCTCTTTTACCTTTTTTTGAATAAAACACATTTCTCTTTCATATAATTTATCATTTGCCTTACAATATCTGTTACAATACCCATCGTATAATGCTCTACAATATTGCTCAAATTCTTTCCATCCACTTGTATAAGTAAAGTCCATTTTTCTCATTATCTACACACTCCTTTTCAACCTTTGTAAATATTTTTACATACAAATCATACCCTATTCTATGTACCAAAAATAGGACACTATATTCCCTTTTGTACTGTCGTCCTTACAAATTTAAAATGAGCATAAAAAAATCCATTCCGGATAATGAAATGGATTTATATATTGTTCTTTTTTTTATTAATATAATCTACAACATCAAACTCTTTAAAAGGTAATGTCTTTTTCAAATATAGTGGATGATGCGGATTTTTATATTCGCCTCTTTCAAGCCATCTGACAGAATATGGACGTAATATTTTTTCTATAGCTTCCAAACTTTTTAATAAATAATTTCTCCTATCGATATTTCCTCCCCAGGCTGCCCATATATCAACGCTTTTACTATCTCTGACCAATTCTTTAATACAATTACCTACAACCTCTAAGTTCTTTTTATATGCATATTCACTTTTTTCAGAATGCAAACCATCTGGATCCGTTGTACGTTGTGGGTAAAGGTTTAACATGATATAACCATCATAATTATTATCATCCAACTCAACTAATCTCTTAACTACCCTCATAGTTTTATCTAATTTTTCAGGTGTTGCAGTACTTGGATTTATTCCAAATACTACTAATGGATTTTCCCCTTTCTCTCCCAATATAAACCTATATGTACTGTCTTCCTTCTCTTCTTCTATATAATACCATTTTTCCATGTCGATATTCATACTAAAACTCATCTCTTTCTTAAGTTAATATTATACATCATAACGCTCCGCTGCGATTTTGATATCATTTCTCATAGATTCTACAAGTTTTTCCGGACTTAAAATTTTAACATGTAATGCATATTGAAATGCCCATTTTCTCATAGCCTCTAAATTAACAACGACTCTAGCTATTATATCTTCTTCCGTTTCTTCCAGAAATTGAATATTCGTACCAAACCAATCGATCAACTCACTAAGAAGGTACTTCTTTGCCTGAAATTTTACTGGAACACTTTCACCTGTATACATATAAATATGTTCCGATATATGTTTCGAAAGATTTAAACCATTTTCTAACCCTTTTACCTCTTTCATCGGTTTAACAGGATCTGCAAGCATCCGGATATTTGTAATACGATCCAAACGATAGTTAGATACATCATCATACTTATCATAATTACATATCAGGTAATATTTCCCATTTACAGCTGCCATTTGATACGGATTAATGATATAGTCTCTCACCACGCCATCCTTATTCTTTCGCGGATGTAAGTGCTTATCAATTCCATATTCGTTGTAATAAAAAGCCACTTTCTTTCCTTTTGAAATTGCATCATCAAGCACATCAATCGTATAAAACAATTGCACATTTTCAGAAGAGCTCCCTGTCAACTTACTTATATTCCCAATCCTCGATTTGAAATAACAATTTGATAAATCTTCTATTTTCCCGATCAATTCTTTGCATTGTTTGGCCGGTATATTTTTAGAAAATAATAAACTGTCAATCAATAGCCGAAGCTCTGAATCTGTAAAGCTCTTTTCCAAATACCAGTCTGTATAAAGAGTTTCCTCTTCCCCATTCTTATTAATCCGTACATTTTCAGTATATTCAATATCATATCCAAAATCAACCAAGCTCAACAGATTTCGTTTCACTGATTTGCGGTCAACTTTCATATCATACTCTCGCTCAAGAATCTCAACGATATCTTTTTGACTCAGTCTATGCTTTTCGTCTGTGTATTTTTTCAAAATTTCTAAAATGCTAATAGTTAACATTTTCTTCGTTTGTTTTGTATACATATTTTCACCATATTCATACTATATATGCAATTTATTCCGCTACTCTGTATTACAAACATAGCATATTTCGTGTACCCTTTTTGTCTCATCTTTTCTTTATTCGATAATTCAATTCTAGAACTCTCCCTAATTTCATATATTTTTATTTATTACCATGATAGCATGCCCCTTCAAATTTCTCCAGGCTTCTTTCCGGAACTCATTCAAATTATCGCAATTCAATTATATTTTTGTTACGACATAAAATGTCTTATTTTCACAGATTCCTTTTATTATATCAAAAAAGATATAAACATTGTCGACTTCTATTTCCAGCCTGCAACATCTATATCTTTTTTAGCACACTATTAATTTTCTCTGCTCTTACTGTATAACAATTCCCCTACGCCAGTAATTCGTCTTTCTTGCTTAATATCGCTTCTACTGCTGCGCATGCTGGGCAATCGCAATACTTAGCCCCTGCTGCTTTAATTTCTTTTCCATGCTCCGCTACACCTTTGGCTTTTTCCGCTCCGCCAAATACTTTTGCTCCGGCATCGGATTCTGCGAATGCGATCAGTCCGTCGATTGGAATGATATCTTCTTCCATCTCAGCGATGAATTTCTTTGTCTCTTCTGCCTGCTTGTCTGTTCCGACTGCTGCCAGCCATGCCTGTGCTGCTTCTTTTGCCTCTGCGCTACAGCTTGGTGCTGCGATCAGTTCTTTTGCTTTTTCCTGAATAAACTCTAAAGTTTCTTTTGACATAAAATTACTTCCTTTCATAAGTTATATTTTCGTTTTCTCACACTTCTATAAAAAAACTTCCTATGAGAAGATTTTACCACAAATGTATCTGCCAGTCGATAGACAACTTTTAATCTTTCACCCGCTGCCTTGATGCTTCTGTTTTCCGCAAGTTCTCTTGCATTTTTCAGCAGTTGTTCCTGATTATTTTCAAAAATATGCATCAATTGATTCTTATATTCTTCCAGATTATGTACTTTATATGCCTGTACTTGATCTTCGATCCAGCCTTTATATACCGGAATATCCCGCAGGATGACCGGAACTTCGCATGCAAGTGCTTCCAGGACAACAATTCCTTCTGTCTCTTCATAACTGAAAAACGCAAATGCATCGGCACCGCAGTAAGCATTTTTTAATTCTGAAGCTTCTACAAATCCTGCAAAGATTACATTTTCACTCTTGTTCTTAACTGCCTCTTTCACCTCCTGTGTTACGAGGCTATCATTGCCACCTCCAAACCAGATAAAGGTTACATCCGGCATCATCTTTGCAAGCTCCAGAAAATCCAGAATTCCTTTTCGCTGGATCAGATGACCTGCCGATACCACGATTTTTCTTCCGTCTGGAATGCCATATTTTTCATGAAGCATCTTTTTCTCTTCTTCATGATTTTCCGATTTAAAAAACTCGGTATCAACTCCATTAGAAACGGCATAAATTTTCTTTTGAATGCCATAGCTTTCCAGAAGCCCTTTGGAATATTCAGTCGGTGTAATCACAAGATCACCAAGACTGTAACAAAAACAAATCCATTTTTTAAAAAGCGGTGCTACTCTGTTCGATCCAATAAAGGAATTCCTGAAATCCTCCATTGTAGAATGTCCATAGTACACAACTCTCTTTCCCTGTAATTTTACTAAGCCTGCGGCTATCACAGAGTCCGGAAACACGGTGTTTATGTGAAAAATATCCGCCCCCTAACAGCTTGCCGCTTCCTCAATTTCCGCCTGTTTTAACATATTTTTCTGATGCAGGATTGCGCTTCCTACTCCACTTTTTGCAACAATGCGAAGTCCGCCTTCGTATATATATGTCTTCATAATTTCATCTCCCCATTCTTAACCTTTCTTCAAGGTGTAACATTTTACCTTCTACCGATAACACATTAGACTGAGAATATCATCCGAAATGCTGTTGTTAATCCCAGACTGTAAAGTGCAATGGAACACGGTTTTCCTAACCAGATTACAAGTGAAAACTGCTTCCATGTCATCTTCGTTGTTCCTGCCAGATAGCACAGGAAATCATCCGGTGCCACCGGGAAAAAGATTGCCAGTGCAAATAATTTTAAAAACCGGCTGTCTTTTTGTGTCCAGGAGTCATATTTCTGAATCAGCTTTTCTGAAAACATTTTATAAAGAACCGGTCTTCCCATGACTCTGGAGATTCCAAATGCTGCCATGGAACCAATGCAGATTCCTACATAATTATAGAGAAAGCCAAGCCATGGACCAAAAAAGATAACGCCTCCAAGACAACTGATTCCTCCCGGAAGTATCGGTATCACCACTTGAATAATCTGAACAATAACAAAGATTGCCATTCCACCGTAACCAAACTTCCCGATAAATGCCTGCAAGGTTTCTACCGAGTCCAAAATTCCACTTTTGTATGCCCACAGTGCCAAAACAAGACAAGTCAACAATCCTATAACAGATACAACATTCCACAGCCTTGTCATCGTCTTTGGCTCTTTCACTTTCCTGTTCAAATGATTGATATCTATATCCTTCATTTCTACATTATTAAGCTGCATGCATGTATCTTTTTTCTTCCAGTACTGTAAGATAGACCTGTTCCACCCGTCCGGCAAAATTCTCGGATGAAAACTGATCAGCTTCCTGGACTGCTGCATTGCGAATGATTTGCTTTTCATGCTCATTCAACTCCCTCCACTTTCGTATACATTCTATGTACATTGCTTCATTCTCATACTGCCATCCATTTGTTCCTTCTGTAATAACGTCTTTCAGACAGTCGTCTTTTCTACATAATAATGGTACCCCGCCAGCTAATGCTTCATCATAAGTCATTCCCTGCGTCTCGCTGGTTGATGCACTGACAAAAAGATCTCCAATCTGATAATAACCTGCTACTTCCTTCGGTGACACCATACCGGTAAATATAACGGACTGCTCTACACCATATTCTTTTGCCTTCTTTTCTAATGTCTCTCGATATGGTCCATCTCCTACCAAGACAAGTTTTACATTATTTTGTACACTTTTTTGATACCAAAGCAACTCTTCGATGTTCTTCTCTTTAGCCATTCGTCCTACATATACCAAAACCATTTCGTCTTTCCCGATTCCATATTTTTCGCGAAGTGCTTCCCTGCTTCCATCTCCGATTCGCTTTTTATATTTTTCTGTATCAATTCCGGAAGGTATCACATCCACCGGACAGGATACCTGATATCCATTCAAAATATGTTCAATTTTCTCGCTTGGCGCTATCATTGCGTCTACCTGTACCGATAGCTTTCTTGTCATCATCTGAACAAGACTTCTCCCCCACGCCTTTTGTGGTGAAAAGTAATGTGTATAGTCTTCGTATACCGTATGGTATGTATGCACGATTGGAATATTCAGTTCTCCTGCAATCTTCTTTGCCAGAAAAAATGTAGAAAATTCACACTGGGAATGAATCAGATCCGGATGCCACTGCATCAGTTCTTCCATATATTCTTTCGCAACAACCGGAATTTTTACTCTCGCCTGCGGATATATTTTCCCCATTCCCACAGATCCGGCATAGATTACATTTCCTTCTTTATAAGAATGACAGCTTCTGGATAAGGTCAGAACCTTCACTTCGTGTCCGCGACTCTCCAGTTGCTCTGTCAAGTTTAATACAGATGTCACAACTCCATTTATCACTGGTTTATACCAATCTGTTGTAATTAATATCTTCATCATTCATTACCTCGTCTTTCTCTACTCATCTTCCTTACTACTATAGATTACAACAAGGTTCTTAATATAAACGCATAAGGTTCTAAAGAATTCTTAAAGATTTACAAAATAAATTCTTTCGACATCGAATAAGAAAAAATCCCTGCAAAGCTTTTACACTTCACAGGGAATCGCGTTCTTTCTATAACAGATACTATCTTACTTCTTTCCAAAATGAAAGAATCCTTTTTTCTCATATGGCTCTGTATGGACGTCTACCAGTTCATAACCGATTTCTTTAATCTCTTTTTTCAAGAACGGGATATCCAGGTTTTCCTCACTGATTACAACTGTCTCACCATCTTTTACTGAAGAAGTAACCTTTTTTACCTGAAAATTCTTACGCACCAGATCATTCATATGCGCTTCACACATTCCACACATCATACCATTTACTTTTAATACCGTCTTTATCATAATCTACCTCCTGCTTCTACATCTATTATTTTTTGACTATCTGTAGATGTCATAGCTGAATTTTTGCCCCAACATCTATTTAATCAGATCTATTATCTGATATAAATCTCATACATTTATATTATACCCCTATACGGTATAGGTCAACCATACAGTTCGTTAATTCTAACTGATGAAACTTTTTTATCAATAACTAAAAAAGAACCTCTCCAAGCTTTCCTATTTCATGTTGGCTTGGGAGAGGCTCTCATACCGAGTAATTTTTTATATTATTCTTCTATACGTTCAGAATCCCTTTTACGGTCTCTTTCATCTTATCCGCATCACATTCCAGATCATGAAGTACTTTTGCATCCAGAATATCTTTAATTGCCTGTGGCATCGGAACACCGGATACTTCCTGCAGTTTTGGAAGAAGATTAAATTCATCTACATTTGCATTCTCTGCATCGATAGCGCTCATCACACTTTTTACAAATTTGTATGGGCTTGCTGTAGATGCAATGACACATTTTGTCTGATCACCGCTCTTAGCACGATACTGTCCACATACATGAGCTGCAACTGCTGTATGTGTATCCATGACATATCCTGTCTTCTGATAGGTATCATGAATACTTTCTGCCGTCTCTTCTTCTGTAGAATATCCGGCTGCAAAATCAGCTAGTTTTTCTTTCATTTCCGGTGTAATTGTATACTTTCCGGTTGTCTTAAGCTCTTCCATCAGCTCTTTTGTCTTCTCTGAATCTTCACCACAGATGAGATAGATCAGACGCTCCAGGTTGCTGGAAATCAGAATATCCATGGAAGGTGATGTCGTTAATACAAACTCACGGTTCTTATCATACGTTCCTGTCTGGAAGAAATCCTATCATACTTTATTCTCATTAGAAGCGCAGATGAAGTTTGCGATCGGTACACCCAGATTCTTTGCCTAGTACGCTGCCAGAATATTTCCAAAGTTACCTGTCGGTACGACTACATTAATCTTGTCGCCGTCTTTAATCTCTCCATTTGCAAGCAGTTTTGTATATGCATATACATAATAAGCGACCTGTGGTACAAGACGTCCGATATTGATGGAGTTTGCTGATGAGAACTGGTATCCCTTATCAGCCAGTTCTTTTGCAAGTTCCTGATCTTCGAACATCTGCTTTACTCCACTCTGGGCATTATCAAAGTTTCCATGAATTGCAACTACATCTACATTTGCCCCTTTCTGGGTTCTCATCTGGAGTTCCTGTACTTTGCTGACACCATTCTTTGGATAAAATACGATAATCCTTGTTCCTTCTACATCCGCGAATCCTGCCATGGCAGCTTTTCCTGTATCTCCGGATGTGGCAGTCAAAATTACAATCTCATTCTTCACCTGATTCTTCTTTGCAGATGTTGTCATCAGATGTGGCAGGATAGAAAGTGCCATATCTTTAAATGCAATCGTTGCTCCATGGAACAGTTCCAGATAATAAGTATCCTCTACTTTTACAAGTGGAGCAATTGCTTCATCATCAAACTTGCTGTCATATGCTTTTTCAATACAATTCCTTAACTCTTCTTCTGTAAAATCTGTAAGGAAACACTTCATAACTTCATAAGTAGTATCCTGATAGTTCAAATCCTTCAGTTCTTCCATAGACTTTCCAAGTACCGGAAGCTTCTCCGGCACAAAAAGTCCTCCATCCGGAGCAAGTCCTTTTAAAATTGCTTCCGATGCAGTCACTTTCAAATTAGAATTTCTTGTACTTTTATAATATAAATCCATCTGTTCCACCCTTCTATGATCCTGTAATTCTCTGCCTGGCATCACTTTTATTTTGCTTTTTTACTATTTGTATATTTTACAAGTCCGCCTGCTGCAATCAGTTTCTGCATGAATTCCGGGAATGGCTGTCCCTTAAATTCCGTTCCTTTTGTACGATTATAGATCATACCATTATCAAAATCAACTTCCACTTCGTCTCCGGCTTCAATTCCTTTCGCAGCCTCTGGACATTCGATGATCGGAAGTCCGATATTGATTGCATTTCTATAGAAGATTCTGGCAAATGTCTCTGCTATAACACAGCTTACTCCTGCAGTCTTCAGACACAGTGGCGCATGCTCTCTGGAGGATCCACATCCAAAGTTCTTATTTGCCACGATCAGATCTCCCGGCTGTACCTTATTTACAAATTCCGGATCAATATCTGCCATTGCATGGCTTGCAAGTTCCTGTGCATCAAAAGAATTCAGGTATCTTGCCGGAATGATTACGTCTGTATCTACGTTGTCTCCATATTTAAATACATGTCCTTTTGCTTTCATTATTCAACGACCTCCACTTTCTCAGGATTTGCGATGCATCCTGCAATTGCACTTGCTGCTGCTACTTCCGGTGATGCAAGATAGATCAGGGAATCTACATGTCCCATTCTTCCTACAAAGTTACGGTTCGTTGTCGATACACACTTTTCTCCTGCTGCCATAACACCCATATGTCCACCCATACATGGTCCGCAGCTCGGTGTATTCACTGCACATCCTGCATCTACGAAAATATCCATTAGTCCTTCGTGGATACACTGTTTGTAAATCTTCTGAGTAGCCGGAATTACCATAACACGTACATCTTCGTGTACTTTATGACCTTTGAGAATTGCTGCTGCCTTTCTCATATCTTCCATACGTCCATTCGTACAGGATCCAATAACAACCTGATCGATCTTGATCGGCTCCATAGCCTCGATCTCATCGATCGTTTTTGCGTTTCCAGGAAGATGTGGGAATGCAACAGTTGGACGGACTTCTGCAAGATCGATCTCAATGACCTGCTCATATTCAGCGTCCTCATCGGCTTCATAGACTGTATATTCTTTCTTTGTATGCTCATTCAGATACTGGATTGTCTTGTCGTCTACCGGGAAGATTCCGTTCTTTGCACCTGCCTCGATTGCCATGTTCGCCATTGTAAAACGATCGTCCATAGACAGATTGGCAATTCCGTCTCCGGTAAATTCCATAGATTTGTAAAGGGCACCGTCTACACCAATCTTTCCAATGATGTGAATGATAATATCTTTACCGCTTACATACTTGCCCGGTTTTCCAGTTAATACGAATTTGATTGCAGCCGGCACTTTGAACCACAGCTCTCCCATAGCCATTCCTGTTGCGATATCTGTTGTACCCACACCTGTTGAAAATGCTCCAAGTGCTCCATATGTACAGGTATGTGAGTCTGCTCCGATAATCAGTTCGCCGGCTGCAACAACTCCTGCCTCCGGAAGGATCGCATGCTCTACTCCGGATTTTCCCTGTTCAAAATACCAGTGCAGTCCCTGTGCTTTTGCAAACTCACGGATTGCTTTTGAATTCTCTGCGGATTTGATATCTTTGTTCGGTGTAAAATGATCTGGTACAAATACTACTTTATTCTTATCGAATACAGTGTCGGACATCTGCTTTAAAATCGGCAGTGCCATCGGTCCTGTAATATCATTTGCCATTACTACGTCTAATTTTGCTTCTATTAACTGTCCGGCTTCTACATGATCCAGTCCAGCATGCGCAGCTAATATTTTCTGCGTCATTGTCATTCCCATCACGACAACCTCCTGTTCTTTCCATTAGTGCTTTTTATGATGTTTCTTAGCTTTTCGCCATGCGTTCATTGTACCACACAGCACAATCACGGTGCAAGAAAGAATCAGTATTAGGATAATTCCTGTTATATTTGCTACATCTCCCGTTTTCACAGTTGATGCTTTTAATGATTTCGCCGATGTAACTGCCGGTGTAACAGGTATCTGCGGTTCTTCTACTTTCGGTTCTTCCACTTTCGGCTCCTCCACTTTCGGCTCCTCCGGTGTCGGTTCTTCCACTTTCGGCTCTTCCGGCTCAGGTTTTGGTTCTTCTTCTACTTTCACAGTCTCTCTGTCTTTAACTTCTTCTGCATTTTCAGAACACACAACTACTTCATTTTCAATCTCTTTTCCAATTACGCTCTCGTCAGTAATTGCAACCTGATATTCTACCGTGTACTTCTGACCGCTTTCCGGTCCCTCCAGAAATTCCCCTGCATGAACCATGTAAGAATTCCCCTGCACTGTAATCTTTGCGTCAGGAATTTTCTCACCGTTTTCATTTAACAATATCACTGAATTTTTCTGAAGTTTTACTCCTTCTGTAAGCATCGTATCCGTGATCACCACATTTTTTGCAATAGCTTTTTCAATCTGCTGAGTCACATCCAGCGTGTATGTAATAATATCCCCTAATTTATAAGTTTTACCGGACTTATCTGCATTTTTTTCTACCTGAAGCTCCGGCTTATCCAGCCATTTTACCTGCAATTCGATTGGTGATGATACAATCTGCTGCATAGAAGCGGTTCCGATATCCTGACTTCCATTTCCGGTCTTGACCAGAAGAATTTTCCATGATTTTGCAATTTCTCCCCTGATTTCACCACTGCTCCAAGTCGTTCCATTTCCATATGCAACATCTGCCCTTAAGTAAAATGTGTCTCCTCCCGATACTTTGACATTTCCACTTCCACTCGTGCCTCTCGTCTCATTAACAAGCATGACTCCATCAGGAAGCGGAACGGTGATACTATTTGCCGTATCCCCTACAAGACGAATACTTTGGGTCCTCTGACATTTCTGTTCCCGGTCATAATAGGCCGTCAGCCCATTTTCAGAAAATGCCAGCTCTGCATCTGGTATATCCGGAAGATTTTTTACATAATCCGCATACATGACTACCGCACTGGCAATGTCTGCATTCAGGCCCTTAAACGCTGCACTGTTCTGATCACAGCCGTCATAAATGTATGATAATACACAATGGGTCAGACAATAAGCATTGGCATCTTCACCCCAGCCTCCGGTCAGTGAACTTTTGATATATTGCTCATATCCCGGTCCACCGTACATGTAATACATTGCTTTACTAAGATGTGACTTCGGATCCAATTCTGATGCGCTATATGCACCATTCCCCGGTGATTTCATATCTGGCTCCAGACAAAATGCCAGATTACCATCCACGTAATAATAATGGGTCGAATATCCCATATACCTGATTGCATCCCCTTTTACAAGGGATACTTCCTTTGCTTCTGCATTCACTGCCGGCAAAATGAGTAACAAAAAGAACACCCCTACTGCCAAAATGAACTTACGGGCAAAATAAACTCCTTTTTTCTCCATATGCAATTCTCCTCTTAATGATCAATGAATCTGTTGTTTATGGGTTACAAAAAAGACCTCCCTTCACCTGTTTTCTCGTTTTGGAAATCTGGGAAGAAATAAATTCCCTTCGTTGGGGATACACCCCATGATGTGTTACTGAAAATTAGAATTTCTTAGACGAGTGCTATTATCATAGCCAGAATGCTATGATTTGTCAATAGCACTTTTAAATAAAATATTCAATGGTTTTCTCAGACGTAAGCTCTGTGTTCTTATTAAAAAGGATGATTGCCTCCCGACCCTGATAAGGCCCCAGAGAATAGACATTTAACGCAATTTTATTAAAATACTTCCACGGTACAATACGATTATAGCGCGTCGGACAATTTTCGACAATCTGTATGTCATCAAGACCATATCCTTCCTGGTCATAATACGGATCAAACATGTAGACATGTTCCCCCTCTTCGCCTGTAAGGAGAACATAGTGCCACTCATCAGAAAACAGGCGTAGCACAACAGCGCCCCCTCTTCTGAGAGCGTCATTAACATAGCTTTCATTTCCAAGATACACTTCTTTTCCGGACAGATAACGGCTTTTTACAGGGAGAATCCCAAGATCCCCCATGCTGTTCAGCCAGTTCGACAGAAACATCATGGCAGCGCAGGACGTTCCACTTTTTCCGGGAACTCCTTCACTGCTATAGCAGTCCAGACAATATAGCATAATGTTGCGCAAGACTTCCGGTGGAATTTCCTCTCGTTCGAATAAAAAACTGATGGCATTCTGCATAGATGTCGGTCCGCAGTCATATTCTGAAAACTGATAATGTAATGGATTTTTCATGCCTGTCTCCTTTAGAAAAACTGACGGATACCTTTCGCATCCTCCATGAATAAAAAACTAATCTGTTGCATAAGAAACAAATTTCAATCTTTAGATATAATACATATCCTGTCCATAGTCTACATATGTCTGGTACTCTTTTTCCAGATCATAAAGTGTAATGCCTGTCAATATCTTCTCCAGTTCGTAATTCACCTTGTCTATGACCAGTTTTTGTATTGCCTCCGGTGCTGCTTTATAGTCACAGTCTTCCGGCACATCTTCAGCCTCGATTCTATAATCACCTTCCAGGGCTTCGATCACCTCTGAAATTGTAATCTGTTCTGCGGGTTTATTTAAAAAGTATCCGCCCTGGGATCCTTTTATACTCTTGACAATTCCTGCTTTTCTAAGGCTCGCAAATACCTGTTCCAGATACTGTGGAGAGATATTATTTCTCTCCGCGATGCCCCCCAATGCTACCTGCTCATTTTTAGAATTTACTGAAAGATCAATTAATGCCCGCAGGCCATATCTGCTCTTCATCGAAAGTTTCATAATCTTCTCTCCTCTAGTTTAACGTATCAGACAGCCGGCTTTTGCCCGCTGTCCTAAGTCAATATCTATTCACTCTCTTTTTTAATCTTACTCAGCGAACAGAGGGGTTGAATAATATCTGTCTCCATTATCTGGAAGTAATGAAACAATAGTTTTGCCTTTATTTTCCGGACGTTTTGCATAATCGATCGCTGCCCAGAGTGCTGCTCCTGATGAAATACCTACCAGAACTCCTTCGTGTTTTGCAAGAAGTTTTCCTGTAGCAAATGCATCGTCATTCTCAACTGTAATTATCTCATCATATACTTTTGTATTCAGTACATCTGGAACGAATCCTGCTCCGATTCCCTGGATCTTGTGTGCTCCACTCTTACCTTCTGAAAGTACCGGTGATGTTGCAGGCTCAAGTGCTACAATTTTAATATCTGGTTTCTTTTCTTTCAGATACTCTCCAACTCCTGTCAATGTTCCACCTGTACCAACTCCTGCGATAAAGATATCCACATCTCCGTCTGTATCATTCCAGATCTCCGGTCCTGTTGTTGCTCTGTGTGCTGCTGGGTTTGCCGGGTTCACAAACTGTCCCGGAATAAAACTGTTCGGAATTTCTTTTGCAAGTTCATCTGCTTTTGCGATGGCACCTTTCATTCCTTTTGCCCCTTCTGTCAGCACAATCTCTGCTCCGTATGCTTTCAGGATATTTCTTCTTTCAACACTCATAGTCTCAGGCATTGTCAGGATAATTCTGTATCCCTTAGCTGCTGCGATTGCCGCAAGACCGATTCCGGTATTACCAGATGTAGGCTCGATGATCACAGATCCTTCCTTCAAAAGTCCTTTTTCCTCCGCGTCTTCAATCATGCCTTTTGCAATTCTGTCCTTCACACTTCCGGCTGGATTAAAATACTCAAGCTTTACAAGTACTCTTGCTTCCAGTCCTAATTCTTTTTCAATATTCTTAACCTCAACCAGTGGTGTATTTCCAATTAAGTCAATTGTTCCGTTGTAAATCTTTGCCATGATATCTTCCTACCTTTCCTATCAATGTAGTGTGTATTCGTCGTTGGTATTAATATAGCACCACATTTCAAACTTGTCAACTATGTTTTATATGTTTTATATTTTTTCCACCTTTCCATCATCTATTTATAAATACTTTAAGTTTTTATAAATTCTATAAAATTAATTGATTGTCCGCACATTTCGTGATAATCTATAACCACTTTAAGAGAAGCAATCTGCAACTCTTTCAAAGTTCTAAGTCGTAAGACATCTCATTTCGGTGTTTCATGTTCGAAACTGCTATCCGATATGAAGAGAAATGTAACTGTAGGCATAGATATTCTATTGCAAAGATGAATCGAAAACTTTATAATGAAAGGAGAAATGGATGGAGCAAAAGAGAAAGACGATAGAATGGCATCCGGCATTCACGGCTTCACTTCAGATTGAGTTCGAAGATGAAGCAGATAAAATAATATTTGAATCGGAACATTTGTTATCAAAGAAACCCCTGCAGATTGATGAACTTGTAATAAAAGTTCATGACAATGAGAAAATCCAGAAAAATATAGGGAGAATATTTCGAAAGCATAATATTGTGGAATATAAAAGTCCGGAGGATTATCTGACAATTAATGATTTTTATAAAGTATATGGGTATTGTTGCTTTTATCAGTCGGATACTGAACATGTATGTGAGATTCCACCGGAAGAACTGACTATAACATTTATATGTAACCATTATCCGAGAAATCTGATACAGCATTTGGAAAAAGTTCGAAAGTTGCAAATAAAAAAAGAAGAGCCAGGGATATATTATTTTGTTGGTGATGCAATTCCAATTCAATTATTGATTACAAAAGAATTGAATCTGGAAGAGAACCGATGGCTTGGCAGCTTGAGAAGCAATATTAAGAATCAAAGTGAGATTGAAGCGATTCTAAAAGAATATGAAGAAAAAAAGAATTCAAAGTTGTATCAGGCAGCAATGGAAGTAATAACAAGAGCTAACTGGGAGGCAATAAAGGAGGCGAAACCTAGTATGTGTGAGGCACTAAAAGAATTAATGGCAGAAGAATTTCAGGAACTGGAAGAGCAAGTGACGGAACGAGTAACAGAACAGGTGACAGAGCAAGTAACAGAACGGGTGACGGAACAGGTAACGGAGCAAGTAACAGAGCGGGTAACGGAACAGTTGGTAAAAAATTTATACGAAAATATAGGCAATGCTGAAAAAGTTGCAGAAATGTTAAAATTGCCCATTGAAACCGTACGCAGAATACTCTAAATAATATGTGTTGCAACGATTTTATCAAGCAAATATATGAGGCATGTATTTTTTTAAACGGCGATCAAATAAATCGCCGTTTAAAATTCAAGAATGCCTCACATTTTCTTACATATTCAGGAAATATTCATGTATTCTCGTATCCCCGTCCAGTTCCGGGTGAAATGCTGTCACGAGCTGTCGTCCCTGTCTGGCAGCCACAATTTTACCATCTACTTCTGCCAGAATCTCAACCCCTTCCCCTGCCTGGGCAATATATGGTGCACGGATAAATATCATCGGCACCTGACCAAGTCCATCAAACTCTGCATCTGTATGAAAGCTTCCAAGCTGTCTTCCATATGCATTACGCTTTGCCGTAATATTCATAGTACCAAAACACGGAACTCCTGCTTCCACTTCATTTGCCAAAAGGATCAGTCCCGCACAGGTTCCAAAGACTGGCAGACCTGACAGAATTTTCTCTTTTAAAGTATCGTAAATGTCAAGTTCCAGTAACAGTTTTCTCATCACGGTACTCTCACCGCCCGGAAGAATCAGAGCGTCAAATGATCTGTCCAGATCTTTTTTCTGACGGATTTCAAAATAATCTGCTCCAAGTTTCTCAAGCATCTGTTCATGTTCCAGAAATGCTCCCTGAAGTGCCAGTACTGCTACGGTCATCTTATTTGCCCCTCTCTGCCATCAGAAGTTCAATCTCCTGCTCATTGATTCCGACCATTGCCTCACCAAGATCTGTGGAAAGTTCTGCGATCAGTTTTGCATCTGTATAATTAGTTACTGCTTTTACAATTGCTGCGGCACGTTTTGCAGGATCACCAGATTTGAAAATTCCAGATCCTACGAACACTCCTTCTGCTCCAAGCTGCATCATCAGTGCTGCGTCTGCCGGAGTTGCAACTCCTCCTGCCGCAAAGTTTACAACCGGAAGTTTTCCGTTCTCATGAACATATTCTACCAGTTTCGACCGGAACCTGAAGTTGCTTTGCTGCCTCAAAGAGCTCGTCCTCTCTTAAGCTCTGAATTCTGCGGATTTCAGCATTCATCACACGCATATGGCGGACAGCCTGCACAACGTCTCCTGTTCCCGGCTCACCTTTTGTACGGATCATAGAAGCGCCCTCAGCAATTCTTCGAAGTGCCTCTCCAAGATCTCTTGCTCCACATACGAATGGTACTTTAAATTCTCTCTTGTTGATATGATATACATCATCTGCTGGTGAAAGAACTTCACTCTCATCGTTATAGTCAATCTCGATTGCTTCCAGAATCTGCGCCTCTACAAAATGTCCGATTCTGCATTTTGCCATGACCGGAATTGATACGGCCTCCTGGATTCCACGGATCATCTTCGGATCACTCATACGGGATACCCCGCCTGCTGCACGGATATCTGCAGGAATTCTCTCCAGCGCCATAACTGCACAAGCACCTGCTGCCTCTGCGATTTTTGCCTGTTCTGGTGTTGTTACGTCCATGATAACTCCACCTTTTAACATCTGCGCTAACTGCTTGTTTAATTCATATCTATTCTCTGCCATAGTTTTTCACCTTTCTCTTCATCCGATTCTTTTCTTATTTTCCTAATATTTTTTCTCTGTGTTACGTAACTATGATACATATCATACTGCAAACTGGTATTTATTAAATATCCAGTTTTTACATTTTGTAGCAAGCCAGTTTTAAACTTATCACAACACAATCATAAAAAGATCCAAAAGATACCTTCTGAGATTGCTTACAATTACTAAGGTCGGAAGACTACTCGGACTTTGACTCGCCACTAACGAAAAAAAGAACAGATCCATCGACCTGTTCTTCCTCAACCTGTTTATTTCTTCGCTATCAACTCAATCTCTATCAATGCATCTCCGCATAGTCCTGTCACACCAACTGTTGTCCTGGTTGGATATGGTGCTGAAAACTGTTGTTCATACACTACATTCATTGCATCAAAATTCTTCATATCTGTCAAATATACATTTACCTTCTGTACATCTTCTTCTGACATCCCCATCTCATCAAGAATACTCAGAAGATTCTTAAAACTTTGCTTCGTCTGCTCAGTAATACCACCCTTTACAACTTCACCCGTTGCCGGATCAATCGGTGTCTGACCTGACAGAAAAATGTATTCTCCAGTATCAACAGCATGGGAATATGGTCCTGTGCATCCAGCATTTTTTGACATATATGCTTTTCTTTTCATGATCTTAAGTCTCCTTGTACTACTATTTTTTTCTCTTCATCTTTTCTTTCAATCTCAGCTTCTCACGTAACTCGTTAAATGTCTCCTTATACTGTCTGGATTCCATACGTGGGAATGCCTTCATCAGACGTCTGGACACGGCTCCGCCCTGACCTGCCAGCTCTTCGTACTTCTTGCGAAGTTCTTCACTTCTTGCCTGAAGCTGCTGCCTTGCTTCGTCTGCGGTTCCACCAATCCTTGTACGCCCCTCACTAAGCTTACGTCGGCTGCCTTCCGTTGCTGCTTCCAGTTTCCTGCGGCCTTCCTCTGTCGCACTTTCCAGTTTACGACGGCTTTCTTTCGTAACATTTTCCAGTTTCCTGCGGCCTTCTTCTGTCGCAGCTTCTAGCTTCTTGCGGCTCTCTGCCGTTGCTGCTTCCAGTTTCTTGCGTCTTTCTTCTGTTGCCTCCATCGTATCCATCATACCTTCATGGATATTTTCACCAAGCTTATCCGAAATCTCATGCAGCTCTGCGGCAATCTTCGCCATAGCTTCCAACTGATGATTCAGTTTCAGGATTCCGGCCGCAGTCACATACAGAACAACAAAAATACAGATTTCCAGTACTGCGAGCATTACAAGCCCTAATGTATGTGGAATAAATGTCAATATTTTATGAATGACCGGATGAATCACACGGACAATCAGTACACATGCTACTCCCCACACAAGGGAAAATATCAGGCAAACATATCCACCGATATTCAGCGGCTGATTTGTATAATCCCACCATTTATGATGAAAAATCTTATCCATCAGATATCCGGTAAGCCCTTCCAGAACTGTCACCAACACTGTGGACAACGCATACAGCAAAATCAAATTGTCCTTATACGGTGTCAGGAAATAGACAACTACCGTCACACCGACTCCATAAATCGGACAGATCGGACCATTCAGGAAACCTCTGTTCACGAACTTTCTCTGCTTTGTTGTCGCATATGCAACTTCTGTGCACCAGCCCAGAAAACCATACACAAAAAAGTATAACATCAAGTAATAAATCTGCATAAAATCCCCCCTTTTATGTTTATGAAATCCAGTATACTTCACATTGAAGTTTTCGTCAATTGATGATATAGTTAGTGGAGTAACCGATAAATAATTCTCATTTACAATTTATAAAAAGGACAAAAGATGACTTTAAAGCAAGGCAAAAATAACAAAACTTATCAGGTTCTTTCTATCAACATTGAGCTTCTTCTTGAGAGACGTCTAGAAGCGCTTGGATTGACAGAAGGCGCCAAAATCACAATATTGAACAACAATAAAAAAGGTGCTCTTACCGCCAGATTTCGTGGCACACGATTTGCACTTGGCAAAAGAATCGCAGACCACATCGAAGTAAAGGAGGTCACGGAATAATGGAAAAAATCATTAATGTAGGCTTCATCGGTAATCCAAATTGCGGCAAGACAACACTCTTTAACGCTTACACCGGTGCAAATCTTAAGGTAGCTAACTGGCCCGGCGTCACAGTGGAAAAGAAAGAAGGTTTCACGACCTATGAAGATCAGAAGTTCCGTCTCATTGACCTTCCGGGAATCTACAGTCTGACTTCTTATACAATGGAAGAGACTGTATCTCGAGAATGTATCATCAGTGATGAAGTTGATGTCATTGTAGATGTCATTGACGCTTCCAGTCTGGAACGTAATCTCTATCTGGCCCTTCAACTGATCGAACTTGGAAAACCCGTTGTACTGGCTCTGAACATGATGGATATTGTAGAGAGCCGCGGCATGGAAATTGACTTGCACCGCCTCCCGGAAATGCTTGGAATTCCTGCAATTCCTGTATCAGCACGAAAAAAGACAGGACTTTCCATTCTGCTGCATGCCGTTTCCCATCACAGTGAATATGCCAGCCAGGGACCTTTTATTCATCATCACAAAGGAATGCATTCTGAACACCGGCATAATCATCACTCAGAATATGCCATGGTCTATTCCGACCTTATAGAAGATAAAATCGACGCACTGATTACTTTGATCACCGCAACTTATCCGGAAATGGATAATATGCGTTGGCACGCCATCAAATATCTGGAAATGGATAAAAATATTCTGGATCAATATCCACTTGCCGGAATGGAACAAATTGTAGACAGAAGCTATGAAAAGGATATTATCAATCAAAAATATGACTTTATTGAAGAAATTATTGATGAAGTACTTGTCAATAAAGCCCAAAAGGCAGCCTCTACAGAAAGAATTGATAAGTACCTGACCGGGAAATGGCTTGGTCTTCCGATTTTCCTTCTGATCATGGCATTTGTATTCTTCCTCACCTTTACTGTGGGAGACTGGCTGAAAGGATATTTTGAGATTGCTCTTGAAGTATTCTCAAATCTCGTATCAAATGGTCTTGCTGCTGTCCACACAAGTCCGATGTTGACTTCGTTGATCGTAGACGGCATCATTTCAGGAGTTGGCGGAATTCTGACATTTCTACCAAACATTTTCATTCTCTTCCTGGCCCTTGCGCTTTTGGAAGACAGTGGATACATGTCACGAGTCGCATTTGTCATGGACGATATTATGAGCAGTCTCGGATTATCCGGAAGAGCATTCCTTCCATTGTTGCTCGGATTCGGCTGTACCGTACCTGCAGTCATGGCTTCCCGGGCACTTGAAAATAAAAGAGACCGTTTTAAGACTATCCTGATCACACCATTTATGTCGTGCAGTGCAAGACTTCCGATCTATGTCTTATTTTCCTCTATGTTCTTTGGAAAATATGCCATGATCGTCTGCTATTCCATGTATCTGCTCGGCATCATTATCGCAATTACAACAGCATTTATCCTGTCCAAAATCGACGGAAGCAAAGCGACACATGCCCTGTTGATCGAATTGCCGGAATATAAAACTCCAAGTGCCCATACGATTGCGATTTATGTATGGCAGAAGATAAAAGATTATCTTACAAAAGCTGGAACTGTTATATTTATCGCATCCATCTTAATGTGGGCAATCTTAAACTTTGGCCCTCATGGATATGTAACAGATATTTCCGAAAGCTTTGGTTCTGTCATTGGACGCCTGATCGTACCGGTCTTTCAACCAGTCGGACTCGGATATTGGCAGATTATTGTAGCTTTGATCGCTGGTATTGCCGCAAAAGAAGTTGTTGTCTCCAGCTGCAGCGTACTCTTCGGAATTCAAAATATTCCGACTGCCCACGGAATGACCGCAATGGTGGCTTCTCTTGGTGCCATTGGTTTTGGCCCGGCAAATGCTTATGCACTTATGACATTTTGTCTGTTATATGTACCATGCACAGCAACCATTGCAACGATTCATCGTGAGTTGCAAAGCTGGAAATCCACTGGTTTTATCCTGCTCTATCAGCTGTGTACTGCCTGGATCATAAGTTTTGTAGTTTATCATATCGCAAGTTTGTTCTAAGCTCTTATAAGGGCGCACTAAAAAAGAAGTATTCTGACTTTGAGTAAAATCTCATTTATCAGAATACTTCTTTTTTATTTATTACATATATTTCAACTCAATCGGATCGATCGGATCGACAGGATTCTCAATCTTTCCATTCAGCATACGTTTTCTCTTACGCATGATTGTACCGGCCTTATTATAAAACCAGAAAGAATATGTCAGAATCTTATCCGCCTTTCCCATCTTGTCTTTTGTCGTCTTTCCATACAGACTGCCACCTGTCTCAATCACTGCAGATTTTGACCTGATCAGTGCGATCAACTCTGTCTCACATGTCACTCGCTCTGGCAGAATGGTATACCCCATACCTACACAATTAGGTCGGTGTGCGTCACTGCCACCGATTCCCGGTTTCTTATATTTCTGTGCAAGCTTAAGGGCTCTCGCATTAGACTCTGCTGATTCACATGCATTAAATACTTCAATAAAGTCAAACCGCTTAAATAACTCTGGTGATTTGTAATAACGCTTTGTGTTCGTAAAGCTTAAATATTTGCCCCCACATGGATGTGCCGGCCCCAGAATTCCTCCGTGCTTATGCACAAAATCAATCAATACTGCAACCGGAAGACCTCGGAGTTCCAAAAGTCTCATCTTCACGCCTTCTGGCATAATGCATAAAATATGTCCCCCGTCACAAGTATCATACTCAATTCCTTTTAAGACTACAAAATCATCATGTACTTTTCCCTTCATCTGGTATTTCCAGTGTCGGTATCCTTTATACGTATCATGATCTGTAATCAGCATTCCGTCAAATCCACGTTCTTTTAAAAGTGTAATGTACTCGTCCAGGCTCACCTTGCTGTCAATGGACCCTTCCTTTACATGACAATGCATGTCCAGTTTCATAAGCCTATTCCTCGCTCTCCTCGTCAGATGGAATATCGTCTAAATCCAAATCCCTGATCTCGATATCCTCTGACTCATCATCTGAAAAATCCTCATCTTCATCCAGATATCCTTCCGGCTCTTCTGCCTCTTCCTCATCCAGATATCCTTCCGGCTCTTCTGCCTCTTCCTCATCCAGATATCCTTCCGGCTCTTCTGCTTCTTCTGGCTTCTCTTCGTCCTCATCCAGAATCATTCGGGCTTTCTCTACTTCATTCTCCATAGAGACCTGTTCCTTGATATGTTCAGATTTGATTCTCTCTTTCTTTCCAATCTTACTTGACTGCATCATGAACTGAATCATAAGTCCTACAAATGCAAGAACTGCACCTGCTGCATATTTTAACCATGACGGATCTGTAATTCCAGCAAGGTCGAGAATCGCCGGACCTGCAAGAAATCCACCTGCTATACCGGTAATTACAATGATCATCGGCTCTGCAAATATTGCAGCAAGAATCGCAAGCACAAGTGCCACTGCCAGTTCCACAATAGTAATGACTGAACTTTGTGCCGGTATCACTGCTGCCAGCACTCCCATAGAGCAGATGAATATCATCACAAAGACACCCAGCCTGGATACAAGAAAAGACACGACTGCCAGCAATATCGCGCAGACTAAGATAACCGCTCCGGATCCAATACCTTCAATTCCCGCTAATGCACAGATTCCAGCTCCCACTCCTGCTCCAAACAGAAATCCCAGGAATGCCGCAACCACTTTCACCAGCTTCAAGCCGAAAAATCCAATTAAAATACCGATTGCTATCACAGCCGCAAACACTCCCACGCTTAGCTTTCCGGCAAGGAACACTGAAGTCGGTCCATCCATGGAACCTATCGCACTTATGCCTTTCACCAATGTTGTCTCATTCATTCTATTATCTCCTTTACGTGTTAATTATTTTCTCCCGTCTCATTCGTCTTTATTATATCAGTATCTGAAACACACGTAAAGTCTCTTTCTTGTACCCCTTATGCTTTCTTCCTGTTGATGATCAGACGTTCAATGATTTCTATCGTCTCTTTGATTCCGTAGTTGGCACTGTTAATGCACAGGTCATAATTCTCAGGAGTTCCCCATTTTTCACTTGTATAAAATTCGTAATATTTTTTATGCTGGCGATCCATTTTTTTCAAAAACTTCACCGCTGTCTTTTGATCCATCTCACGCACGTTCATCATATACTGCAATCTCACTTCAAATGGTGCGCTGATGAACAGACTGATATGTGGAATATAATTATTGCGCAGAATAATATCCGCACATCTTCCAACTATAATACAATCTTCTGTTCGTGCCAGATTGCAGATCAGATCGCTCATATTAAAGAAGACGGCATCTTCTCTGTTAAGTCCATGATAACGATACATATTCCGCAGCTTTGATTTCAATGTTTCTCGTTTTTTTCCATATTTATCAAACTCTGTAAAGCACTCTTTCTCTTTAATATGAAATTTTTCTTCTTCCTGACGTTTTAGTACCTGCTCGAAAATCTCTGAATCATAATAATTGATATGCAGCTTATCTGCCAGCTCAAATCCAATATCATTTCCCGCATATCCGTTGCAGACATATCCGGAAGCTGCTCCATTGCTTTAAGAATCTCATTATATTCTGTCATCATACGGCTCTTATCTTCTTTATTCTTAATCGTACGAGCCATATTACTAATCAGCACCAGCTCACTTCGCAAGAGATGTCCGTCAGGCTTCGTATACATCAACATACTAAGTGCACGGATCGTATTCTCTCTGCTTCCTGTAAATGTTCTTCCAAGGGAAGATCCTACACATTTATATACTTCACCATCCAGATCATAGATCCGATTCGCAAGTTCTATATAGATATCTTTATTATTTGCCATATCCGTAACCTCCTACAAAAAGAACACAAGCATATCCAGTATAAATACCGGAACTAAGAATGCAAGCGACCATAAGATATATCCAAAGAACGATGGCATATTGACACCATTTTCATCAGAAATCGCTTTTACCATAAAGTTCGGTGCATTTCCTATATATGTGTTTGCTCCCATAAATACAGCTCCACAGGAAATAGCCTCTAGAAGATTCACCGGAATCTGTCCAAGAGCCGTTGTAATACCTCCTGTTAATCCAAGTGTTCCCGCAGTTGTCAGGAATACAAGATAGGTCGGTGTATTGTCAAGGAAGCTGGACAGCGCTCCTGTTGCCCAGAACATCTGGTACGGCTCGCTAATTCCAAGGTTTGGTCCAACAGATTTTAACAGCATCAGTGCCGGCTGCATAGTAATAAAAATTCCGATAAACAAAACTGCAACCTCTTTGATCGCTCCCCACGTAAAATGGTTCTTTGTACGGATTGAACTATCTGTTGTCTTAAATGACAGAAATGATGCAAGTAAAATAATCACAATCTCACTCAGCGCAGGAAGCGTCAGTGTAACTTCACAGTACAGACGAATTCCTCTTACATTACCTGCCGCATCCTGGAATGCTGACATTCCCGGAAGTACTCCACTTAAAATTACTGCACCTACAATCATAGTAAGGAAAATAATATTGTGCAGTCCTTCGATATAAAATTCGGTTCCCGGTCTGCTGATATCCGGTTTTCTTCCTTCCGCAATATCTTTACGGTATGCCTTTTTATCCAGATGATAAAATA
>ENA-OQKF01000389-OQKF01000389.1-human-gut-metagenome-genome-assembly--contig:-NODE-389-length-29904-cov-3.016926_pt1 | contig 29904 bp, 24 predicted proteins | sample MGYA00242617_ERZ504784 | MGnify/ENA primary metagenome ERZ504784 (study PRJEB26092, sample SAMD00036364) | human gut metagenome | host: Homo sapiens | study: EMG produced TPA metagenomics assembly of... | reverse complement strand
AACGCTTTCCAAGTTCTCTTCTTTTTTCATCCAGGATACGAAGAGTTCCCTCCAGGCCAATCCATTTTGTAAGGACAATGTCCTGACCGGCTCGCATCGTCTCCTTGTTCCACGCCTGCTGCTTTACATCAGCCGCCAAAGCGTTCACCTGTACAAATGTACCTGCTGCCCAGGCTGCGCGGATAATCTCCGGCTCCCAAAACGTCTGACCGTGTTCTCTTGCGCAGCGCGCGGCTTCAGCTTTCACATCATAAAGATGCTTTTTCTTTTCTTCCAGCGGTGCACAGACTCTGATTTCCATCTGATCCACTCGTTCCGCCCGCGTCAGCACTTCATTCATTGTCGCCGCAATTGCATATCTTCCTATCTGTTTTGAATTTCCGTAAGCTGTTGCCATCTCACTGACCACACAGCCATGTTCTGTCTCAAACTTCATATCTTGTCTGTTCACCTCCTGTCTTTTATTTCATTTATTGTCTCATTGATTTCCTGATTTTCAAAAAAACAAATCTGTTCTTTTTACCCGGCAGAAAATTCCTCCCGGCATTCTTACTGCTCAGACGAAGATTCCATGGAACTCGCCTCGCTAATCGCCGCCTGTATCTTTGCTTTATCCTGTGTTGAGACTGCTTCTTTCACAACCGCTGCCGCACTGCTGTTCTTTGTCTTGATTCCTACAGAAATGGTTTTGTCCGCTTTGCTGTAAGTACTTTCGTTAATGACATCTTTGCTCACCTGCTTACCATTCTCATAGACAATCTTCCAAAGTTTTACTTCTTTCCCCGTATGTGCACTTCCGGTCACTTCCATCTCTCCAAGCGCCAGTTCAGCATCTGCTTTATACTTGACTCCCGGCTCTTCTGTCGATACCTCTTCCGACTCAAATTCAATCTTTCTTGTCTTATCTCTTGTCTCTTTTCCGTAAATTGCAAAACAAAGCTGATTATCGTCATCAATCTCTCCAAAAATGTAAATCGGAGTATCATAGTTATTTTCAAACACAAAATCTTTCGTGTCACCGGCAATTGCCGCATCTCTTGATGGCGGTACATAGGACACCAGCATCGAATGTGGATACCGTTTTACGACTTTCAATTCAGAGAATAGCACTGCATTGTAGAGTGTCGTGGAAACCTGACAGATGCCACCGCCATATGTATCTACGACCTGACCATTCTCATAAGAACCTGCCTGCACATATCCATGTTCTTCATCATATGGTGCTGTTACATCGTGAACCGAAATCTGTTCTCCCGGCATCACGACTGTACCATTCAGTTTCTCCACACCATTTTTCAGATTCTTCCAGCGTTCTCCGCCTCCGGCATCTGTAGAAAATGAGCCAAGTTCATCCTGTATCGTGGACAGATCCGCCTCTGTCACACTTGGCTGTTCTTCTTTTACCTTTGCCTCCATGGCGAATGATCCATGATCCCAGGAGTCATTTAAATGTTTCTTAATTGCTTTTATAGTTCCACTCTTATCTACGGTCTCGCCAATTTCCTCTTTGTTAATCTGAAGTCCGCTTCCACTTTTCGTAATGGTCGCATTCTGTGCGTGCTTTGCAAATGGAACTGCCCGTTCTTCCAGAATATTCTCCGTCGCTTTCTGATCCAATGTATATTCCGGGCTCAGGACAACTTTTTCTTTAGATAGTTTACGAAGACCCTTATATCGTCCAAAAAGTCCGCCGCTTTTTCCATAGTCCATGGCAGCCTTCACATTCGCCTTCACGTCTGCGTAATCAAATCCACATTCCTCAAGTGTCGCTTCTGCCTTCTGACCTTCCACAGTCAACGATACCGTTTGCTTCTGATCTGCTTTCTTCTGACCGGCCAGTTTCTCTAGTGCCTCTTTTTTTGAAAGCCCGGACAGATCTACGGTTCCCACATAGATATTCTCTGCAATCTTATCCTCCGGAAACTGTGATACATAGTGATGAAACGCGCCACAGACAATTCCAAGTATCAGAATACAGCCTGCAAGACAAAATCCTGCAATCCTGATTCTACGTCTTCTCATTCTCGCCTGTTTCCTGGTCATTCTCCTGCGTCTTCTTCGCGCCATCTTATTTTCTGCATCCTTTCCGGTTTATTCTAGGCCATCATATAAGGGATAATCATCGTTGCCACCATCGCGACAATCACAACAAGTACTACGATTGAAATGATTCTCCTTGTCTTTTTATCATTGAAATTCATTCTCTATCCTCTTCTTTCCAACGAATCTTTCTTTATCATACACGTTCTCGCTTCCTGATTCAATGGATTTCGAAACTTGTAATCAAAAAGTAACATTTTCCCCATATGCGGGAAATATTCCAGGTGCGTCATCTTGCGCATCTGATTTCTATCAAACTGTTCATATCCCGGCAAATGCTTTCGTTCTTTTTCCTCTTTTTCATAAAATGCTCTGACAAACCGCTTGTCTGTTGCATCTTCGCCTGCAAATTCCGGACGGCTCTTCGCATTTTCCCTGGGATAATAATCATAAGTCAGAAGTTCCCGCATTACGTCTGCCTGCTCTGGATATTTTTCTTTCACAAAATCCAGCACGATCTCATACCGGGCGCTTCTTCGGTGCTGAATCCCCATGTAATCATGCTCTTCATAATACTGCCACAAATCTTGGTACATCTGATATGCAGATGCATAGTTTTCCACCAACGCTTCCACTACATGGGTGAATTGTCCACTATTATAGTAGATTTCCACCATTTCTTCAACCCCTTTCAGCTCAATTACATCTGAATATGGAAGCCATTTTGTAGAAAGTACTTCATACGGCGGCTCATCTTTATATCGTAGCTCATATTCCTGCTGCATCTCCTGCATATACGAACCTTTTAACACTTTCAGAAAACCAAGCTGTAACTGGTCCGGGCGCATGCTGTAGACATCATCAAATGACTTTCGAAAGCTTTTTATGTCTTCATACGGAAGTCCTGCGATCAGATCCAGATGTTGATGGATATTTCCCTTTTCTTTTATCCTTGCCACATGCTCACGGACTTCCTCAAGCCTCATTGTTCTTCGAATCTCCCGAATCGTATCCGTATTCGTAGACTGCACCCCGATTTCCAGCTGGATCAGTCCCGGACGCATCTGCCGGATCAGTCTGATTTCCTCATCATTCAGCAGATCCGCCGCAACTTCAAAGTGAAAATTCGTGATTCCATTGTCATGCTCCTGAATATATTTCCAGATTGCCATTGCATGGTCATGTTTACAGTTAAATGTACGATCCACGAACTTCACCTGCGGAACCTTATGATCCAGGAAAAACTGCAGTTCATTAAACACCAGATCCAGGCTCCGGAATCGAAGCCGCTTATCAATCGAAGACAGACAATAGCTGCATGAAAATGGACACCCCCGGCTCGTCTCATAATAAATGATCTTGTTCTCGAACTTTTTCATATCGTGATAGACAAATGGGACCTCACTCAGATCCATTGGCACACGCCACGGCCGCTCACAGATCGTCCCATCCGGACATCGGAATGTAATCCCGTCTATCTGCTCCAGCGATAATTCTGATGTTTCGGAACGCCTCCCATACACTTCACATAATTTTGCAAATGTCTTCTCACCTTCCCCTTTCATCACACCAGTCAGTTCCGGCAGCCTCCCCAAAGTCTCCCGGGAGTCATAGGACACCTCCGGTCCCCCTGCCCAGATGATTACATCTTTCATAACTTTTTTCACATCCCGAATCATCGACTCCACATAATCCAGATTCCAGATATAGCATGAAAAACAGATCATCTCTGCCTGTCTCCTATAAATATCTTTTAAAATCTCATCTCTGTTCTGATTGATCGTATATTCCGCCAGTTCTATCTGAACATTCACATCCTGCGGCATATTCTTTTCGGCATATGTCTTCAGACAATACACGGCAAGGTTCGAATGTATATATTTCGCATTGATCGCGACAAGTAAAATCTTCATAAATATATGCTCCTTTTCGAACGATTATACCACCTGAAATCAAAAAGGGACAGGTTAAAGTTCAATTGGGGACGGGGTTTTTTTGAAAAAGAACCGGGGTAAAACTGAAAAAACCCCGTCCCCAATTGACTTTTCCACCATCTTCCGTTATAATATGGACTTGTGCAGCCGGGGTGGTAGCGGTACCTTGAACCTGCAATCCGCTATAGCAGGGGTGATGTTGTGCCAAGGGCATTGGTCTGGTGAAGCCGCCCCTGGTATGTGGCGTTGATATCTGGGTCTTACGCGACGAAAATCCATGAACCGTGTCAGGTCGGGAACGAAGCAGCACTAAGTGGAATCTTTCGGGTGCCGTAAGGGTGCCTGGGTTGAGTTTACTGCCAGGGTAACGTTCGTTGGATCGTGTTCGACGCACAACGCACGAACAAAATATTATTCGTGCACAAATAAAAGCAATAATCCGTAGCTTTGGATTATTGCTTATTTTTTTTACGTTTTTCCCTCAGTTCTTTAAAAAATGTTTTCATCATCTGACTGCATTCTTCTTCCAGAACCCCTGTTGTAAGCTCTACCTGATGATTGAACTGCGGCATCTGCAATAGATTTAATATAGATCCTGCGCATCCTGCCTTTGGATTCATGCAGCCAACTACAACTCTTGTCATTCGAGATTGAACGATTGCGCCGGAGCACATCTGGCACGGCTCCAGAGTCACATACATCGTACATTCTTCCAGCCGCCAGTCTTCCATTTTCTTACTTGCTTTACGGATTGCCTGAAGCTCCGCATGAGCCAGTTGATTTTTATCGATTGTTCTTCGATTATATCCGCGAGCAATTATTTTGTCTTGATACACGATTACACAACCAATCGGAACTTCTCCGATAGCATATGCCTTTTTCGCCTGTTTGATTGCCTCCCGCATATATTTTTCATCTGCAGTCATTTTTACTCCTTACTATCTCGGCGGTCTTCGCACCTGCCGGCACCAGTAGCCGAATTGCTGATTTTCATTTCTTTCCTGTGGTTCAAGCGTCACATTCACATCTGCTTCTGCAATAAATTCCGGAAATCCAAATGTTGCCGCCGCTCTTGCTTCCCGTTCATGATAAATGCCAGGAACTCCCAGCTTTAATTGATTACCTTCGTCGATCAGAACAAGATGCCGGTAATTATAATATCCATGAAGCAGAAAATTATTATTGGCAAGTTTCCACTCGCATCGTGGCAGGATACTGATTTCTCCACGCTGGATTTTCATGATCTGCCGCCGGAAATTTTGCAAATCTATGTCTCTATCGTCTTTTTTCAGATCTTTTTTCTCCGAGGATTCTTCTACTGTTTCCTGTTCTTTTTTCTCCGGGAGCTCTTCTACTGTTTCCTGTTCCTTTTTCTCCGAGGATTCTTCTACTGTTTCCTGTTCTTTTTTCTCTGGCTGTTCTTCTTCCAGATTTTCTGTCTCTTCATCGTCCCCGAACTGCGTTTCTACCTCTGCCTCTTTTTCGTCTATATTCTTAATACTCTTAGATTCCTCGGCGGTTTTATCACTAGCGAATTCTTGAAAGACCTTCGCCCTCGCAATATCAAGGTCTCCATACATTTCCTCATTCCAAAGCGCTACATAAAATGCTTCCTTGGGATCACCAAGACCAAGCCCACAAATGTCGTCTTTTTTCTCACACGTCTGACCGACACTCTGCTCTGTCTTTCCATAGCCAGCTCTTATCAGTTCTTCTGTATAGCAAAAACATCCCCCGCAGGAAATCATTCCAATCTGTATCTCTCCTGCCGGAACGAAAAGTATATTTCCCATCTCAGAATCCAATTTTATAAGATAACAGGAAATGTTTTCATTGCTTTTTCCACACAGCCCTTTCCCATGTACAGAAATCGTTGTTTCTTTCCCATCTTGTTCGACTTTTACAAACCCGACATTTCTTTTTTTCTGATTCCCTTCATATTCATACAGATATCGAATAAACCTCTTCAATCCTATCCGTCCTGACTTGTATCATTTACCACAGTCTATTCTGTTCCACTCAAAAACATTCCTCGCATTTCCTGATAAAGACGCATTGCATAGCTGTCCGTCATTCCACATATATAATCTGTCACAAGCAGAATCCTCAAATACAGTTTTTCCGCCTCCGTCTTGCCCTCTGCCTGACAATGATATGCCCGCTTATAGTTATCAGAAATAAATGACACAATCCTAAGATCCATGGAATTTAATTTCTGCGACGGGTCATCATATTTGATGATTGCTGTCATAAACTTATCCAAAAGATCACTCAGCATGACAGATTCTGTCACTTCCATTCGATAAATAGGTTCCGATGTAAAGACTTCTCTGTATGCCAGGTCACCAAGAAGCTGCATCAGCCTCTCACAGTAAGTACCGTGAAACAGATCATACTTATATTCACCCTTCATAATTGCATCATAATTCGATGTAAACCCATAAGTTGCGCAGTTGATCACAAATCCCTGCACACGGATGATCCAGTTCTTTACTGCATACTCCTCTGGATTTGCCACATGCATCTCTTTCCCCCGAAAATATAACTCTTCCAGCTTATCCGCCGGGCGAAATATATTCGTTTCCTGATGATACATCATTTGCAGTTCCTTAAGTTCCTCCAGCAATGTATGATAACTTAAGTACCCTTTTACAAATGCATCCTCGATATCCGCAGTCTTATATGCAATGTCATCTGCCGCCTCTAATATAAACGTCAACGGATGCCGACAGCCATTCGTTCCAGTCTCCCTCTCGATCTCACGGAACATTTTCTCATCTGCCAGATAATATCCCATCTTGCGCGTCTTAATATCCCCGGAATCCAAGTCGATTCCTGTGGACGGCACCGGATATTTTACAATGGTGCTCAGAAGCGCATACGTCAGGTTCATACCTCGCTCATCCACCAGAAAATGCAGTTTCGTCACAAGCCGGAACGCCTGTGCATTTCCTTCAAAATGATACAGATCCTCTACCATCTGCCGGCTCATCACTTGTTCCATCGGCTTTCCATGATATGTCATAAGTGGCAGCTTCCGTTCGAACCACTCCCGGATCACATCTTCTCCAAAATGCCCAAAGGGCGGATTCCCGATATCGTGAATCAGCCCTGCGCATTGCAAAATATTACATATATCTTCTTTCATCTGTGGTGTAAACTCAGAATCTTTTTTGTAAACTAAAATGTTTTCTCCGATGTTCTGTCCAAGAGATTTTGCAAAAGAAGAAACCTCCAGAGAATGAGTTAGTCTTGTCCGGATAAAATCACTTTTATCCAGTGGAAATACCTGTGTCTTATCTTGAAGTCTTCGAAATGAAGCACTGCCAATAATTCGATGGTAATCTTTTTCAAATTCACTCCGCAAGTCTGAACTTTTAGCATTTCTCCCTCTCGTCTGTCCACCACGACATCTCTTTGCCGACAGAAGTTCTTCCCATCTCATCTTCTTATTTCTCCTCACAAATGATCTACTATTACTTAATCCAGATAAATCGGAGGCTCGTAATCCTTGCCGAGAAGCGCTTTCTTGCGCTCCTGATATCCAAGGAATGCCCACTCTGTCATGTCGGTCCACTGATGATCACTTCTGTCATAGACCTGGACATAACCGATTCTCTTTGGATGCATTCTTACACTGTTGGATTCATATTCCATGCCCGTATATGGGTTGATATCACCCACATTTTCTTCTTCCGGAGCTTCCCAATCCTGTGCGGTATCAGCAAACTCTTCTTCCATATCCTGTTGATTTTCCTCAACATATTCTTCGTATGCCTGCTCCTCTTCCTGATACGGTTCTGACTCCTGATACTCTTCAGCTTCCTGATATTCTTCCGGCTCCTGATGCTCTTCAGCTTCCTGATATTCTTTCGGCTCCTGATATTCTTCTGACTCCTGATACGGTTCTTCTGATACAGCCTCTTCTGTCTTGTCTTCCGGCTGCGCCTGATTCATCGCAGATTCTGCCTCCAACTGTTCTGTGGCAGCTTCCTGCTTGTCCTCATGAACCGCCTCTGCTTGCTTTTTCTTACGGCGCGGGAAATAAGCCCTCCAGCCACGTGGCTTCTCCTGCTCTTTTTCCTGTTCCTTTTCTCGCTCTCTTTCTCTTTCTTCTCTGTCTTCTCTTGCCTTCTTCTCTTCAGCCTCTATCGCAGCCATTTCTTCCAGAATATCCTTCACATCCTCCTGCTTGTTGTACTCAGGAACTTCCGAAGACTGCGGCTCTTCTTCATATTCTGCCGGCTCCTCATATTCTGCCGGTTCTTCATATTCTGTCTGGTCTGCATATTCTGATGTTTCTTCCATCTGATCTAAATCTTTATGGATATCTACCAGTTCTCCAATTGTAATATCACGTTCTGCTCCAGATATGCCAAATTCCCTTGCTTTTACCGGCTGTTCTTCCTGTACCTGCTCTGGTTCATCATACTCCAGATTCAGTGTCAGCTGTTGTGGTTCTTCATCTATAATAATATTATTTTCAGCTTGCTTATCGATTTTGATATTTTCACGGGTTGTATATTCACTATCCGCATTCTCTTCCAGTATACTCAGATGAAATGGGCACTCTAATATAGATGCAATTAAACGCATGTCCTGTTCCTGAAAATTATCTCTGGCCAGTCTCTGCGTCAGATTCTGTCTGGACATTTTCTTTCCTGTTCGTTCTTCAATCATCTCCGCAAGCTGCTTGATCGTCATATCTTTACGGTTCAGAACGATTTTGACCTGTTCCCCAAATGTTAACTCTAACATCACATTTCCTCCTTATTAAATTTCCCTTACTCTCCCTTGAGAATTTTCTGTCTTTGTAAACTTTTTTGTTGCTAGATAAACCTTTATTTTTCCTCTTTCATTTTAGCAAATGCCCTGTATCAAGTCAACTTAATTAAACTGGAACATAATGAGAGATATTTTCATAAAACCCATTGACAAATGCTATTCTAACGGGGTACTATATGTATTAGTTTCACACTTTAAACAACTAAAATTTTACAGTGTGAATATTATAGTTGTTACATATATAAAGGTATAGAAGGAGTTACTATTATGATTATTGTATTAAAACCACTTTCCCCAAAGGAAGATATTGAACGTGTTGAAAATATGGTCAAAGCAAGAGGTCTGGACACTCACGTAATTGAAGGAGCAGAGATGACGATTATCGGCTGTATCGGTGACACATCACGTATCGACGCGAAACTCTTCGAAGTTGATCCTGCTGTCACAAAGGTTATGCATGTGCAGGAGCCTTACAAATTAGCAAGCCGCGCTTTCCACCCGGACAACTCCATCATCGATGTGTCCGGAGTCAAGGTTGGAGGAGATAATCTGGCGCTGATCGCCGGACCTTGTTCTGTAGAGTCTGTAGACCAGGTTCTTGAGATTGCAAAAGCTGCGAAAGCTTCCGGAGCCAACATGCTCCGCGGTGGTGCTTTCAAACCTCGTACAAGTCCATATTCATTCCAGGGACTCGGTCTTGAAGGTCTGGATATCCTCTGTGAAGCAAAAGCTGCAACAGGACTGCCAATCGTTACAGAATTGATGTCCGCCGAATATCTGGATGTATTCAACGAAAAAGTTGACCTGATACAGATTGGTGCAAGAAACATGCAGAACTTCGATCTGTTGAAACAGTTAGGACAGGTAGACCGCCCGATTCTTCTGAAACGTGGTCTAAACGCTACCTACGAAGAGTGGCTGATGTCTGCAGAATACATTATGGCATCCGGTAATGAAAATGTCATTTTATGCGAGCGCGGTGTCCGTACATTTGAATCCTATACAAGAAATACACTGGATCTCCAGAGTATCCCGGTTATCCAGAAGCTTTCACATCTTCCGATCATCATTGATCCAAGCCATGCCGGTGGAAAATGGTGGCTGGTTGAACCAATGGCTAAGGCTGCTGTTGCTGCAGGAGCAAACGGTCTGATGATCGAGGTTCACAACAATCCTGAGATGGCACTGTGCGACGGTTCCCAGTCTCTGAAACCTGCGAAATATGATGCACTGCTGAAACAGGTTACTGAGATCGCAAAAGTAGTCGGAAAAACATTTTAACTATTCAAGACCCGTTCGCGGGTCTTGACGTTTTCACAGGTGTAAAAGAAAGAAGAGGATTATCAGCATGGAATTATATGTAGACCTCGGAGCACACAGCTACTCCATTTATATTGAAAATAATATTTTGAAAGATACCGGAAGCTATATCGAAAAAGTTTACTCCGGAAAAAAAATCATGATCATCTCAGACGACAACGTATTTCCTCTGTACGGAGATACTATTGTAAAAACACTGGAAGATAAATATGAGGTTCATTCTCTTATTCTCCCACACGGTGAGCCAACCAAGAGTTTTCAAAGTCTTCCGAAAATCTATTCCGCACTTTTGGAAGCCCGTTTTTCACGAAGTGATCTGATCATTGCCCTCGGAGGCGGTGTCATCGGAGATCTGGCAGGATTTGCAGCCGCAAGCTTCCTTCGCGGGATCAAGTTTATCCAGATTCCGACCTCACTTCTGGCACAAGTCGATTCTTCCGTCGGTGGAAAAGTCGCCGTAGATCTGCCGGAAGGCAAGAACCTGGTCGGTGCTTTTTATCAGCCGGCTCTTGTGCTCATCGACCCACTTGTGTTAAATACACTGCCAGAGCGTTACATCAACGACGGTATGGGCGAGGTCATCAAATACGGCTGCATCTGGGATGCTGATTTATTCAAAAATCTGGAGGCACACACCTCATTTGAAGATTTGAAGAAAGATCTGACCGAAGTTATCTATCGCTGTGTAGATATCAAGCGAATCGTTGTTGAGCACGATCAGTTCGACACCGGCGAGCGCATGCTCCTGAACTTTGGTCACACTCTGGCACACACAATCGAACAGCATTACCACTACACACGCGAAAGCCACGGTGAGGCAGTTGCCATCGGAATGTATCAGATTACAAAGATTGCAGAGGAAATGGGACTGACGAAACCCGGCGAAGCGAAACATATACGCAAAGTCCTGGATATCTATGGACTTCCACACAAGTGTGACCTTATGCTCCACGACCTGATCGGAGCCATTGCCCTCGACAAGAAAAACCTGGGTGGAAAATTAAATGTCGTGCTGCTCAAGGAAATTGGTAAGAGTTATACCTACCCGACTACAACGGAATTTTTCACAGAGCATGATCGAATGGTGTAATATGTAAAACTTCTTAATATGTAAATAAAAGCCCAACCGGGCATCTTGAAGTCTACCCGGTTGGGCTTTTATATCATGAAATTAATTTCAAACAATAAAATAGGACTGCATGTTTGGGAGGTTGCAGCCCTGAGGAAAAAGTTATGAAAAAGAAAATTGTTTTGTTCTTTCGAACAATTAATAGTATAGACACAAAGTGTGATGAAACTATGTTTAAAATGAAAACTAATTGTGAACAAAATATGACTGAAACCATTCATATAATTCTTCCATAGTCCCTTTGTACTCTGTCTCAACTTCTTCTAATGGAATGTTCTTTTTATTTTCCAGTGTATCTGTTAATAAATATGTCTTTACGCCAAGGGACCGGATCGTCAGGTCTTCCTGCACATCATTTCCTACCATGAGACATTCTTTTGGATTAAGTCCAAACTCCTCCATAACTTCCTGAAAATATTTCGGATTCGGCTTGCAATAATGATATGTTTCATAGGTCGTAATAACTTCAAAGTCTTCTGCATCGATTCCTGCCCAGCGGATACGGTTCATAGTTCCCACACGCGGGAAGATTGGATTGGTCGCAAGGTACACTTTCACACCATGTTCTTTCAACAGTTTAACCACCTGGTCTGCGCGCGGATTCGGTTTTGTAGATGCAATTGCCTCATTAAATTCATTTGCATAAAAATCCAACGTCTCCTGCTCTACCTCTGCTCTGGAAAGCCCGGATATTTTCTCAAAACATTTCCAGAAGGCATCCTCGTTGGTCGTGCTTCCATCATTCAGTACCATTGCCTCCACACCTTTCCAGATCGTCCCGATCAGCGCTTTCGGCTCCATTCCATATTTTACAAATCGTTTTGCCAGAAGTGGCATATAATACTTTACAAATTCATTCTGATCCATAGGAAGTAATGTCCCATCCAAGTCAAATAATACATGCTTTATCATATTTCGTTTTCTATCATCCTTTCTATTTTCGCTTATTACAGTTACAGGGGCAAAATCGCCCGCCAGACGCTTCTGCCCCATTCATAACTTTAATTACTATTCATTTTCAGTCTTTATTTTAGCATTTCAAGAAATCCCGTACCATCACCATGATACTCGATTTCAAATATCTGTGCAAGGGTGGCCGCTATATCAGCGTAAGTATCTCTTGTTCCGATATTCACACCCTGTTTCCAGCATTTACTGTAACCAAGAAGTGGTACAGACTCGCGTGTATGGTCAGTTCCTTTATATCCCGGATCGCATCCATGATCAGCTGTGATAAATAACACATCATCGTCGCGCATATTAGCAAGAAATATTTCAAGATCCTTGTCAAATTCATTTAATGCAGTTGTATATCCTAAAATATCTCTTCGATGGCCATATATCATATCAAAATCAACCAGATTAATGTAGCACAGTCCATTAAAATCTTTCTTTTGCAACTCAAATACTTTCTCCATGTTCTTTTTATTTCCATGGTTCGCAGTTGTCTCTGTGATTCCTTTTCCGGCAAATATATCATATATCTTGCCAACACCGATGACATCTTTTCCGGCATCTTTCAGATCATCCAGCACCGTCTGTTTTGGCGGCACAAGCGAAAAGTCATGTCTACGGTCTGTTCTTTCGAAGTTCGGATATTGTCCTACAAATGGTCTTGCAATGACTCTTGCTACTGCATGAGCGCCCATCAAAATTTTTCTTGCTATTTTGCAATATTCATACAGGGTTTCTACCGGCACAACACCTTCATGAGCTGCAATCTTGAACACACTGTCAGCGGATGTATATACGATCAACGCACCTGTTTCCAGGTGCTCACGCCCATAAGCCTTGATAACTTCTGTTCCGGAATATGGTTTATTACACAGCACTTCCCGTCCTGTCTGCTTTCGGAATTCATCCAGCACATCCTTCGGGAATCCGTCCGGATATACCGGAAATGGTTTCGGAGATATCATACCTGCCATCTCCCAATGCCCGATGGTCGTATCTTTTCCCATAGATTTTTCATGAAGTCTTCCGTAACATCCAATTGGACTTAAAGACTTATCCCCATAATTCATCTCGTCGATGTTATAAATTCCCAATTTTTCCATATTCGGAATATGCAGTTTTCCAGAATCATAACAAGTCTTCCATGTATTGCTTCCCTCATCACCAAATGCTTCTGCATCCGGTGCATTTCCTATTCCTGCACTGTCCAGTACGATCCAAAATGCTCTCATAATAACCCCTGCCTTTCGTATTATGCGTTCGCTTTCTTATAAGCAACAAACTCTTCGGGACTCAAAAATGCATCCCTATATCCAAACTCATAAGGATTGATCTTCTCCGCTCCCTTCAAGCCTACCATATCCAGTGCTTTTAATGCAACTTCTTTCGCCTGCTTTTTGCTCATTCCAATCTGAAGCGAGCCAAACATCACTTCATCCAAAACTGTATTTTTGAAAATCTGATCATTCGGATTCTGGAACACCATTCCTACTTTCTGGCAAAGCTCATCTACCTCTATATTCTAGCACCAATATTTCTTTTTATTTAGGACAAATGTCCTTTTATTTCTCACCTTTTACAAGGGTGTGCGTTCCACTTAAGAACAACACACCCTTATAATTTTTATTACATATATTTTTTTAGTTTCTCGGTGTCAGCTCTACATACAAATCTTTGTATTGTTTTGCACTCTTTTCCCAGGAAACATCTTTATTCATATCGCGGATCACCATATCATCCCAATACTTTCTGCTCTCAAAATAGAGCGTCTTTGCCCTGTTAATGGCATCGTAAAGAAGTCCGCTTTCATACCGGTCAAATGTAAAACCATTCCCTGTATTGTCGTACATATTATAAGGGGAAACGGTATCTTTAAGTCCTCCTGTTTCTCTGACAATCGGAATCGCACCATATCTCATAGCTATCAGCTGTGTAAGCCCGCATGGTTCAAAACTTGACGGAACCAGGATCGCATCACAGCCCGAATAAATACCGTGGGCGACATTTTCATTGTAATCAATGTATGCGCAGAAACTGCCTTTATATTTATATTCATAATAACGGAATGTATTTTCATACCAGGCATCACCGGTACCAAGAACCACCACCTGTGTATTCCCATCCATAATCCCCGGAATTACAGCATTTACAAGATCAAGGCCTTTTTGGTTGGTAAGACGTGAAATAAGTCCGATCACCATCTTATGGTCATCCACTTCTAATCCCAAAGATTCCTGGAGTGCTTTCTTGTTTATCTTTTTATTTTCTACTGCTGACTCGGCATCATAATTAGCTGTTAACAGTTTATCTGTTGCAGGATTCCAGTTATCTGTATCAATTCCATTCACAATTCCTCTGATTTTATTATTATGATATCTCAAATGTTCCGCAAGACCTTCACCGTACTCTTCCGTCTGAATCTCGCCCGCATAAGTATTGCTAACTGTCGTAATTTTATTACAGTAAGCGATACCGCCCTTTAACATGTTGGCATCCAGCCAGTTCTGAATCATGCAGTCTTTATTGAATACATAATCCGGAAGACCTGACCAGTATTGAATCATTTTTCTGTCATATACTCCCTGGAATCTCAGGTTATGTATCGTAAGTACTGCACTTGCCCGTCCAACATTCGTATTCTGAAAACAGGTTCTTAAATAAAGCGGTACTAAAGCTGCCTGCCAGTCATGACAATGTACGATGTCAGGTGTCCAGTCCAGATAATTAAGTGCGGCAAGCGATGCCTTCGCAAAATAACAGAACTTCGGAATATCATCTATGAGGTTCGTATACGGATTGCCCCAGGAAAAGAACTCGTCATTGTCGATAAAATCATAGACAACTCCATCTTTCTGATATTCCATGATTCCTACATAATACTGTTTCCCGTCAGAACAAAGATCCATATAGAAAGAACCTCTGTACTCCATCTTTTCCTGAAACTTCTGAGGAATACATTTATATCTTGGAAGAATTACCTTAACATCCAGATTTAACTTCGCCAAAGTCTTTGGAAGCGCAGACATAACATCTCCCAGTCCGCCAGTCTTAACAAATGGATAGCATTCCGAACCGATGAACGCAACACTTCTTCGCGGTCCTAAATCCAGCTGTACCATCTGTTCCTCCTGTTTCACAGGGGTTTTGTTTACAACTGCTATTTGCTTAACAAAATTCTTTTTTCTATTCTTTTTTCTACTCATATCTAGTCTCCAATCTGCAAAACATTTGCACCATCACGGATAATATCATCCTATTATTTTATTTCAAGAATGCCTCGGCATTCTTGCTGCGAGGTGGGAGTCATCTCCCAGCTGATATATTAATTGTAGCGAATAATGCAACGATTATCAATGACAAATCATCGAATCCAGCATTCTGGCAAATCTTAACGGATCAAGAATCTGAATCTTTCCTGGACTGTTTATTTTCTCGCGACGAGCTCGCGACAGAATCTGCGACAAAGGCACTTCACCCTTGCTTTCCCTAGTGATTTCCGTTTTATCCCCCATAAAGCCCCTATTTTCAGGCACAAAAAATCACCGTCCCCAGAGCTCTAAGCCTCTAAAAACAGTGATTTGATAGTGCGCGATCAGGGGTTCGAACCCTGGACACCCTGATTAAGAGTCAGGTGCTCTACCAACTGAGCTAATCGCGCATCTCTTATTTTTCTGTCGCATCTCTTAACGACAAGTGTTATTATATAATAGCCTTTCTGAAAATGCAAGCACTTTTTTCTTTTTTTACAAATTTTTTCATTAGAAAATTTTTCATTTGGAACATCAGTAATTTTCTTGATGCTCTTGCGTCCCACTACCGGATATGCTATATTTAAGATACAAAGAGGGAAACCGCAAGCGGCTACCTTAGTTATAATATTAAGCTATTGTACAATAGCCGTCACTATTTGCGGTAGTGGCGGCTATCTTCGTTTGCCCTTGAAAATCTCATAGCAAAGACCTACAAGGGCAACAATGAATATACAAAACTGAATCATATCAGAATATGTGACCATCGCATCGCCCTCCTTTCTTTCGTTAGAAGGGTGTTTTATCCCTCCGTAAAAGAAGGGTAGCCGCCTGGCTTTGGTTTCCCTATCTGTATCATAACATAGCATTAACGAACAGACAACCAGATTGATTCTATTAGTATATTTTTATATTTCCAGATTTCGCATTATCAATAATTTTTTCTCTATTTCTAAGGTTTTTCCCCTATATCCTTGAAAATCCCTCTTTTCCCATTTTGGCCATTTTTTTGTACTTCCCTTGATTTTTCAGAACTTCCATGCTATACTATCACCCGATGTAAAACCCGAAAAACCAAGGTCTTACAAGGGTTTCGCCGATTTCCGGCGTAGGTCATATATCAACATATATGCCTCCGCAGCATTCGTCAGATGTTCATGCAAGCATGCCCGCCTGACTCATTGCTACGCGAAAATGAATCGTGTGTTCGTGACCTTCCACACGTAAAACAAAACTAAAGGAGAGTTAAAAATGAAGAACAAAAACATCAGTTTCATGACACAGGCTGCCATGATTGCAGCTATCTATGTGGTGCTCACTTATGTATTCGCACCATTTTCATTCGGAGAGGTACAGGTTCGTATTTCAGAGGCTCTGACCATTCTTCCGGTATTCACACCAGCAGCAATTCCAGGATTATTTATCGGCTGCCTGATAGGTAATATCCTCGGAGGCGCAATACTCCCTGACATTATCTTTGGAAGTATCGCAACATTAATTGGAGCATTCTTTACATGGAAGCTTCGCGAGAAGAGTCCTTACCTTGCCCCGGTTCCACCGATTATTGCAAATATCCTGATCGTTCCGTTCGTTCTGCGTTACGGATACGGAGTTGCACTTCCAATTCCATTTATGATGTGCACAGTTGGTATCGGAGAGATTATTTCCTGTGCAGTACTCGGAATGGTTCTTTACTTTGCACTTAAAAAATACGCAAAGACATTATTTGCACAGTAAAATATCAATCACTGACAATTTTATCGAAATATATATTTCAAAGATATTTTTTTATCAGAGTCCGGAACTTATCTAAAGTAATGTTCCGAACTCCTCCAAGAAGAGAGCGTAACGGTTTAATCCTGCTCTCTTCTTTTTATTTTCTGCGCCAGAGCCGCTATCATTCCGGCAACACCTGCAACTGCCAGTTCTGCAAGTGTTCTCACATTTTCCAGTTTTGCCTGTCCATATGCTTCTTCACTTTCCGCCGCTTTCTGCTTTGCCGCGTCATAAGCTTTCTGCAACAGGGCTTCTCTGCTTTGGGCATCTTTTACTTTCGAAATCTCATCATTTAAATACGTGAAATCCGGATCTGTAATCTGATTTAGAAATGCAGTATCATAAGACAATGCCTTTGCCCTTTCTTCCTTTGACTGGGCTTCTGCCTGAGTGTCTTTCGCATCTGCCAAAGCTGCTTCCAGTGTATTCACTATATTTTGGGCATTTTTATACTCCGTTTTTGCCGTCACCTCTTCCTGCTGTTTCTGATTATAATCTGCCTGTGCAAGTGCCGCTTCTGCCTGCGTCTGGTGTGTGGCTGCAGATTCCGCCGTGGCACTTGTGTTTCCGCCAAGTGCTTTTACCTTTGCAAATGCATAATCGTAATTTTTTTGTTTTTCTTCCTGGGAAGCCTGTACAAGATTCAGCTCGTTCTGTGCCTGGTCTACTGCCTGTTGCTGCGTTTTCACCGCCTGAAGCGCTTCTTGGGCTTCTTTCTCAGCCTTTTCCACCGCTGTGTGCGCTGCAGCATTTGCCTCTGCACTCTGGCTATGCTTCTGTTGTGCCTGTGCGAGCTTCTCCTGCGCCTCCTGTACTGCCTGTGTATTATTGTTGATTTCCTGTTGTTTTTGTTGCATCTTGGCTGACGCTTCTGCCTGTTTCTGTTTTGCCTGTTCAATTGCCCAAACAGCCGCTTCCACCTGTTTCTGTGCTTCCTCCAGTTCTTGCTTTGCTGTATTTAACGCTTCTAATGCCTGGCTTGTACCTGCGGATGAATTCATAACAAGGTTATAATATTCCTGAAATTCCTGATTATATTCCTCAAATGATTTTGCATTTGCAGAATAATATTCGGCATATCCAAAAGACTGCTCTGTCGTCAGCCAATTTCCCCGCGCTGTTACGGCAAATCCCGTCATAGCCCATTTTTTATTGACAATATTACGATAATGTCCTGTTCTGCTCTCAGATCCAGTCTCTTCGTATACTTTTTTCTCATAATCATACCATACGTCAAATGGATCCTGATATCCCCAGGCTAGGTTTTCGCCTACATAGTATGTTCTGGAATGAGTTCTGTTAAATGCTGACCAGTTTGCCTGAACCTGTGATATGGCCATCATTTCGTCACTCACTTTCAGAGGCTCAAGTCCGTTTTCCACTCGTAGGTCATTACATTTTTTGATAAACTCCAGTGCAAGCTTCATATTTTCCAGAGAAGTTGCATCGTCCTCGTTCCCGATTTCTGTATAAGAACTGATTGCCACATTGTCTCCCGCTGCTTTTAGTTTCGTATCCTCCAGAATATCCAGTGCTTTATTGTCTTTATCTTTGTAGGCAAAGAAGCCATAAGACCCCTTTAAGGCAAGAGCCTGGGCATTTTTCTGCGCTTCGACCATTCTGTCATAAACTTTTTGGGCTTCGGTTACTTTTTCTTCGGCTTCGCTTTGGGTTTTCTTTGCATTTTCAAGCTGCTGCTCTGCATCTGCCTGTTCTGCCTCCCCGGCTTTCTGATTGTTCTGTTCAGTTTCATAAGCTGTCTTGGCTGCCGACAGATTTGCCTCAGCCTTTGCAACTTCCGCCTCCTTGGCTGACACCTCACTCTGGATCCTCTCTATCTCGGTCTGTGCCTGTTGGAAGTCATTCTGCGCCTGAGACAGTGCTGTATCCTTCTGGTCTTTTGCTGCCTGTAATGACTGCAGAGTTTCCTGTGCTGACGCAAGAGCCTGCTTTTTCACTGCAATATCAGCTTCTGATGACTGCAATGCTTCCCCCGCTTTCACCAGCTCTGCTTCTGCCTGGGCAATCTCCGTCTCTTTTTGTGCCTTGGTCTTTTCATCTTCTGCAGATGCGGCTTTATTCTGCGCTTCTGCAAGCAGCGCCTTGGCTGCATCTACTGCATTTTGTTTTTCGTTCTTTGTGATCTCTGACTGTGAAAGTGCTGTCTGCGCTTCCTCTACGTCCTGCAGGGCGTTTTTGTATTCCGGTGACTGGGCTTCGGCCTGGGCTTTGGCAAGCGCCTGCGCCGCCTGATCTAATTGCTCCTGTGCCAAATTCACCTTCTCCTGCGCCTGATTCTTTACATCAATTGCCACATTCAGAGCCTCCGTTGCCTGATCTACTGTCTTTCTTGCCTCTTCGACTTTCTTCTTCTGCTCCTCTACGTTGTTCTTCGTGTTATCCACTGCTGTCTGGGCTTGAGTCAGATTTTTCTTCGCATCCTCCAAAGCCTCCTGTTTATTCCTAACATCTTCTTCAGATACTTTTACAGATTTTTCCGTCTGCTCCAAGGTATCCTTCGCAAGCTGCGCTGCCTGCTCGGCCGCATCTGCAGCCTGCTTTTTCTGCGCTGCGGTCAGCTCGGCCTCCTGCTTATTCGCCTGCAATTGGTTCATTTTCTTAGTTGCTTCTACATTTTCATTACTTGCGTTTGTAACAGCCTCAGAAAATGTGTTTCTTGCATTTGCCTTTGCCTGTTCGGCATTGTCTATAGCCTTCTGCGCTGTTTCAAGCGCTTCTGTTTCCTGCTTTTTTGCTTCTTCATAATCAGCTTTTGCCTGTTTTTCCTCGGCTGCTGTCTTCTGATTTTCTTCTTTCGCGGCTTCTAACTGAATTTTAGCCTCCTTTATATTCGATGCTGCGGCTTTTCCTTTACTTTGTTGCTGATTTTGTTGTTTCCCGTCTTCATCATCTTCTGCTGACTGTCCGGCTGCTATAGCCGGAGTAAGCATTGTTGATGCTGCGACTGCAGAAGCTGCAATAACTGTAGTTACTTTTTTCACCGTTTTTTTCTTCATAATTGCTCTTCTTAATTTGAACTTTTTTATCTGTCATTCTGATTATTGCACGAGAGCAAAATGAATCTGTAATCGAGAAGAGCCAGAACCGACAGTTGCCGGTTCTGGCTCTTTGTAATGCCAAAACAAATATTTCACTTCTATTTTGCTGCCAGATATACACTGACATTTGCAAAGTCACTTTGTGCATGATTGCTGCGTGCACCGCTTCCGATATCTTCACAGCTGACTATTCCGTCACTATAACCAACAATCATCAGCGTTGTTTGCGCATCTAAGACGGCAATTAACGGTCGTCCCTGATTAACATTGTAAAGCAGTTCGTCTATCGTACAGCCACTTAAATCCATCACGCTTCCATAAACTTCTGTAATTGCATCGACCGCAGATTTTCCACCTGCGAGTGTCTGTCTGAGCTGTTCTGTATCTGCATCTTCCGTGTCAATCGAATATTTCAGATCGCGGTTTCCACGCTCCCAGATGTAATTCTGATCAGCATCAACCACGACTCCGCCACAGTCATTGGCTTTCTGAATCGCTTTTCCTGCAGTATTATAAGTTCCCTGAAGCCTTCCATGACCATACACATAAAATGCGTCTGTTTCTTTTTTGCGGTCCAGACTGACCTGTGGAACATTTTCAAGTACCACCTGTTTCGGTTTTAATAGCTTCGGCTCCTTGTCAGAAATGCCATCATCATACGTCAGGCGAACCTGTGTCTCTTTCAGATCTGTTTTATATGTCTGCACATAAATATTGCTTTCTTTCGCCTCTTCGCTGCTTGTAATATAATCCTGTGCTGTTCCGGTGTAAGTATCGCCGTCTTTTACCGCACGGTCAAGGGTGATCATATTATCCTCAAATGTAGCACTTAACATATAGATTCCTGACTGTTCATAAGTTTTGATCACCTTATCTTTACTACTTGTAATCTCCACTTTATCCATCGGAATGACCTGGGCTCCTGACAGTGTTGTTCCGACGTCTTCCTTTTTTGCAACACCGTAGACAAAATCACCATCCATGAAGCCAAGGTGTTTGATACACTCGCCATCTTTGCAAGTCACTTCATATTCTTGATCAGTCTCCAGATTCATAACTGTCACAGACTTGGACTTCGAAGGATCTTCTTTCTCATAAGCTACCAGATGTCCATCTTCGCTTGCAACATACTGATCTTCATTCAGTCCTGTCGCAAGCTCCTTTTTCGTACCTTTATTCATATCCATTTTGTAGAGTACGTCATCTGCAATCGTATACAGACAGCCATTTTCTACATTATAGTAGACCAGTCCGCCCACTTCTTCCTGGGCACGGTCATAAGCCTTGTCACTGGATACGAATAATTTTTCCTCAACAGAATTCTGTTCAATATTATAATAGTAGACTGCTGATCCAGTCTCACCTTCATGGCTGCCCCGGTTCATGTATCCGCATACGGCAAATGTTGTATTTCCCTTTTCGTCTACATTTAAAATCTTAATATCATGCTGCATCAGCATATTCCGGATATCCGTATTCTCCGCATCTGCAAAGCTGAACACAAGAGAAACTTCATCTCGGTCGCGATTATAATTCCATAGTTCTCCCGCCTGCACAAATGACACAACGGTTCCGTTTTTATTTACCATGTAGACCGGATTCTTGTCTGTGATGCCAAGAAGTACACCTTTTTCATTCAACACCTTCTTCGTCGCATCAAATATCTGGTCCATCGTCCGGTCATAATCTAACAGATATGTCTTCTGACTTCCGGAAATGTAACGCACACGGAAATATTCCCGCACCTGGTATTCGTCTTGCTCATTTTCCTCACCAGTACAGTTCACACGATATTCCAGCTCCACTGCCATATATGTGCTGTTCAACTCTTTAATCGTCCAACGCTCACTTCCATCAACCTTCGGGGCCAGATCTCCCCATGTTACATGCGTGTAATCTGAGTGGATCGTCACATGCTGTAATGTCGTGTTGTCTCCTTCATCACTGGGCTCAATCGCCGTTCCAATTCCAACACCTTCCGCTTTCGCCAGTGCATTTTCATGGAAACTTTGTACATAATCCAGGCTTGGCGCCGCATTTAACTTGGCTCCGTCCACGATTCTCGTATAATAATACATGTCGTGATTGTCCATATGCAGCGTGATCTGAAGCATACGCTCCTCAGACAAAATATTTTCACCATCGACATTTCCTACTTCCAGCGTTGCATTCTCTCCTGGCTTCTTCACCTTTTGTTCCAACAGCTTTTCTTTGCCATCTATCGAATAAACCGTATAGTCCAGGCTGTCGATCACATTTTCATAAGCTTTAATGGTGACCTGAAGCTGGCCATTGCTGACCGGTGTGATGGAATCACGTACGCCTGTCAAATCCATCTCATTCTTATATCCGGGCAGGTCATTGAGCGAATAACCGTTATAAGAAAACGCAATCTGGGGACGTGTTGCTGCCCCCATATCTGTCGTCATGTTACTGTTCTTTTTATTTGTCACATAGCCAAATATGACCACCGCAGCAAGAAATACCAGAACCAGTACCCCTGCGTGAATCATGCGATTTTTCCATTTCATTTAAAGCTCCCCTTTTTCGTCTAGCAGTCTCCCCAGTGTCGGTGTCACGCGAAGAAATGTCTCGCATGCGCGGATGCTCTCTTCATTGTCTGCCCGACGACCTGTTTTCACCGCACGAAGCAGAATATTTTTGGGTGTATGTTCCATGTCAATAAATTCCAGAACCTGCACGTCGTATCCCTCCCTCTTTAGATACTCCGCACGTAATCCATCTGTCACAAGCGCCGCCATACGTTCTTTCAAAAGTCCATAATTCATGATCGGCGAAAGCACATCGTTCTTCATCTGCCGGTTCAGTTCATGCTGGCAGCAAGGCACCGATAAAATAACCTTCGCATTCCAGCCAATTGCTTTTGCCAGCGCAAAATCCGTTGCTGTATCACAGGCATGAAGCGTCACAACCATATCTACTTCCTCCGCGCCCGTATAGTCTGCAATATTTCCCTCCAGAAACGTCAGCTTACCATACTGATACTTCTTCGCCAGCTCGTTACATTTCCGGATTACATCCGTCTTCAGATCCAGACCGATGATCCGGATGTCATAAGATTTCAGCTCATGAAGATAATAGTACATAGCAAATGTAAGATAAGACTTTCCACAGCCAAAATTCAGAATTGTAAGCTCTCTTCCAGAATCAAGCTGTGGTAAAATATCCTCGATAAATTCCAGGAACCGGTTGATCTGCCGGAACTTGTCGAACCTTGCATGCACAATCTTTCCTTCCTCCGTCATAACACCAAGATCCTGTCAAAACGGAACCGGTACCCCTTCCTGCAGGATATATTGTTTATTCAGGTTATGATTCATATCCAGCGGGCTACTCTTTGCTTTCTTCTGCTTCTTCTTAATTGTAACCTTTCCCTTCTTTCTGATAAGCACAGAAAATTCCGCATCCACCGTTACAAGCTGCATCTGCTTCATATTCTCCATAGCCTCCAGCATCTTTTCGCACGCCTCATCCGCACTTAAATTCTCATGAAATGCCTGATTCCCACGAAACGTCTCCATCTGATAGACTCTTGTATCTTTCATGAGCACCGGGCGCACCTTAACCTTTGCCGAGAGCTTCTCATCTCTCGGATTACTCAAAACCGCCGATATAAAATTGTCATTTAAATTTTGTTCTAATATATTTTTTAATTCATTCATAGTAGTAATATTGTACTAGCGGTACGGGAAAAAGTCAATTTGGGACAGGGCAAAAGTTGATTGGGGACAAGGCAAATTAAAGTTAGGGACGTAGTACTTTGGCGAAATTCTACCTCCCTAACTAAAAATTTATCAATCTATTTTATCAAATATAATCACGACTTTGAATAGATCACCGTCCAGATACAAATCAAATGTTCCACCCATCATTGTGGTCAATGTCTTCGCAATAGACAATCCAAGTCCGCTTCCTTCGGTACTTCGTGACAGGTCGCCGCGGATGAATCGTTCAGTCAGTTCTTCTGCCGAGGAAATGTTAAGTGGCTGCTCAGATATGTTTTTCAGACTGAAGATTACTTTTCCGTCCAGTGTCTGCAGATCTGCATAGATGCGTGTTCCTTCCATAGCATATTTTGCAGCATTATTATAAATATTTGCAAGCACGCGCCACATTCTTCTTCCGTCTACTCGAACAATCGCATCTTCTTCCGGGAAATTCATGATCTGTGTCAGATTTCTGGCCTGGAATTTTTCTTCAAATTCTCCGCTCGTCTGCTGGATGAGTTCTATCATATTAATATTCATAAACTCGAGAGAAATATTACCTGAGCTGACTTTCGATGCTTCTACAACATCTTCTGTCAAAGTCTTCAGTCTCTGAGATTTTTCTTCCAGAACTTCAATATATCTTTGAATCTTCGGATCATCAAATTTTTCTTGTTTCAAGAGATTTACATAATTAATAATGGAGGTCAGCGGCGTCTTGATATCGTGAGATACATTTGTAATCAGATCTGTCTTTAACCGCTCACTTTTCATATTCTTCTCGACTGCCGCATCAAGTCCGCTTCCGATAGAATTGACTTGTTCTGCAATCTTGCGTTGTTCTCCATGTATATCTTCGAGATCAATCTTGTAATCCAGCTCACCTTCACTGATTTTCTCAATACCTTCTTTAATTTTCTGTCGTCCGACTGCCCAGTTGACAAGGATTACAAATCCTGCTGTCTGCACAATGAAAATCACGAATGACCAAAATGCACTTGGCCAGCCTGATGCCAGATATGCCACCCAATGTACTGCTGCATACGCAAGATATAAAACAATTATTTTTGCTATGTGTCTGGCATTTCGAATCAATAATTTCACAAACTCTACGACACTGTACAGAAAACTGTTCTTCCATGCAATTCCTGCTTTTATTCTTCTGGCCAGACTCAAAATACCAACGAGAAACATATTACATGTATAGACTGCAAGTCCTCCGAATCCAATCATTCCAAAAAATGTTTCGTAAGAAAGAATACCATTTCCTACTGCAAATGTTTCCTGGGAGATAATTCCTGCAGCTCCCATGAAAAGCACAGTCAATAGTGACGGTACGAACCATGCAAATATAACTGCTGCAGCTCCGATTTCTGTCTTACATCTGTCAAATTTATATAAATGCAGTTCTCCATCTCTTTCCGTTCGACCTGCGATCACAACAAGCCATACTACACTGGCAAAAAATATTAAAAACGCCAAAATCATTCCTGCACTGACTCCTCGGACAAACGGACTATACTTTTCATAAAAATGTGCATTTTTATAATAACTATCTTTTACAGGATACTTTGTATCCACACCTGTCATAAACACAAACTCTCCTTTATCTGCATTACTCAGATAAACCGTCTGTGACTGCCATAGTTCTGCATCTGCTTCCTGAATATTCGTCTCAAACTCTGACAGTTTTGATTTTATTATGACATATTTTCCCATCTTACGAACACTTTTAGCAACGTCATTAATATTATTTTCCTGCCCAAGCTCCTCCCGATTTGTGACAACTTTTCCACTCTTTAAATCTAAATAATAATAGAAAAAGTTACTATCTCCTTCTCTATACTGCTCTGTCAGGCTCTCATAATTTGCATAGCGGTCTCCAATCTGATAAATACAGCTTTCCAGCATATTATAAGCTTCATTGAGCCTGCCATTCCAGTTGGAATTCTCATTAACTATCTGCAAGAGATTTTCTGCTTCCAGTGTAGCTGCCTCCTCACGGAATAACACTCCATCATATTTCCAGCAATCTATATAGAGCATAGTTCCCTCTGCATCTTCGATTCCCCGAAAATTCTTTTCCTCTTCCGTCATTTCATTTCTATCTGATATATTCACATTTTCCAGCTCATCTAAGATCTGCTCCGATGTCTCCGCACCTATTCCATCTGTCATTACAAATTTTAATTCACCATTTAACACCTTTTCATTAAAATCATCCTGGCTATAGTAATGATAACTTCCATCTGATAATTTACAAACGATCGGAGCCTTCAGATCTTCTGCGTCGTCGCCTTCTAATTCTGCTGAATCTGTAAGTGTATCTCCGACATAACTGGTACTCTCACTGTAGATCAATTTCTGATACCAATTCAACAAATCTCCCAGTCGATACGAAAGACCACTTTCATTCTGATCACTGATCGTCTCACTATTGTTATATACCTGAATATCGACCAGCTTATCCTCGTCAATCTTTCCATCTGTCTCAAACATCTGCTCACTGTCAATTCCGGACATCACTTGATACGCACTGTTCATAAGCTCTGTATCAAAGTCATAGGAATCTTCATAGCTCTGCGTAAGTTTTCCTGTTATAAGGTCATCGAAAAGTTCTGCGTAAGACATGATGCTCATAATGCCGAGCATCATCGAAATAACCATAACATTTGCAATTATGATCAACAAAATTCTGGTCTTTTTTTTCTTATGCCATATCTTTTCCATAACGTCTCCCTTCTGTTAGCTTTTTCTTGCTGGTCTTACCCCGACCTGCTTTTACTGCTTCTCGATCTTATACCCTACGCCCCACACGACTTTCAGATATCTTGGTTCTTTCGGGTTGATCTCAATCTTCTCACGGATATGACGAATATGCACTGCCACTGTATTATCAACACCCACCGCATTTTCATTCCAGATATTTTCATATATCTGGTCAATAGAAAATACTTTGCCCTGATGCTTTACAAGCAGCAGCAAAATGTTGTACTCGATCGGGGTAAGCTTCACCGGCTCGCCATCTACTGTCACTTCTTTCAGATCATCGTTGATCGCCAGTCCGCCGACTGTATAGATTGCCTCGCTCTCCTTTATCGCCGTGCTTCCAAGCTGCATATATCTGCGCAAATGTGATTTCACACGGGCAACCAGCTCCAGCGGATTAAATGGTTTCGTTATATAATCATCAGCTCCGATATTAAGTCCCAATATCTTGTCCGCATCCTCGGATTTCGCAGACAGAATAATAATCGGAATATTGTGCTTCTCGCGAATTTTTAAAGTTGCCCTGATTCCATCCATTCTCGGCATCATGATATCCATGATCAGAAGATCTACACTTTCTTTTTTCAAGATCTCCACTGCCTCGATTCCATCGTAAGCTTCCAGAACCTGATGTCCATCCTGGGTCAGATATATCTCGATCGCCTCTACAATTTCTTTATCATCATCACATACTAATATTTTTGCCATCTCATTTCACCTCTCATATCTACTATACAAGATTAGCAAATAAAATTTAAGACATAGGAATGGATTTCTTAAGAAATGATGAATATTTCCAAGAATAACGTCGAAAAATGTCTAAAATAATGTAAACGAAATCTAAGACCCTTTATTTTCAACAAATTTTGATAAAATATCAAAAGATAAAACTTACTTAGACTTCATAATTTCTAGTTTGTAAAGGGGGAGTTTTCTATGTACACTCACGACATTGACTATGTAATCCGTACCCTTGGAGTAGGTGCTACATATAGGGGATATCGCTATCTAAGTTATGGGATTGAATTATGTCTGACAGACGAGGAATATCTGCTTGCCATCAGTAAACAGCTTTATCCGGAGATTGCCAGAAAGTATAAGACGACAGTCGGAAGTGTTGAACGTGATATCCGCACTGTTATAAGAGTCTGTTGGGAAAATGGTTACGATCAGCTTCAGTCCTACTCGTTCCGGCCATTACATGTCCGTCCAACGGCCGGTGAATTTTTCGACATCCTTGTCGCCTATCTAAGCCGTAACAAACCAGTTCTTCAGGCTGTATGATCCTAAGTAAAAGAAACGGAATTTTATTATCAAAAACAAAGTAAAACCCCGCAAGCTTCGGACCGCTGCAGGGTTTTATTTTTTTACCGGAGACTAACGATCTTCCATTTTCACATACTCACGATATGGAGACAACGGCTTATAAGCCGGTCGGATAATCTTATCTACATTCTTGAGCTCTTCCAGTCTATGGGCGCTCCAGCCTACAACACGGGCCGCCGCAAAAATCGGAGTGTAAAGAGATGCCGGAAGATCCAGCATACTATACACAAGACCACTGTAAAAGTCCACATTTGCATTTACACCTTTGTAAATTTTACGCTTTTCGCCGATGACCTGTGGAGCCATGCGCTCTACCATGGCATACAGTGCGTACTCTTCTTCCCGTCCTTTTTCTTTCGCAAGCTGCTCTACGAATTGCTTGAAAATCTCCGCACGCGGATCGGATACAGAATAAATCGCATGACCCATGCCATAAATCAGCCCTTTCTGGTCAAATGCTTTCTTATCCAAAAGGTCTTCCAGATACTGATGTACTTCATCTTCGTCCGTCCAGTCGGAAATTTTTTCCTTCATGTCTGCGAACATCTGCGTTACTTTGATATTGGCACCGCCATGCTTCGGTCCCTTAAGAGATGCCATCGCTGCGGACATTGTAGAGTACGTATCTGTTCCTGAGGACGTAACTACGTGAGTGGTAAATGTTGAGTTATTACCACCGCCGTGATCCATGTGGAGCACCAGTGCCATGTCCAGGATCCTTGCCTCAAGCTTCGTATATTTCTTATCCTCGCGGAGCATCATCAGAATGTTCTCAGCTGTGGACAGATTCGGCTGTGGTGCATAAATATACAGGTCTTCTCCCATGCGGAAGTTATATGCATGATAACTATAGACCATTAGCATCGGAAACTGGCTGATTAGGTTCAGACACTGTCTCAGTACGTTCGAGATGGTCGTATCGTCTGCTTTATCATCGTAGGAATAGAGATTCAGGATTTCTCTGGACAGACTGTTCATCATGTCGCCGCTCGGAGCCTTCATGATAACGTCACGCACAAAATTCGGAGGAAGCGTTCTTCTCTCCACCAGAGTTTCATGGAACATCTCAAGTTCAGAACTATTCGGAAGTTCACCAAATAAAAGCAGATAAGCAATCTCTTCGAATCCAAAATGATCTTCTTTCAATAAACCGCCAACCAGATCTTTGATATTGTAACCCCTGTAATAAAGATTGCCGGCACATGGAACTTCTTCGCCATTCACAATCTTCTTGGCGCATACATCGGAAATATTGGTCAGTCCTGCAAGCACACCTTTTCCGTTCAGGTCACGCAGTCCCCGCTTCACCTCGTACTTCGTATACAGCTCTTTATTTATGGCATTTTTTTCTTCACATACCTTAGCAAAGTGCTCGATCTCTGGTGTCACCTCAAATAATGAATACTCTTTTAATGAAAAATCTTTGTTCGCCATTTGCTTCACCCTTTCCTTTTTTCTTTATATCTTAAGGGCCTGATCCCTCCTGGATCTGTTCCCATAGATAGTCTGCAAGCTTTGCAAATTCCTCCAGCTTAAGCTCCTCTCCCCGTACGCCCGCACCTTTCCCGATGCGCTCGATACCTTCTGTGATCTTATCTTTTGGTAGGGAAAACTGGCCGGAATTATTGAGACCATTTGCCAGCGTTTTTCTTCTCTGATTGAAAGAAGCTCTGATGATATGAAACAAGAACTTTTCGTTTTTCACACTCACCGGCGGATGCCCATGCTTTCTCAGCTGAATAACAGCAGAGCCCCCTTTGGGCCGGGGACTGAAACCGTTGGGCGCAACTTTTGCCACAGAAAAGGGGACTGCACAATACTGAACCGCAAGCGTAA
>ENA-OQKF01000387-OQKF01000387.1-human-gut-metagenome-genome-assembly--contig:-NODE-387-length-29919-cov-3.191092_pt1 | contig 29919 bp, 33 predicted proteins | sample MGYA00242617_ERZ504784 | MGnify/ENA primary metagenome ERZ504784 (study PRJEB26092, sample SAMD00036364) | human gut metagenome | host: Homo sapiens | study: EMG produced TPA metagenomics assembly of... | reverse complement strand
TGGGGTAATGAAGGAAATAAGCAGAGAGTCAGGGAAAAACAGAGGCGTTAGACATGCATTGACCATTGAACAGCAGAGATGTTTTATGGAGTATATTGCCAACCATCCGATTTATTATCACTGGTGGCCTATGTTTACTATTTTATTGGGGACAGGATGCAGGATTGGGGAAGCACTTGGATTACGCTGGCAAGACCTTGACTTTGAAAATCGAGTAATCAGTATTAATCATAGCCTGGTATATTATCCGGCGAATGGAAGTAATAAATGTGTTTTAAGGGTTTCACTCCCGAAAACAGATGCTGGCATCAGAACCATACCGATGTTGGACATCGTAAAAGATGCTTTTGAAATGCTTTATGAAGAACAAAGAGAAAACGGATTCAATGAGACCGAGATTGACGGAATGACGGGTTTTATTTTCTGTAACCGTTTTGGCTCAGTGCCAAATCCGCAGACAGTCAATCACACAATAAAACGTATTGCCAACAACTATAATGCTGATGAAGTGGTGCGGGCAAAAAAAGAGCACAGGGATCCGATTATTCTACCTAATTTCTCATGCCATCATTTGCGGCACACTTTTTGCACCAGACTTTGCGAAAACGAAACAAATTTAAAAATTATTCAGTCCATTATGGGTCACAAAAATATTGAGACTACATTGGACATCTACGCTGAAGCAACAGAAAAGAAGAAACAAGAATCATTTGAGAATTTGGCAGCCAAATTAGATATCTTTTGAGAAGGGCTCACAAATTCGAGAATGACAACAAAATTTTTGAATGACAGCAAAATGACAACAAAATGAATTGAATAATGAATGATAGCGAAGGATTGTGAATAATATCCATATCCAGTTGCAAGCCGGAATAAAGGATAATAAGTGATCACGAAGAGATCATAAAATATTTCCCCACTATGAAGAGCATGGGAGCTACAAAGAATGCTGAAAACAATGCGGCACAGGCTGCAAAAGCAGAGGAAAAACCGGCGGAAAAGATCGATTTTTCCAAGGTAAAAGTAGAACCACTCTTTGAGGAAATGGTTGATTTTGATACTTTCAGCAAGTCAGATTTCAGAGCTGTGAAGATCTTAGCTTGTGAAGCGGTACCGAAGTCCAAGAAACTTTTGAAGTTCACTATGGATGACGGAGAACGCAAGGATCGCGTGATTTTAAGCGGTATTCACGAGTATTACGAGCCGGAAGAGCTGGTTGGAAAGACCTGTATCGCTATCGTAAATCTGCCGCCGAGAAAGATGATGGGCATTGATTCCGAAGGTATGCTGATCTCAGCAGTACATGAGGAAGACGGAAGAGAAGGACTCAATCTTCTGATGGTAGATGACAGAATTCCTGCAGGAGCAAAGCTGTATTAAAAATATAAAAAATACCTTCGATTCTGACAACAAAAATTTATTTTGACAACATTTTGACAACAAATTTGAATAGAATCACGAAGTATCACGAATCGTGGTGAAGAGTTGTTGTTTGTGAATCATATCGGGAAACCGATGATAGAGGGCACTTCTTGAAAGAAAAAACTTTCAAGAGGTGCTCTTTTTTTATTCCTGCGTAGAACAACAGAAGTGGTCGCAAATGTAAGAAGGGAGAATCATTCATGAGGACAGAAGATATGTACTGTAAAGAACAAAAACGCAGCGAAGTGATGGAGGCAGCGCGCAGGTTAAGGAGAAAATTCCTGAGATATCAGCAGGCAGAAATTGTATATAGCCTGTCCCATAAGAAATTGATGGAATTAGCAAACGATGCAGGAGCAATATACAGAATGGATGGGATTGTATTGATCAACCGGGAAATCTTTGATGAATATCTCGAAAGATTCCATGAGAAAAAAGAAATCGGTGAATCAAGCGAAGGAGAAAACTAAGATGCATGGAAAAGTATGGATGTTTTCGCATCTGATCGATGATGAAGACCTGGAGTTCTTACAGAGGGAATTTATCAGCTATCAGCAGGCAATGGATTACTATAAGCTGGGATATAAGCCAGTGGTCAGGATTTCCCATATATCGGGTGCAATTTATAAAATCGGAAAGAAAGTCCTGATAAGAAGAAGTATTTTTGAGGAGTATCTTAGAACACATGTGAAAAGAGGAAATGAAGAATGGGAAAAGTTATTTCAATAGCAAATCAAAAAGGTGGAGTGGCCAAAACAACAACAGCTGTTAATTTAGGGATTGGATTAGCAAGAAGCGGGAAGAAAGTTTTATTGGTAGATATGGATCCGCAGGGAAGCCTGGTTCTTCTTACTGCTTTTACCGGAGCGGTATATGGTTCTCTGCGGACAATCTTTGAAAAAACGGATGATGAAATCGGTATCGTTTCATTGACGACTTCACATTGGTTATTTAATATTATTCTGTAAACGCTATTCTTTTACAGGGGAGGAGCATTGTTTTCTCCCCTTTTATGTCCAACAAATTATGGATTGACAAAAGGAAGGAAGTAGAGTAAACTGGTGGTTAGATAAAGCTAACAGTTGTGTTAAGTTCGCACATAAGTCTTATAAAATTGAAGGAACGTACATCTGATGTTTTTGGGACAGTTGGGTGTACATATTTTTTACACATGGATTAGTTATAACTAACTACGATGTTTTGCTGAAGTGAGAGAAGTTGTTTTCTGGTAAGATGTTTAAGGAGACCATAGGAAGATATGTCAGAGGAAATGTTGGTATGCCATTGTTCACCTACCTTGGCTGGATTAAAAACAGGCAGCCTTTTTTCTTGTCCTTATAGATCAAAAAAGAAGATTATAAGGGAAATACGCAGTTTAAATCAGAGACTGGTCAAAAAGGGAGTTTGCGTTCTTCCGGTTCGGATGTCCGCAAAGCGGGTATTGGTTTATGTCTACCGTCCGGAAAAATTAAAAGAGGATTTTTCGGATAAACAGATCCAAATATTATTAGAATGTAAAGGATATGACTGCGGAAAGCCTGCACAGTGTATCTGCAGGCTGGTTCAAAAATTACATAGTGATCCGGATTTTCCACATGAAATAGGTTTATTCTTAGGCTATCCGGCAGAGGATGTAAAAGGATTTATTGAGAATAGGGCAGCCTGCAGCAAATGTTCCGGGTGTTGGAAGGTATACGGGGATGAACAGGCCGCGAGGATCCTGTTTAAAAAATATAAAAAATGCACAGAAATTTATTGCAGGAGATGGAAAAGTGGCGTGGCTGTTGAACAGCTTACGATTACTATATAATCACAAACTTCAGAAAGGAAGGTAAAAATCATGAGTAAAATTGCAGTAGTTTATTGGAGTGGCACAGGAAATACAGAAGCCATGGCAAAGGCAGTACTGGAGGGCGCGAAGGAGAAGGGGGCAGAGGTTGTATTATTAACTCCGGATGAATTTGATGTTTCTATGATGGATTCTTATGATGCGATCGCTTTTGGATGCCCGGCAATGGGAGCAGAAGTATTGGAAGAAGAGGAATTTGAACCGATGTTTGCTTCTTGTGAATCAAAACTTTCAGGAAAAAGAATTGCACTGTTTGGCTCTTATGGCTGGGGAGATGGAGAGTGGATGAGAGACTGGGAGACAAGATGCAAAGAGGCGGGAGCTGTCTTGATTTGTGAAAGCGTGATCTGCAATGAAATGCCCGATGATGAGGGGATTCAATCCTGCAAAGCGTTGGGTGAAAATCTGGATTAATAAATATTGGGGAATGCTGCGAGAAAAGATTTTAATCAGTTAATAGCAGCGTTCCCATAATACGATTTAGAACGCAACCGATGATCAAGAACGGATGATTTTGTAGATATCTGCTATCGGAGCGTTTTATGAATATATTAAAAATGGGAGGTTGGGTATGAGTGTTGTTATTATAGGCGGGCATGATAGAATGGTCTGTCAGTACAAAAAAGTTTGTAAAAGTTTTAATTGTAAAGCGAAAGTCTTTACACAGATGTCTGCAACTTTAAGTAAACAGATTGGGAATCCAGATTTGATTGTACTGTTCACGAATACGGTTTCCCATAAGATGGCCAGGTGTGCAGTGGAGGAGGCGGAACGCTGCAATGCGGATGTAGTGAGATGCCATTCAAGTAGCAAAAATGCGTTACAGGAGATTCTTGGAAGTATCTGTATGTAGCGAAATTTTTTTATATATTAAGAATAGATATTGTTTTGGTGAGTTGATAGAGGTATAGGTTATGTCTTTTTTTCAAAATACTTGTAAGCCAAAAGGAATCGGCGGCAAAATTATGGTTCATATGATGAATACTGGTCATTCATCTATGGCTGAATGGGGATTTACACATATGGAAATTCAAAGCGATAATGTATGTCTGGATATTGGATGTGGCGGTGGGGCAAATGTCAGAAAGTTATTAGAAAAAAGTCCGTATGGCAGAGTGGTTGGCATTGATCATTCAGAAATCAGTGTAGAAAAAAGCAAAAAAATCAATAAAGCAGGGATAGAAAGTAAGCGTTGTGAAATCCTGCAGGGGGATGTCATGAAACTCCCTTTCAGAGGTGAAACTTTCGATGTAATTACTGCATTTGAAACAATATATTTCTGGCCGGATATTAGTGAGGCTTTTAAGAAGGTATATAAAATTTTGAAAATCGGCGGAACGTTTATGATCTGCAATGAATCAAACGGTGAAAATCCCAAGGATGAAAAATGGACGAAGATCATACAGGGGATGAAAATTTACAATTCTGAGCAAATAGAAAAATCTTTGGAGGATGCCGGTTTTAGAGGAGTAAAAGTAGATAAAACAAAAAAAGGTTGGATTTGTGTGGTGGTAAAAAAGTTATGAAAAGCAAAAGAAAACGATGGTATTTATTGTGGTTTGTAGGCGCAGTAATATGGCTGACTAACTTTTTTGACAGTTTCAGAAAAGATGGGGTTGATTTTGTGGTAAGCATGCAACTTTTAGCCGCAATACTCTTCTTTGCTGCAGGTATTGTTGGGCATATTCGATATAAGAAGCACGATAAAAATCAATAATGCAATACTAAATATGGAAAATGAAAAGATTTTAGAAACCGGGAAAGTATGAAATTCCCGGTTTTAAAATGCCATTCAATTTATAGTGAGAAGAGAGTTATTTGATATGCTTTTTGAGGGCTTCAAAACTTTCAGAACTAATGACATGTTCTATCCTGCATGCATCTTGTGCGGCAATATCCGGATCAACACCAAGACGTTCTAGCCAGGAAGAAAGAAGAACATGGCGTTCATAAATCTGTGTAGCTATTTCTTTTCCAGATTCAGTTAAATTAATATATCCTTCCGGAGATACCGTTATATGTCCGCTTGTACGCAGTTTCTTCATAGCCACACTTACGCTGGGTTTTTTAAAGTCTAATTCTGTAGCGATGTCCACAGAACGAACAACAGGACGTTTTTTGCTTAATATTAAAATAGTTTCCAGATAGTTTTCACCAGACGAATTTATGTGCATAGCTTGTCACCTCCTATATCATTCGGATTCTTTTATAAAAATTGTATAGTTATTGTATCATGATTCATGGTATTCAGCCAGATATATTTATAAAAGAAAAATAAAAAAGTATTAAATAATTATTGACAACTCACCGGGATTAGAATATACTAACAACGTCAAATGAGAAAAAACATCGAATAGCTGTGAGTAAATTTTAAGTATAATTGTAAAAATGACTATAAGGAGCGAGTGGATATGAATTTAACAGAAGCCAAAGAAGGGGAAGAATATATCATTAAGGAAATTTTGACAGATGATGAAGAACTGACCTCTTTTCTGTTTTCTCTTGGCTGTTACAGTGGTGAACCAATTACAGTGGTTTCTCATCTGAAGGGTGGCTGTGTAGTTTCCATTAAGGATGGGCGTTATAATATTGATACTGATCTGGCGAAAGCCATTTCAATATAATAAAAAAATAGTAGTTTCCACTATTTTTTTTGCACAAAGGTTAGTGCATACTAATAAAGATAAGATGCGTATAATTAAAGACGTCGAAAAGGAGGAGAATTATGAGGATTGCTTTTGCAGGAAATCCCAACAGTGGAAAGACGACCATGTACAATGCACTTACCGGCAGGAATGAACGTGTCGGGAACTGGGCAGGCGTTACGGTCGAAAGAAAAGAAAGTCCGATCAAGAAAGGTTATTATGACGGGACGGAGGAGTTAGTTGCGGTAGATTTGCCGGGCGCTTATTCTATGTCTCCTTTTACATCGGAAGAAAGCATTACCAGCGGATACGTCAAGAATGAGAATCCGGATGTGATCATCAATATCGTGGATGCTACGAATCTGAGCAGAAGCCTGTTTTTTACCACACAGCTTCTGGAACTTGGGATTCCAGTAGTTGTCGCACTGAATAAGAGCGATATCGTTAATAAGAAACAGACAAAAATTGACGAGAAGATTCTGTCTGAAAAGCTGGGCTGTCCGGTAATCAAGACGATTTCCACTTCTTCCGGACATGAAGGACTCAAAGAGACTGTAAATGCTGCGGCTGCATTAAGAGGAAAAGGTCAGAAAGCACCTTATGTGCAGGCGGATATTGATTTTAAAGATAAAACAGCAGTAGAAGCGGCTGACAGAAAGCGTTTTGAGTTTGTAAATGGAATCGTAAAGCAGGTAGAAAAGAGAAAAGTTTTTACAAAGGATAAAAACGTGCAGGATAAGATTGACAGTATCATCACACATAAGATTATCGGGATACCGATTTTCGCAGCAGTTATCTTTCTTGTATTCTACATATCTCAGACAACACTTGGTACATGGATCTCGGATTGGCTAGTGGCATCGCTTGAGAATTTTCAGGGATGGGTCGGCGGACTGATGGAAAATGCAAACCCGCTTCTGTATGCACTCCTTGTAGATGGTTTCATCGGTGTCGTTGGGGCAGTGGTCGGTTTCCTTCCGCTTGTTATGGTCATGTACTTCTTAATTGCATTATTGGAAGATTGTGGATACATGGCAAGAGCTACAGTAGTTCTGGATCCGATTTTTAAGAGAGTAGGGCTTTCCGGTAAATCTGTCATTCCTATGGTCATTGGTACAGGATGTGCGATTCCGGGCGTTATGGCTTGCCGTACAATCCGTAACGAAAGAGAACGTCGTACCACAGCGATGCTTACACCATTTATGCCATGTGGAGCTAAAATCCCAGTGATTGCTCTTTTTGCAGGTGCATTCTTTGCGGACGCATGGTGGGTTTCAGCAACTATGTATCTGGTGGGTATTCTCTTAGTTTTGCTTGGAGCTTTACTTGTGAAAAAGATTACAGGACAAAAATACAGAAAATCTTTCTTTATTATTGAACTTCCGGAATATAAGTTTCCAAGCTTGAAAAGGGCATGCGGCTCTATGCTGGAGCGAGGAAAAGCATATATCGTAAAAGCAGGAACGATCATTCTGGTATGCAATACGGTGGTACAGATCATGCAGAGCTTTAACTGGCAGTTCCAGCTTGTAGAAGAAGGTGCAGAAGGGACATCTATTTTGGCATCCATTGCCCATCCGTTTGCGATTTTGTTCATACCGCTTGGATTTGGAGTGTGGCAGCTTGCAGCAGCGGCAGTGACAGGTTTTATCGCAAAAGAAAACGTCGTTGGGACGATTGCAGTAGTTTACGGTATCACAAACTTAATAGATACAGATGAACTGGCGTTGGTTGGAAGTGGGAATGAAGTAGCAACTGTTATGGGACTGACAAAGGTAGCAGCTCTTGCTTATTTGATGTTTAACCTTTACACACCACCTTGTTTTGCAGCTCTTGGAGCGATGAATTCAGAAATGAAGAGTGGAAAATGGCTGCTTGGAGGAATCTGTCTCCAACTTGCAACGGGGTATACCGTAGCTTTTGGTGTATATCAGATTGGTACATTGATCACAACAGGATCTTTTGGCACCGCATTTATTCCGGGACTTATCGCGGTTATTGTATTTGCTTTGATTATTCTCTGGAGAATCCGTAAGTCAGATAAAGAGTTTGCTTCAGAATACAGCCTGCATTCTGTAAAATCATAAAGGATAAAAGTTATAGCAGACGGTGGACAGAGAAGAAGTACTTTGTCCACCATTTTTATTAGAAAAGGATGTGAAATGCTCTATGGAAAATATGATAGCAGTTCTTGTTATTGTAATCTTAGTAGGGAGTGCAGCTGCATATCTTATTAAGGCAAAAAGAAGCGGAGTGAAATGTGTTGGATGTCCAGCGGGAGGAAATTGCAGCAGCAAAAATAAAAAGAAAAAAAAGAAATTGACGGGTCCGGTCATCGCAAAGAAAACCATGTTTATTACAGGAATGCATTGTGAACATTGTGTACAAAGTGTGACAGATAGCTTGAATCGGATTGATGGAGTCTCCGCCAGAGTAGATCTTAATAAAAGTTGTGCTGAGATATCCCTTGATCGTGAAATAGGGGAAGATATCCTGATCTGCGCAGTAGAAAAAGCAGGGTTTTTAGTTGAGTCTATTCAAAGCTAGACCGTGGTATTTCATATGGGAGAAAGCGGGTATGAACGGTGAAAAAGAAAGTATTATTATAAAACTGAAAGAAAATGGCTGCAGAATTACAAAGCAGCGTAAAATGATTTTAGATATTATCCTGGAAGACAGGTGTTCCAGCTGCAAGGAAATTTATGCCCGGGTGGTGAAACTTGACCAGAGCATTGGGATGGCAACCGTTTACCGTCTGGTAAAGGAATTGGAGAATATCGGGGTGCTTAGCAGAGAAATCGTATATAAGTAGCCTGCAAATGACAAAATTTATCAATAAGGACTGTTAGAATTGACTATCTTAAATGAAAGTTGTTACTATGAAAAAATAAACAGAGTCTTATAGAAAAGGAAGTGATGTGGTTGTGAAACAACATAGGTTTTGGGCGTGGGCGTCCGTCTTTTGCTTTTTGATGGTATTCTATACAGGCTATAAACACAAATAATCAGGAGGTACATAGGATGTTTAGTGATTCTACTTTGAAAAAAATCGGATGTTTTGTAGGAGGAGTCGTATTTGGGACTGCGGGTGTAAAGCTCCTTTCCAGTAAGGACGCAAAAAAAGTATATACAAACTGCACTGCGGCTGTACTGCGGGCAAAAGACTGTGTTATGAAGACTGCTACAACAGTGCAGGAGAACGCAGAGGATATCCTTGCAGAAGCACAACAGATCAATGAAAAGCGTGCACAGGAAGAGGCAATGCAGGTGCAGGAAGATGATGTTCAGGAGGATGGTGCGTCTGAACAGGAAGAAAACGAATAGGTAAAAGATGAGATTTCTTATCAAGCATGAAGTACAGGGCCGTCTCCGTATCCACGTTATCCGAAACCGAATGACATGTACGGAGGCGGATGTTCTTTGCTGGGCTCTTGAAAAACAGAAAAGTGTTATAAAGGTCAAAGTATATGAGCGCACCGCAGATGCTGTGATCTATTATACAGGGGACAGAGAAGAACTGATCCATAAATTAAAAAAGTTTCATTTTGAGAAAGCAGATGTTCCGGATAATGTATTATCAAGTTCAGGGCGTGCTTTAAATTCCGCATACAGGGAAAAGCTGATAGCAAAAACATTGCTCCATTATGGAGGGAAATTGCTCTTGCCAAATTCGGTGAGAAAAATATGGCTTACTTTTAAAGTGGTCCAATATATCGGAAAAGGGATTCGATGTCTGGCCAGACGGAAGATAGAGGTGCCGGTATTAGATGCTACAGCGATTGGCGTGTCCGTGCTGCGAGGAGACTTTAATACTGCCGGTTCTGTCATGTTTCTGCTGGGAATTGGAGAATTGCTGGAGGAATGGACACATAAAAAGTCTGTAGGAGATCTGGCACGCAGCATGTCTTTAAACATAAAGAAAGTATGGCTGAAAAGAGAGGAGCAGGAAATTCTTGTTCCGGCATCCGATATTTTGCCGGGTGACAGAGTGATCGTACACATGGGCAATGTAATCCCATTTGATGGAGAGGTGTCTTGCGGAGAAGGAATGGTGAACCAGGCATCTTTGACCGGAGAATCTCTTCCGGTACGAAGAACTGAGGGTCAGTCCGTATATGCAGGAACCGTTTTGGAGGAAGGAGAGTTGGAAATCATAGTCAGGGCCGTATCAGGTGCTACCCGGTTTGAAAAGATTGTGACTATGATTGAAGACTCAGAAAAGTTGAAATCCAATCTGGAAAGCAAGGCAGAGCATCTGGCGGACCGTCTGGTACCATATACGCTTCTGGGGACAGGGCTTGTCTGGGCTGTCACACGCAATATGACAAAAGCTCTTTCTGTTCTTATGGTGGATTTTTCCTGCGCATTGAAGCTGGCTATGCCGATTTCTGTCCTTTCTGCAATACGGGAAGCCGGACAGAATGGAATTACCGTAAAGGGTGGGAAGTATCTGGAGGCTGTGGCAGAGGCAGATACCATCGTATTTGATAAGACCGGTACGCTGACAAAGGCGAAACCAACTGTAAAAGAAGTCATTGTGTTTGGCGATTATCCTGAACCGGAAGCTCTGCGGATTGCTGCCTGTCTGGAAGAACACTTTCCACATTCCATGGCAAAAGCTGTCGTGGATGCTGCAAAGAGAAGAAGTCTGTATCATGAAGAAATGCATTCAAAAGTGGAGTATATTGTAGCCCATGGTATTTCCTCCTATATAGAAGGAAAGAAGACCATAATAGGGAGCAGTCATTTTGTGTTTGAGGATGAAAAGTGCCGGATACGTCCGGAATATCAGGAACGATTTGATACGCTTCCTGAAGAATACTCTCATTTGTTCCTTGCCATTGACGGAGAATTAGTTGCTGTAATCTGTATTGAAGATCCTCTCAGGGAAGAAGCCGGGGAGATGGTAAGATTTTTGAAAGAAGAAGGTGTTTCCAAGATCGTCATGATGACGGGAGACAGTGAACGTACTGCAGCATCTATTGCGAAACGAGTGGGAGTGGATGAATATTATTCCGAAGTACTTCCGGAAGATAAGGCAGGATTCATTGAAAGAGAGAAAGCGGCAGGAAGAAAAGTAGTGATGATCGGTGACGGAATCAATGATTCGCCAGCGCTTTCAGCAGAAGATGCGGGAATTGCAATCAGTGATGGAGCAGAACTTGCGCGAGAGATCGCAGACATTACGATTGCTGCTGAGGATCTGCGGGAAATCGTAGTACTGAAACGTGTGGCTAATGCGATGATGCACCGTATTCAGGGGAATTACAGGGGGATTGTCGGTATTAATGCAATGCTGATTGCACTAGGAGTGGCAGGAATTATTCAACCAACGACCTCTGCGTTACTACATAATACTTCTACTTTAGCTATCAGTTTGAAGAGTATGGGAAATTTATTGCCGACTAATTAATATAAAATATTCATATTGTTATAAGTTTTAATGTCTGAATAGTTTGATTTGTAGACTATTCAGACATTTTTAGTAGAGCTCAATAATTGTTGTCCAATTTGTATTCCAGCATTGATATACAATTCTTGTATTTGTTGGTATTTATTATCGATAGCTTCCGGTTCAGATTCCCATACTATTTCATAGATTGCCATAGCTTTTTTGAGATGGGAGGTAGCCTGTTCTATATCAGCCTGTACCAGATAGGCAGTTCCCATAGCTTCCTGAATAATGGCATAGTCCAGACACTGATCGGAATTGTATTCTTTTACCAGCCGGGCACATTTGCGTAAGGAGGATAATCCACGAGACGCTTCACCGGTATCTGTAAGGAGAGCTGCATAGTTGCAGATTTGAACAATACTGTCATTCATATAGAGAAGCTGGTATTGTTCTAATAAGCTGATTCCCTGCTCCATAGCCTGTTTTGCCAGTTCGGTATTTCCCTGCTGGTGATATAGTCCACCCAGATTTCCATATAGATTTGCGACGAGGTGGGCGTTTTCAGGTGTAACAGGAGAAAGCAAAGACATCGCTTCTTTTTCCAGCTTTACGGCTTTTCCAATATTTCTTTCAAGGGTAGCTTTATAGTCCAGTAATAATGCCCGGTCAGACACGGTTCCGATAGAAGTGTCTTCCAGCAAAGAAGATAGTTCACGCAGGATTCTTTGCATACCATTTTCTTCGTGGTATTTTTCCATATATGGGAAAACATCTTCTAAGAATAATAAATAACCAGAAATATCATCTTTAGTTGTTTTTGTAATAATGTTTTCAACGGTTTGGAAAACAAGTCTGTAGTAGGAAATATCATTGCCGTGTAAAAGGCAGATGTTTTGCAGACTTTCCAGTAAAGGGAAACAGGTTTTTACAGACGGCTGCATATCTGCAACAGCGATTTCCTGTATCATGGGATGCAGTACAATGGTTCTTCCGGTTTTTGGCTGAATAAATCCCATTTCAATTAAATCATTTACGGCATTCAAATCCGGTAAATTCAGCCATGCAGCAAATCTTCGTGCCGGAATACCGGTTAAAGGAATCAGGCACAGACATCTCATTACATCTTGTTGAGTTTCAGAAAGCTGATATAGAGAGAATAAAGTATGTATGTGTCCATAGTAGGTTTCTTTGCTGCTTTGCCCGTCTTTTATAATATTGATTTTATCAGTTGCATCAAGAGCGACATTTTCTTCCAACAATTTTTTTAAGAGCATTTCTGGTTCCAATATTCCGGTTTCCAGTAAGCGTGATGCCAGTTCTACAGCGAGCGTATGGGCATGGACAGCTTCTATGATCTGTTCTATGACATCAGATTTTTCTTCTGTGTCGGAGAAAAATTTTCCTGCAAGTTGCAGAAGCGTTGTTTTATCGGAAATTTCTTCCAACAGCATACAGGAATGTCCGTCCAGACGGCTTCTGGTAGTAAATAATATCTGACAGCGGTATTTGAGTATGACCGAAAGAAAACTGTCCTGTATGGAAGTGGCGTTGAAATTATCTACAATCATCAAAGTATCTTCTTTGAGAGAACGCAGAAAACGGTTGTGTTTTCGGAAGCGTTCTTCATCAGAATCCTGCGGAAGATCATCCGCAAAATCCATGTCTGTAATATCCTGTTTTAAATCACCGCTGTAGGTGAGATACAGGATATTGGTATATTCTTTCTTATACTGCAGGGCATAAGCCTTTGCCAGTTCACTTTTCCCGATTCCGGCAATTCCAGATAAAAATACTTTACGCTCTTTTTCCAACAGAGAATGCAGCACTTCGATTTCTTCAGAACGTCCACAAAAATGCCTGCATGGACGGGGAACGTCATTTCCCATTACAAAATCTGTTAAGACAGGAGAAAGATTTCCGGCGGCTAATAATTTCTTGGTTCGTGTGTCACGTTTCACAAAATTCCGTTCCATTCCGAAACACAGAACCCTTGTTATGAAAATATGTATGGTGTCTATATCAGCGGGAGAATAAGAACAGATTAGTTCCTGTTTTTTTGGCTCTGAAATAGATGTATCCTGTAATACTAACTCATATAATTCTTTTGCTGCCATAGCAGAATCATACATCAGAGGAATAATATGTCGCTGAATGTTTCCTGCCAATTCTAATTGATGTTCTTTATCTAAAAAGTAGGTTACGATCCGGGGACTTACTTTTGCCTGTCCTGTCATCCAACGGCAGACCTGTCCATTGTCAAAATCAAAGTCTATGGCTTCATCGCTGCACATAAACGTGTCAAATAACAGATAGGTAAAATCTATTTGATTCATTCCTTTATCTTCGCTGATATAACGGCGAATGATCGTCATAATCGAACCAAAATCACATCTTTCCAAATAGAATCCCCTCCTGTTCTGTAAAATACTCAATTTCCGCTCAATCTATGCTCAATGAGTTTCTTATGAAATTCCATTAAACTGACATCAGGCTGAACGGAGTTGGTCTAATAGAAATTATAGCACAAATTCCAGATCAGCTAAAGAGTACCGCCGAAAAATGCGTGGTGACAAGAAATATCGGTTTGGAAGGAGGAGCTATGGCACACACAGTTGAATTTGAACGATGTGTTGATTTTCTTGCCAGAATGATAGAAAAATATGGCAGTGAGCTCCTTCAGGAACTGAATGGATTACCGAAGGAGGACAAAGCAGAAGATAACTGCCAGCAAGAGCAGCAACAGAATACATTGGGAAATGATTAGGGAGAGCATAGATGTTGGCTCTCTTTTTTCTTGCGTGATATTTGTGCATTTTACCTATATTGACGAGTATGTGCAGCTACGGTAAAATATAGTTGGGACAAATAAAAAGTAAACTGTAATTTGGTATGGAGAATATAAATGAAAAAGCGAAGATGTTATATATACACAAGGGAATCTACGTGTATGCAGGTAGAAGGAGACAGCTTGAAAGCACAAAAAGGAAGATTGAGAAAATATGCAGATTTTCAGGAAATGGTGATTGTCGGAGAGTATTCGGATGAGGGAAAGTCAGGAAAAAGTATTGAAGGACGGCAGGAATTTATGCAAATGCTTCGGGATATTGAAGAAGGTAAAGATCGTGTAGAGTTTGTCTTGGTATATAAGTTATCCCGTTTTGGAAGAAATGCTGCAGATGTACTTAATTCTTTGCAGAGAATGCAGGATTTTGGAGTAAATTTGATCTGTGTTGAAGATGGTATAGACAGTTCTAAAGACAGCGGTAAGCTGATGATTTCTGTTCTGTCTGCGGTAGCAGAAATTGAACGTGAAAATATTCTGGTACAGACAATGGAGGGGCGCAGACAAAAGGCGAGAGATGGCAAATGGAACGGCGGATTTGCTCCGTACGGATATAAGCTGTTAAATGGAGAACTGGAAATTGCAGAAGATGAGGCAGAAATCATTCGTATTATTTTTGATAAATATATTCATACCAATATGGGAGTAAATGGCATTGCAGCCTATCTGAATGAGCATGGCTACAAGAAGAAAAAGAGACAGAATAATACGTTGGATGCGTTTGCTACTTCTTTTATAAAGGGTGTCCTTGATAATCCTATTTATTGTGGTAAATTGGCATTTGGAAGAAGGAAAACTGAAAGAGTGCCAGGCAAGAGAAATGAATTCCGTATTGTAAAGCAGGATTCTTATATATTAAGTGATGGTATTCACGAAGCCATTATTTCCGAAGATGATTGGAACTTGGCAAAACAGAAACGAAATATAAATGGAGTAAAGCATGAGAAAATCCATAGTTTGGAGCATGAACATATTTTGTCCGGAATTCTTAAATGTCCAATTTGTGGAAAGGGAATGTATGGAAATGTAAACCGTAAGAAGAAAAAAGACGGAACATTTTATAAGGATTATTTTTATTATGCCTGCAAGCATAGGTATTATGTGAATGGTCATAAATGTGATTACCGGAAGCAGTGGAACGAAGAAAAAGTAAATGATGCGGTAGCAGAAGTTATTAAAAAGCTGGTGAATAATCCGAAATTTGAAGCCGCTATACGTGCAAAAATCAATTCTAAGATAGATACCGGAGAATTGGAAACAGAGCATGAGAACTTGAAAAAACAGCTGCGGCAAGTATTGGGAGCTAAAAATAGGTTAGGACAACAGATGGACAATCTGGATATTTCTGATAAAATGTATGACAGGAAGTATCAGGATATGCAGGATCGGTTAAATGGTTTGTATGATGAGATTGAACGACTGGAAAGTCTGATCGATGATATAGTATCCAGAAAAGAGTATATCCGTCAGCAGAAAATTTCTGAGGATGGAGTGTATCAATATCTTTTGTACTTTGACAAACTGTATGATAAATTCACCGATATGGAGAAAAAAGAATTTATGAACAGTTTTGTTGAAAGAGTTGATATTTACGAGGATGAACAGCCGAACGGAAGATTTTTGAAGCATATAAAATTTAAGTTTCCGGTATTTTTTGACGGTGAAGAAATTCAGGAACTTAGTTGGGACAACGAAACAACAGTTGAGACTATTGTGTTGATACAAAAGAAAAACTCGTAGAAATCCTTTATTTTAGGCACTTTGCGAAACATTTTACCTTTACTTCAGAGGGCAAAAATTCACGCAATAAACACCTAAAAAACTATTTTGATGTTTCAGTGGTAATAGATATCGGGTATGGGAACACAAACGAAAAATAAAGGTTTTTTGAAATATATTTATCTATGTAGTGTCCACCTTGCTACAAAAATGTAGGCGACATTCATTTGTATAAGGGCAGATAAGCGTATCATTAGAAATAGTGGTACGCTTATTTTTATACTTCTATTACACATTTGAGTACCCTGACCGTTTTTCTATATAATGAAATCAAGAACGGAGGTGCTGACAATGAGAGAAATAAAATACCACGCATATCTGGATAGTGAGGAAAGAACAATTCTTTTACATAGCCTTGTGGAATTGAAAAATCAACTTATTCAGCAAGGCAGATATACAGACTGTGTTGACGAGCTGATTGTCAAAGTCATAAACGCCCCTGTGAAGAAACTAAAAGTATTGGTGTAGGAGGTTGTGATGTATGACAAAGATTTTGCCGAGCTTGTGAAAATTGCAGCGGAGAAATTAAAAGAAGATACCGTTTATAAAATGCTCACACGCAGCGAGGATTATCAAAAAGAAAGCGACGAAAGGGATAAGGCGGAACGAAACTATGAACAACTTGATTTGACAATGGAACAGAGAAAGGTCTGTGATGTTTTTTTAGATTACAGAGATAGGCAGAGCTTGGAATACTCTGATTATTCCTATTTGACGAACAGCTCTTCAACTCTTGTTTCGCGGTTAGATATTTGCTTGAAAAAGCAAATACCACAGAGCAAGCGCTTAATCTGTTAATGCAGTTACCTATTGCATCAAATTATAATATTTTGATTGCAGACAAAAGAGGTAAAATGGTGGTAGTTGAATGTACGCCGAATATAAAGAAAATCGGTGAAGCAAAAAGCGTTGACGATGGTTACTTGGTATGTACGGTTAATAGTTTTATTTCAGACAAACTTAAGCCTTATGATTTTGCTAAGGGAGATGATTATCATTCCTATACAAGATATTCTGTTGTTATGGATAATTGCATTAACAATGTAAAAACCAATGACCCTGTTGTTGAAACTCAAAAACTGTTAAAAGGTGAATATGGTTTTATGTGTCACTACGATGATGAGCCAGCCTTTGAAACAATATGGAGTTCTATATTTGATTTGTCAAATTTAATGATTTATCGTGCAGAAGGTGACCCCAGAAGGAAGAAATTTATAACCGATAAAAGATTGCACAATATCGTAATAGGAAGAAAAGATGCTGAAAAATGAATGGATACGCTGTCCTGTTTGCGGTAGTAAAACTCGTGATAGGCTTAGAGAGGATACAGTATTGAAAAACTATCCCCTCTACTGTCCGAAATGTAAGCAGGACACTTTGGTAAATGCAAAGGAACTATATATAACCGTCATTAAAGAGCCAGACGCACAGACGCAGAGCCAATGAAATTGTGAGTAACCACGATCATTTGCTCTGTGTTTTCAATGAAACCTCGTCTAAAATCTTGACAGTGTAAAGATTTTAGAATATAATATAGACACTGTAAAGATTGGAGGTTGTGTATGGAAAAGAAGCCTTATCATCATAAAAATTTGAAAAATGATTTGATAGAAAAAGGAATTGAATTGGTAAATAAGAATGGAATAAATCAACTTTCTCTCCGTAAGGTGGCACAAGCTTGTGGTGTAAGTCACGCTGCACCATATAGTCATTTTTCTAACAAGGAAGAATTGCTTCAAGAAATGCAATTACATATTACGAAAAAGTTTACAGAAGTACTCGAAAATACAGTTTCCCAATATAGAGGGACACCTATTTTTTTATTGGAATTTGGCAAAGCATATATTTCCTTTTTTATAAGCCATCCGCAATATTTTAACTTTCTTTTTCAGCAAGGAAATATACAAATTGATTTGAATATTGATAGTGGTAGAGAAAGTAATTATCAGCCCTTTGCGATTTACAAAGAACAGGTGTTGAAATTACTTGCCGATACAAATATGACACAAAGCAAAAAAGAAGATTTGATAGTTGCATTATTTGCTTATGTGCAAGGTCTTACGACTCTTGCAACGATGGAGAATGTTCATTACGCATACAAATGGGAAGATAAACTGACAGATTTAATTGGAATATTTAGTTGTGAGTTTTAGGAGAATTTATGGTTGGAATTTATTTAAGTGGTACGGGTAATACAAAATATTGCATTGAAAAGTTGGTATCTCTTATTCATTCATCTGCAAAAGCTATTCCTATGGAAAGCCCTGAAGCTATTTCAGCAATTCAACAAAACGAAGAGATTTACATAGGGTATCCTACACAGTTTTCTAATGCTCCATATATGGTGCGTGACTTTATTAAAAAGAATGCTGACATCTGGAAAAATAAGAAAATACTGTGCATTGCGACAATGGGGGCTTTTAGTGGTGATGGTGCGGGCTGCACGACAAGAATGTTAAAAAGATACGGGGCAACTATTTTGGGTGGAATACATATTCATATGCCAGACTCTGTTTGTGATAGCAAGTTATTAAAAAAGACAATGGATGAAAATCGTTGTATTATAGCACAGGCAGATAGAAAAATCGAGGAAGTGGCTTTGCAGATTATAAATGGAGATTATCCACAAGAAGGTATTACGCTAGTTTCACATATCATCGGATTATTGGGACAAAGGCTTTGGTTTTATAAAAAAACAAAAGGTTATTCCAATAAGTTAAAGATTAACAATAATTGCATTGGTTGCGGAAAATGTGTTTCTATATGCCCAATGAAAAATCTTATTTTACGAAATAAGAAAGTTGTGTCGAATGATCGCTGTACAATGTGTTATCGCTGTATTAGCTTATGCCCCCAAAAGGCAATAACTCTTTTAGGAAATGAAGTTGTAGAACAATATAGAATAGAGGATTATAGATAATTTATGAAATCAGAATGGATAATGTGTCCAATATGTGGCAATAAAACCCGTGACAAAATCAGGGAAGATACAGAATTGAAAAACTTCCCCCTTTATTGTCCGAAATGTAAACAGGAAAGTTTAATTGATGCAAAGAACTTGCAAATAACTGTCATCAAAGAGCCAGACGCAAAGACGCAGAGCCGATGAAGTTGAGAAATGTTTCACAGTTCATCGGCTCTGTTACTACTTTTATGCTTGATTTTATTGTCTGTCACAGGGGATAGAAGTTGTTTTCATTTTCTGTTCGGCAATAGTTAAACTTTTATGCAAAGGGATTGCCATAAATACTGTAATAAGTGCAGAGAGAACATCGGCAATCGGCTGTGCGTATAAAATACCGTTTAATCCCCATATAAATGGAAAAATTAAGATAACGGGAATGAAGCAGATACCTTGTCGGCAAGCCCCAAGAATAAACCCTTCTTTTCCTTTTCCAAGAGCAAGGAATAAAGAGGAATATACCGTATAGTATCCAAACAGCATAAATGTAATACCGTTTATTCTTAAAGAGGAAGCCCCAATGTGAATCATTTCTGTGTTTCCGGTTGTAAACTGTGAAACAATAGTCGTAGAAAACAGACTGAATAATAACCCTACGATTACACAGAAAATAGTTGACCATAAGATGGAAATTTTGATTGCAGTACGCAGACGATCAAATTTTTTCGCCCCATAACTATAACCTGCAATCGGTTGAAAGCCTTTGATAAAACCAAATACTGTTAAGCTGCCCATAGATATAAGACGAGTAACAACACCCATTCCTGCTATGGCTGAATCGCCGTAATTACCTGCGGCATTGTTTATTAGAGAGATAGAAATACTTGTCAATAATTGAAATACAAGTGTCGGAACGCCAATTTTGAAAATTTCAGATAAAATTTCGTTAGAAAAAGTACAGTCCTTTATTCTAAACTGAAAAGCACTTTTTTGTCTGAAAATATAAAATAGATACACAAGAGTAGATACTACCTGAGAAATTGCTGTGGCAATAGCAGCTCCTGCAACACCAAAATTAAAAGTGTATATAAATAATGGATCTAAACCGATATTGAGGATTGCACCTAACAACAAGGCACACATTGTAGTTTTTGCAGCTCCTTCACTTGTCACGATATTGTTCATTGTGACATTAAAAACATTGAAAATGCAGGAAACAATGTAAATACTGGCATAGGTAGCTGCATAAGGAAGGACACTTTCTGTTGCACCTAAAAGTCTTAGAATGGGTTTCAAAAAGAGGATTGATAAAACAATCATAATTGCACCAACAACAAGACTGCTATATAGTGCAGTGCTTGCCACTTTGTTTGCCTGATCCTTATTTCTTTGTCCTAACAGTCGAGAAATGTAGGATGCTGCCCCATTACCAAAAAGTAATCCTAAGCCAACGACTACTTGACCGAGTGGATACACAACCGAGATGGCAGCCATTTGACTTTCGCCTAATCCGCCTACGAAATAGGCGTCAACGAGATTGTATAAGGCGTTGATGAGCATACCAATCATTGTTGGAATACCCATAGCTAAAAGGGCTTTTGGGATTGGAGCATTGCCCAATAACTCCAATTTTCTGTTTTGATTGTCCATAGTGTTCTTTCTCCTTTCACTTGACAAATAGAATAAAATATACTACTATAAATTATAGTAGTTGAAACGCAAATGGTATTCTACTATAATTTATAGTAGTTGTCAAGAGAGTAAAGGAGGAAATTGATATGGCGACCATTGACTTAATTGTTTTGGGAATGTTAAAGAAAGAACCTCTGAGTGCGTATGACCTTCAAAAGTTGGTAGAGTACCGCAATATTTCAAAATGGGTAAAAATTAGTACCCCGTCCATTTATAAAAAGGTTATCCAGTTGGAGGAAAAAGGATATATTTCAAGTCATATTGAAAGAGAGGGCAAAATGCCAGAAAAATCAGTGTATTCTTTAACTGAAAAAGGGAAACGGCAGTTTGAAAAATTGATGCTTGAAATATCCTGTAAGCCGATAAACATTTTTTTAGATTTTAATGCTGTCATTGTAAATCTGGACAGTATGCCCAGAGAAAGACAGCAAGAATGTCTGGATAATATTGAGAGCAGTATGGAGGTATTGAAAAAATATCTGGAAGAAAATATTGCTTTGAAAAAAAGTAAAGAAGATATTCCTGTTACGGGTATGGCAGTTTTACAGCAACAATACACATTGGCAGAGGCAATAGAGGAGTGGATTGCTTCATTAAAAAAAGAAATCAATTCGTAAAAGTGCATGGTAGGAACAAAAGAGATGCTGTTATTTTTTAGTTTGGATTGTAATGAGATTGTAAGAAGTGGTTGCTATACTGAACTTACAAAATAAAAAATACAAATTTGGAGGTTTTCAATATGGCAATACTTGAAACAAAAGATTTACGAAAGATATACGGAAGCGGAGAAAACGAAGTCCATGCTTTGGATGGGGTATCCATTTCCGTAGAGGAAGGCGAATTTGTTGCTGTTATCGGTACATCAGGCAGCGGTAAATCCACTCTCTTAAATATGATTGGTGGGTTAGACCGCCCTACTTCTGGTAGTGTTACTATCCGAGGAAAAGAACTTTTGAAAATGAAGGACGAGGAATTGACAATTTTCCGCCGCAGAAATATCGGCTTTGTATTTCAGAATTACAATCTGCTTCCTGTTCTCAATGTTTATGAGAATATTGTGTACCCTATTGAGATCGACGGTGGCAAGACCGATACAAGATTTGTAAAAGAGATTATCCATACTCTTGGCTTAGAACAAAAGCTTAAAAATATGCCGAATAATCTTTCAGGCGGTCAGCAACAGAGGGTTGCGATTGCCCGTGCCCTTGCGACAAAGCCTGCCATTATCCTTGCGGATGAGCCGACAGGAAATCTGGACTCAAAAACAAGTATGGATGTTATTTTGCTGATGCAATCGATCAGCCGTCAGTTCCACCAAACCACCATTATGATCACGCACAATGAGGAAATCGCTCAAATGGCAGACCGTACAATCCGCATTGAGGATGGCAAGGTTGTTTCGGGAGGTGTCAGATATGCACGCTAACCGAAATAAAAAAGCAGTTAAGAGAGTGGAAAAGGGAATGATGAAAGCAAACCGTATTAGTAACATGTTTTCGGTGTTTGCGCTCGTTCTCACTACCTTTATGATTACAACTGTGTTTAGTTTGGGCATTAACTATATGGAAAATATGAAGTTAATGCAGGTGCGTACCGCAGGCACAACCGCTAATGCGTCCCTTGCGATGCCGACAGAAAAGCAGGAACAGCAGATTAAGAATTTGGAATATGTTAAAACTGTCGGTACGCAGTATATGGTCGGCTCGGTTGCTGAGAAGAACGACGAGGGGCGTGATCTTTCTATCGCACTTTCGTATTACGACCCTACGGAATGGGAAAAACACTATAAAGAAACAATCAAAGATATAGAAGGGAAATATCCTTCAGATGAAAATGAAATTATGCTGTCAGAGGATGCTCTTTCACAGCTTGGAATGAAAGAGCCGAAGCTGAATATGGAAATTCCTCTGTCCTATTATGATAAAAACGGTCAGCAGGAAAAAAATTTCACATTAAGCGGATGGTTTCATTCCTATACAGGTACGGGAATGGGCTTTGTTTCCGAAGCGTATTGCAAAAATGCAGGTTATACAATGGCAGAGGACGGCGTTCTTTCTTTGTCGCTGAATAAAATGCCCGATGATTTTTATCGTATTCAAAAAGATGTGGAGCTTAACGAAAATCAATCTTTCGGCGGTGCGGTTTCCATGAAATCATCAAGCGGTTCAGTTATCGCAATGGTAATTCTATTGGTATTCTTTATCATTGGCAGCGGCTATCTGCTTATTTACAATGTTTTGTATATATCCATTTCAAAGGATACCCGTTTTTACGGTTTGATGAAAACGCTTGGAACAACGCAAAAACAGATTAAATCACTGGTAAAAAATCAGGCAGTTAAGTTTGCCTGCATTGGTATCCCGATTGGTATTGTGTTAGCCACCGCTGTTTCCTTTGGAATTGTTCCCTTTGTTTTGAACGAGGGCTTTGAACAGGGCAAGTCGATGATGGATGCCGAAGTGTTTTTCCATCCATCTATCTATATTCTGTCCATTCTCTTTTCGGCGGTAACTGTTTGGATTGCCTGCAATGCTCCTGCAAAAGCGGCTGCAAAAATTTCGCCAATAGAAGCATTGAAGTTTCAGAATTTTGCACCGAAGAAAACAAAAAGCAGAAATTCCACTAATGGTGGCAAGCTGCATGTGATGGCATTTCATAATGTGTTCCGTGACAAAAAGCGGGCTATCCTTGTGTTTATGTCCTTATTTATGGGAATTACTATGATTTTAGGTGTAAATGGAGTTATAAGCAGTATGTCGGCTGAGAACTTTATTAAGGAATACATGGATTATAACTTTGAATACAATGATATTCAATTTGAACAGCCTGAGCAACTCAACAAGGAAGTACCTCAATTCGACGAACATTTTGTGGAACAGATTAAGCAAATCGACGGTGTTGAAAATGTAGATATTCAAAAGACAGTCTGGGCAGGTATTGACTTTGATGAAACCGCTTTAGAAGGCTTTATGAAAATCCAATATGAGGATAGTAGATATAAATCCAAAGGGCAGTCCTATGAACAAATGATAGAGGCACTTAAAGGGTATGCTGATGCCGGTGACTACGGCTGCTATATTACAACACTTCCAGACGACAGGGTACTGGAAGAATACAATGCAGAGCATTCTGATACGCCTATTGACATGGAAGCATTTAAGCGTGGCGAAACAGCGATTGCAGGAAAAGATACCGAATATAACGCTCCTAATACCGCTTTAGTGGGTGAAACATTGACACTAACTGCCGACAGTACAGACGGCAAGGCAACTGATTTCAAAATTGGCGGAGCTTTTTACTATGATGATTATGATAATACTCTTTCAGAAGGTATTGGCAGACGCAAGGACATTCAAATTGTGCCGAATATCATCTTTGTCAGCGAAGCGGGTATGGAACGACTGACGAAAGAACCGATCATTTCGGCAATCGGTGTTGACATTAAGAATTTCAACGATTTAGAGCGAATTGACAGCGAATTACAGGCGATCAACAGTACCTTGACTGGATCAGAATGGCAACTTAGATCTTCTGTTAATCAGAAAGAACTATTTGAACAGATGAACTACTCTTTAAGCTTGTTGGGGAACGGTGCCGCAATTCTGCTCATTGTCATTGGTTTGATTAACTTTGTCAATGTAATGCTGACGGGTGTGGTGGCAAGGAAAAATGAATTTGCCATTATGGAAAGTATCGGAACAACGAAAAAGCAGATTATGAAGATACTTACTTTAGAAGGCGGTATTTATGCTCTGATTTCTACTCTGCTGATTATGACTTTTGGCAATGCGTTCCTAATGTTGGTGGCAGATGCAGTTCCGCATATGGCAAACTATGCAGTATTTAAATACCCTGTTGCTCTTGTCATCGGTTTGATTGCAGCAATCTTTGTAATTTGTTTAAGTGTTCCTGCCATTGTTCACAAGGCAACTTCTGATGAAACGGTCATTGAAAGACTGCACAATTTTGAGAATTAAATGAGGTTGCGGGACGGACGCAGCGTTGCTGCGTCTGTTCCTGCAATTTTGCATATTGAGGAAGGTGGTGCGTTTTACGGCTATGGCAAATATTTTTCTCCTTGAAGATGATAAAATTCTGAGCAAGGGTATTTCTATCGCCTTAAAAAAAGACGAGCATACGGTTACAGCAGTCTATGGGTATTTGGAAGCATTGCAGCAATACCAAAAGCAAAAGTATGATTTGTTTCTGCTTGATATTAACCTGCCTGACGGAAATGGTTTGGAATTTTGTAAGAAAATTCGGGAAACATCGGAAACACCTGTATTATTTTTGACCGCTAATGATACGGAAGAAGATATGTTGGAAGGGTTTGGCGTTGGTTGTGATGATTATATATCAAAGCCTTTTTCTATTGAAGTTTTACGAAAAAAAGTATTGGCAGTTCTAAAAAGAACCGGCATAGGAAAATTTCGTATGAAATACAGAGATTTAGAGTTAGATAAAGAAAAGTGTGTTGTTTTGATGAAGGGACAGGAAATACATTTGACCTCAACAGAATACAAATTGCTCCTTTATCTAATGGAAAACAGGGGAAGGGTTGTTACAAAGGCAATGCTTTTGGAACAGCTTTGGGATATAGACGGAAACTTTGTTGATGATAATACCGTGCGTGTGAATATTAAGCGACTAAGGCAGAAACTGCATGATGAAAAGCAGGAATACATTGTGACGGTTTTTGGTATGGGTTACACTTTTGGAGAATGACGATGAAGCATTTTGGAATTTACAGAAAACTGATTTTAATTATAGGTACTGCTACGGCGGTGGTATCTGTTGGTGTGTTCTTTTTTATGGAGGACATCCTTTTCCGTACGCTTTTTATCTCTTTTGCATTTGTATTTTTATGTGGCTTGTTGTTCCTAATGGACTTTCTGCACAACCGCTATAACGATAATCTGTTAGAGGAGATTACGCTGCTCATTGAAGCTTTGGTAGAACAGCAGGAACGGATGGTCTTTTCAGAAGCTGAGGATACCCTGACCGCACGGCTGCAGCACCAACTTCTAAAACTCCGCAATATTTTAAAGGCACAGAATCAAATGCTGACACAAGAGAAAGAACAGATCAAAACTTTAATCTCTGATATTTCGCATCAAATCAAAACGCCCGTAGCAGCGGCAAACACTTTTGCACAGTTATTAGGTGATACAGGGTTATCCGATGAGGAGAGAAGTGAATATATTGCCACCTTGCAGATGTCCCTTGAAAAGCTGACTTTTTTGACAAACAGTTTGATTAAAATGTCCCGTTTGGAAAGTGGCATTATCCGATTGAAACCTGAACAAAACAGTTTAAATGATATTGTTATGCAAGCGGTGAAAACGGTTTATGCCAAAGCAAGGGATAAAAATATTACGATTACCTTTGATTGTGGGCAGACCTTTGAAGCCCTGCTTGATTTTAACTGGACGGCAGAAGCTGTTACCAATGTACTTGACAATGCTGTGAAATACACACCAAGCGGAGGAGTTGTGGACTTGAAAATCACCGAATATCCATCGTATTTGCGATTGGATGTATCCGATAACGGAATTGGCATTCCTGAAGAAGAACAGGCAAAAATCTTCGGCAGATTTTACCGTGGAAAGCAGTCAGCAGGAGTTGACGGTGTGGGAATCGGTTTATATCTTACCCGTGATATTGTGAATAAGCAGAACGGGTATATCAAGGTGGCATCCGATGAAAAAGGTACAACATTTTCTTTATTTTTGAAAAAGTTTAGAGAACAATAGTAATTCCAGATAAGTGTACGATATGAATTTGTCAAGATAGTAAATATAAAATAGAAAGATCAAATAAAACAAGATAAATGGAGATGGATAATTTATGATTTCAGAATGGATAATTTGCCCGATTTGTGGCAACAAAACCCGTGATAGAGTTATGGAAGATTCAAGACATGCCTGTGGACTTGTATTAGACAATGGCATGGAATTGTTATTACATATCGGAATTGACACTGTGGAAATGCAGGGAGACGGATTTGAGTATCTGATTAAAGAAGGACAGGAGGTAAAAGCAGGAACTCCGTTAATTCGTTTTAATCGTCAGAAAATTAAGGAAGCAGGATACTCGGACGTGACTGTTTGTGTGATCACAGATGGGGCAGATGAAAAAACAGTTCATTTTCATACAGGAATTTACGCGCAGGAAAATGAAACAGTGATTATTGAAATAGAATAGAGGGAAAGCAGTATGGCAGATTTTAGTAATAAAGTGATTTATCAAATTTATCCAAAGTCTTTTAAGGATTCCAATGGAGATGGAATCGGAGATCTTAGAGGTGTTGCAGAAAAATTGGATTATCTGAAAGATTTAGGTGTTGATTATTTGTGGCTCACACCATTTTTTGTGTCACCCCAGAGAGACAATGGGTATGACGTAGCGGATTATCGAAATATTGATCCGATGTTTGGGACAATGGAAGATTTAGACAATCTCATTGCAGAAGGGGAAAAACGGAATATTGGACTGATGTTTGATATGGTGTTTAATCATACATCTACATCACACGAATGGTTCAGGAGAGCGCTTGCAGGTGAAAAAAAATATCAGGATTATTATATATTTAAGGAGGGGGCGCCGGATCAGCCCCCGACAAACTGGCAGTCAAAGTTTGGAGGTTCTGCATGGGAATATGTATCCTCTCTCGGAAAATGGTATTTGCATTTATTTGATGTGACACAGGCCGATCTTAACTGGAAAAATCCGGAAGTCAGAGAAGAGTTGAAAGCAGTTATTCGTTTTTGGAAAGCAAAAGGTGTAAAAGGCTTTCGTTTTGATGTAGTGAATTTGATTTCGAAGCCTGAGATTTGGGAAGATGATTTTGAAGGAGACGGAAGAAAATTTTATACAGACGGACCGTACGTTCATGAATATCTGAAAGAACTTGTACGAGATACAGGAATTGAAGATTATGTAACAGTAGGGGAGATGTCATCTACAACGCTTGAACATTGTATCCGTTATTCAGGTGCAGAAGAAAAAGAGTTGTCTATGTGTTTTAATTTCCATCACCTGAAAGTGGATTATAAGGATGGAAACAAGTGGGAACTTATGGAACCGGATTATATGGAATTGAAAGTTATCTTTGAAAAATGGCAGATGGGAATGCAGAGGGGAAATGCATGGAATGCACTGTTTTGGTGCAATCATGATCAGCCTCGTATCGTATCACGTTTTGGAAACGAAGGGGAATATTGGAAAGAATCAGCAAAGATGCTTGCCGGTATGATTCATCTAATGCGAGGAACTCCTTATATTTATCAGGGAGAAGAAATCGGAATGACGAATCCGCACTATACATCTATTGAGCAGTATGCAGACGTAGAGAGTCGGAATTACTATGAGATTCTTTTAAACGAAGGAAAAACAAAAGAGGAGGCGCTGGAAATTCTGGCCGCCCGTTCAAGAGATAACAGCCGTACCCCGATGCAATGGACAGATGAAAGATACTGTGGATTTTCGGATACAAAGCCATGGATTCCTGTATCGGATAATTTTGAAAAAATCAATGTAAAGAAACAAAAACAGGATAGAGATTCCATTTTAGAATTTTATAAAAAGCTGATTATGCTTCGTAAAGAAAAAGAAGTTATCGCCAGGGGAAACATTGAATTTATGGAAGTAGAAAATGCCGGCGTGTTGGCATATACAAGATGTTTGGATAAACAGAAGCTCCTTGTTTGTTGTAATTTTCGTGATGTAGAAAGTCAGATGGAATTTACACAGGAATGGAAGTCCGGAAGAAAAATCCTGGGAAATTACGAGGAAAATCATAAGAACAATTATAAGGTGCTGACATTGCGCCCATATGAAATTATAGTCTTGGAAAAAGGCGAAGAATAAAATGACATAGTTTGGGTACACAATCAAGGCTGAAGTGGGAATTGAACTGCTCTCTGTCAAGTAGACAACTGAAAAATATAAAATTTTTTTCCTGCCGGTAGATTATCTTCCGGCAGGAGTTTTTTTGTGCGGCTTGTAAGTAAATTTCGCGTTTTTCCATCGGTGTTAAACTTCCGAGAGTTCTTTGCAGGCGTTTGTTGTTGGAGTAATCTGTATAATCCTTAATCTAAAGGGCGTTTTTGAGAAATACTGATTGGCTATTTACAAATGTGAAAAAATAATATAATATATCTATATAGATATTATCTAGTTAGATATAAAATGCTTAAGGAGGTGAATGATTTTTGGGAAGAACTGAGATGAAGATATTGATCGGACTTCACAGAAATGTAAACGCCTTGGATAAAAAGACATCCAAGATAGCAGCGGAGTACAATTTAACCTTTAGCCAGTTTATGGTTTTAGAGGCTCTCTACAGCAAGGGAGATATGAGTGTAGGAGAGGTAAGGGAAAGAATCTTAAGCAGTGTAGGAACGATACCTCTTATAGTGAACAATTTAGTAAAAATGAACTATGTCGAAAGAATGTGTAACGAGAAAGACAGACGCGTGTGCATACTGCATCTGACGCAAGAAGGATATGATGTAATTAGTAAAATCGTACCTCGAAATGAAGCGATGATAGCAGAAAGCATGGAAGTTTTAGATCAGGAAGAAAAGGAAAAACTGCTGTATCTTTTGAAGAAAATAGGAGGAAAATTATAATGAAAAGAAAAGTGAAGACTAAAGTCAAAGGATTCAGAACAACAGATGGCGCAGGCGTAAAATTAGTAAGAGTTTTGGGGAATCTGACAACAAAAGAGTTTGATCCTATTTTAATGCTTGATTCTTTTGATAGCATTAATCCCGACGATTATACAGCAGGATTTCCAATGCATCCGCATAGAGGGATCGAAACGATCAGTTATGTATCGAGAGGTAAGATGGTTCATAGAGACAGTCTTGGGAATGAAGCGGGTATTTCAGACGGAGAAGTTCAGTGGATGAATTCGGGTTCCGGAATTATGCATGAGGAGATGGTTCCGGCGGCAGAAAGGCTTTTAGGAGTACAGTTGTGGCTGAATTTACCGGCAAAAGATAAAATGAGTAAGCCAAGTTACAATAGTATTAAAAACGAAGATATAAAGGAGATTGAAATAGAAGGAGGAAAGATAAGACTTTTAGCCGGAAAATATGGGGAACATGAAGGCTATAAAGGCGATTATCTCTCTATGGATTATTACGATATCCATCTAAATGCTGATGCAGAAGTTACACTTACGATGGAAGAGGATGATTCGGTAATGGTCTTTACACTTTTAGGAGACGTTTATATTGACGGCGAGCACATAGAGGAAAAAACAGCCGTCAAATTAACGGAAGGAGACAGTCTTACAATTAAGAACGGGAATGAGAAGGCTCAAGTTTTATATATGAATTCAAGGGCGTTGAATGAACCGGTTGCATGGGCCGGTCCGATTGTCAT
>ENA-OQKF01000377-OQKF01000377.1-human-gut-metagenome-genome-assembly--contig:-NODE-377-length-30545-cov-22.481688_pt1 | contig 30545 bp, 42 predicted proteins | sample MGYA00242617_ERZ504784 | MGnify/ENA primary metagenome ERZ504784 (study PRJEB26092, sample SAMD00036364) | human gut metagenome | host: Homo sapiens | study: EMG produced TPA metagenomics assembly of... | reverse complement strand
AAGCACGAGGTCAACGTGGCCATCGTCGGCAAGTACATTGACCTGCCGGACGCCTACCTGTCCGTCACCGAGGCCATCAAGGCCGGCGGCTTCGCCAACTGGGCCAAGGTCAACGTCAAGTGGGTGGCCGCCGACAAGTGCGCCACCGAAGAAGGCGCCGCGGCGGCCCTCGACCAGGTCGACGGCATCGTGATTCCGGGCGGCTTCGGCATCCGTGGCATCGACGGCAAGATCGGCGCCCTGCGTTACGCCCGCGAGCACAAGCTGCCGGCCCTCGGCCTGTGCCTCGGTCTGCAGTCCATGGTCATCGAATACGCACGCGATGTCCTCGGCATCACCGACGCGAACTCCTCCGAATTCGATCCGGATTGCGCCAACCCGGTCATCGCCACCATGGAAGAGCAGAAGGACATCGTCGCCGGCAAGGGCGACATGGGTCACACCATGCGTCTGGGCTCCTACCCGGCGGAACTGGAGGAAGGCTCCATTGTCGCCGAACTGTACGGCACCACGCATGTCACCGAACGCCACCGCCACCGTTACGAGGTGAACGTGGCATACAAGGATCGTCTGCGCGAAGGCGGTCTGGTCATCTCCGGCCAGAGCCCTGACGGTGAACTCACCGAATTCGTCGAACTGCCGCGCGAGGTGCATCCGTTCTACGTGGCCACCCAGGCCCATCCGGAATTCAAGTCCCGTCCGACCAAGCCGCATCCGCTGTTCGCGGGTCTGGTCAAGGCCGCTCTGGACCACCAGCAGGCGCGCTGAGACGATTTGAGCGCATAAGCTCGATTCATCGCAAAGCGGAAGACCGAATCTGCATGGTCTTCCGCTTTTTTGTAAGGCAAATCACGGGCGAATACTGTCGAATTTCGAATAAGGTCTAGTGTTTCGCTGTGTGTTCTGTTAGGTTGTCATAGGTATCAATGAGTGAATGGAGGCAGCGTACGGTGGCAGAGAACCAAGCGTCCAACGCCGCGGCCGACGTGGAGATGAGCCAGTATGTGGCTGATCGCACGCGCGTGAACGAAGACAAGATCAAGCAGGATGACGAGATCATCGAGCAATTCGGTGACTACAACTACGGCTGGCACGATACGGACTTCGCCGGCGAGGCGGCGAAGAAAGGCATCGACGAGAACGTCGTGCGTGCCATCTCCGCCGACAAACACGAGCCGGAATGGATGCTGGAAAAGCGATTGGAAGGGTATCGCGATTTCATCAACCGTCCAATGCCGCAGTGGGGCGTCGATTTGAAGGACTTCGACGCCGACGATTTCAAGTACTACGTCAAGCCGATCGACAAGCAGGCCACCACTTGGGAGGAACTGCCCGACGAAATCCGCTCCACGTACGACAAGCTCGGCATTCCGGAAGCGGAGAAAAGCAGACTCGTCTCCGGCGTCGCCGCGCAGTACGAGTCCGAGGTCATCTACAATTCAATCCAGAAGGATCTCGAAGAGCAGGGCGTCATCTTCGTCGACACCGACACCGCCGTGCAAAAGTACCCGGAACTCGTCAAGAAGTATTTCGGCAAATGCATTCCGAGCAACGACAACAAATTCTCGGCATTGAACACCGCCGCATGGTCGGGCGGCTCGTTCGTATACGTGCCGAAGGGCGTGCACGTGGACATCCCGCTGCAGGCATACTTCCGCATCAACACGCCGAACATGGGACAGTTCGAACGCACGCTGATCATCGCTGATGAAGGCTCCTACGTGCATTACGTGGAAGGCTGCACCGCGCCGATCTACTCCACCGACTCGCTGCATTCCGGCGTGGTGGAGATCTTCGTCGAGCCGCACGCCCGTGTGCGTTACACCACCGTGCAGAACTGGTCGAACAACGTGTACAACCTGGTGACGCAGCGCGCCTACGTGCGTGAGGGCGGCACCATGGAATGGGTGGACGGCAACATCGGCTCGAAAGCCACCATGAAGTATCCGGCATGCATCCTCGCCGAGCCGTACGCGAAGGCCAGCACCATGTCGTTGGGCTTCGCAGGCAAGGGCCAATATCAGGACACGGGCGCGAAGATGATTCACCTCGCCCCGCATACCAGCTCCACCATCGTGGCGAAGTCGATTTCCCGTGGCGGCGGACGTTCCGCATACCGTGGCCTCGTCAAAATCGTCAAGGGCGCGGAAGGGTCCTCCAATTCGACGGTCTGCGACGCTTTGCTCGTCGACGAATTCAGCCGTTCCGACACGTACCCGCATGTGGATGTGCGTGAGGACAACGTCTCCATGGCGCATGAGGCCACCGTTTCCAAGGTCTCCGAAGACCAGCTGTTCTATCTGATGAGCCGCGGCCTGTCCGAAGACGAGGCCATGGGCATGATCGTGCGCGGCTTCGTCGAACCGATCAGTCGCGAGCTGCCGATGGAATACGCGCTCGAATTGAACCGTTTGGTGGAATTGCAGATGGAAGGATCGGTGGGCTGATCACCATGGCACAAACTCAGGAAATCAACATCCCCGTCGCGGATCCGTCCGATCCGTACGCGAATCCGGCGGCCATGCCGTCATCCGCGGACCGCGCTCCACGCTCATTCGACATCGAAGCGTTCGCCAAGCCGGACCGCAAACAGGAGGACTGGCGCTACACGCCGATAGAGCGCATCGAGGAGTTCTTCGATGTGTTCGAACCATCCAATGAAACGCAGGTCACCGTTTCCATGATCGACGGGTCGCCGCTTGCCGAAGGCGTCACGTATGCCGAAGGCACGGTGGGGGACACCGGCACAGGCATCGTCTCCAAGCCGAACGACCGTGTGTCCGCAGTCGAATGGAATTCCGGCAAACGCGCTGGAATACTGACCATCGACGGTGAGATCGACCAGCCGGTGCTCGTCAAAATGCATGGCACCGGCAGGGACCTCGACGCGTTCCACCTGTCGATCATCGCAGCCGACCGCGCCCATGCCGACGTGGTCGTCGAACATGACGGCGACGCACGTCTCGCCGAAGGCGTGGAAATCACCACAGGCAAGGACTCCCACATTTCCACCACCTTCATCCAGGAATGGAACAAGGACTCCAAACACGTCGGCAACCAGCGCATCCACGTGGGCGAGGAGGCGTCCCTGCGCCATTCCGTGGTCACCCTCGGTGGTGATGTCGTGCGCATTCGCATGGACCAGGACTTCGGCGGCGAACAGGGCGACCTCAACATGCTCGGCATCTACTTCGTGGACCCGGGCGAGCATATCGAACACCGCACGATGGTGGTGCACAACCATCCCGAATGCAAGAGCCGCGTGGTCTACAAGGGCGCGCTCGACGGCAAGGGCGCGCACTCCACATGGGTCGGCAACGCGCTGATCGAGCCTACCGCGCCGGGCACCGACTCCTACGAGCTCAACCGCAATCTGGTGCTCACCCCAGGTGCCATCGCCGATTCCGAGCCGAATCTGGAAATCGAAAACGGCAACATCATCGGTGCCGGCCACGCCTCATCCGTCGGACGATTCGACGACGAAGAGCTGTTCTACCTCGAATCGCGCGGCATCTCGGAAAACGAGGCACGCAAGCTCGTGGTGCGTGGCTTCTTCGGCGAGCTCGTCGAGGAAATCGGCATTCCGGCGATTTCCGAGCATCTTATGAACGTCATCGACAAGCGCCTGGCCCGCGGCGAAAGCGACGCGATCGCACAGGTATTGGAAGAGAAATAATCGTCAGGAGAAACCATGTCAACCCTTGAAATCAAAGATCTGTACGCGCACGTCGAAACCAAGGACGGCATCAAGCCGATTCTCAAAGGCGTGAACCTGACCGTCAACTCCGGTGAAACCCATGCCATCATGGGCCCCAACGGTTCCGGCAAATCCACCCTGGCATACACGCTGGCCGGCCACCCGAAGTACATCGTCGACTCCGGCCAGGTGCTGCTCGACGGCGAGGACATCCTCAAGATGACCCCGGACGAGCGAGCCAAGGCGGGCATCTTCCTGGCCATGCAGTACCCGGTCGAAGTGCCGGGCGTGTCCATGACCAACTTCCTGCGCACCGCCAAAACCGAAGTGGACGGCAAGGCGCCGGCCATCCGTACGTGGACGAAGGAACTGTCCGAAGCCATGAAGCGGCTCAAGATGGACCCGAAGTTCGCCACCCGTTCCGTGAACGAAGGCTTCTCCGGCGGTGAGAAGAAGCGCGCGGAAGTGCTGCAGCTCGAACTGCTCAAGCCGAAGTTCGCCATCCTCGACGAAACCGACTCCGGCCTCGACGTCGACGCGCTGCGCATCGTTTCCGAAGGTGTGAACCGTGCCAAGGAAGCCAACCAGTTCGGCATCCTCATGGTCACCCACTACACCCGCATCCTGCGTTACATCAAGCCGGACATCGTGCACGTGTTCGCCGACGGCCACTTCATCAAGACCGGCGGTCCGGAACTCGCCGACGAGCTTGAGGAGACCGGCTACGACGCATACCTGCCGGAAGGCTCCGATTCGGAAAGCGCATTGGCATGACCGATTTCGCAGCGATCCGCAGCCAATTTCCGATTCTCGACCAGGAAATCCACGGCCATCCGCTGGTATACCTCGATTCCGCCGCGACATCGCAGAAGCCGCAGTGCGTGATCGACGCGGAATCGGACTTCTACCGCACCATCAACGCCGGAGTGCACCGAGGCGCGCATGAGCTTGCCGCGCGTAGCACCATGGCGTTCGAGGATGCGCGCGCCAAAGTGGCCAAGCTGGTTGGCGCCGATTCGGCGGAAGGCGAAGAGGAGATCGTCGTCACCGCCGGCGCCACCGCAGGACTGAACCTGTTGGCCACCGCATTCGGCAACGCGTCGCTTGGACGCGGGGGAGAGACCGCCAAGCGTTTCGCGTTGAAACCGGGCGATGAGATCGTCGTCACCAAGGCGGAACACCATTCCGTGCTGCTGCCGTTCCAGGAACTTGCGCTGCGCACCGGCGCCACGCTCAAATGGTTCGACTTGGACGAGGAAGGCCGTGTGCGTTCCGACACCGCGAACGAAGTAATCACCGACCGCACGAAGATCGTTGCCGTCACGCATGTGGGCAATACCACAGGAGCGATTACCGACATCGCGCCGATTATCCGCCGCGCCCACGAGGTGGGTGCCGTGTTCGTGCTCGACGCATGCCAGTCCGTGCCGCACCTCAAAGTGGATTTCCACGCTTTGGACGTCGACTTCGCCGCATGGAGCGCCCACAAAATGTATGGCCCGACCGGCGTCGGATTCCTCTATGGCAAGCGTGAAATGCTTGAGGCATTGCCTCCGGCCAATTTCGGCGGATCCATGGTGGAGCTTGCCTGGATGGACCAGGAAGCCCAGTACATGGAGCCTCCCGCACGATTCGAAGCGGGCACGCAGCCGGTGGCACAGGTCGTCGCCGCCGGTGTCGCCGCCGAATGGCTGATGAACATCGGCATGGAAAACCTCGAGGCGCACGAACGCACCATCACCGACGAACTGCTCAAAATGGGCGATATCGACGGCATCCGAATCCTCGGACCCCGCTCCAACAAGGAGCGCATCGGTACCGTCGCGTTCGAAGTCGAAGGCGTGCACCCGCACGACGTCGGCCAGTTCATCGACGCGCAGGGCATCGCCATCCGCGTCGGACACCACTGCGCGCAGCCGGTGCACCGCCACTTCGGCGTGTATGCCTCCAACCGCGCGTCCAGCGGCATCTACAATTCGGTCGAAGACGCGCAGGCCCTCATCGAGGCGCTCGGCAAAGTTCGTCCGTTCTTTGGAGTTGAGTAACGAAATATGAGTGATTTTGAGATGTCCGGAAGCGACCTTGAGCAGATGTACCAGGAAGTCATCCTCGAAGCCGCGAAGAACCCGCACGGCAAGGAGCATTTCGCACCTGACCTCGCTTCGGAAAACGCCTCGCATGCCGCCGAAACCACGGTGCAGGCCAGCCACGAATACTGCACGCCGGGAGAATCGCACCAATTCAACCCGACCTGTGGTGACGAGGCCACCATCCATGCCGAAGTCTCCGATGCCGGGCCATACACCATCGAACGGCTCGTATGGGATGGCCACGGATGCTCCATCTCCCAAGCCAGCCTGTCCGTCATGGTCGATCTCGTCGAAGGCAAAACCGTGGACGAGGCCATGAAACTCGCCGAAACCTTCCATAAGCTTATGGAGTCACGCGGCAAAGGACTGAATGACGAACAGGCCGAGGAATCCTTGGAGGACGGCATCGTCTTCCAAGGGGTCTCCCAGTATCCGATGCGCATCAAATGCGCGCTGCTCGGCTGGGAGGGCATGAAGGACGCCGTGGCCAAGGCTCTGGCCGCGAAAGCCTGAGCCTTCAACTCGGCGTTTGGAAAAACACTAGTGACAAACCCCAAGCGACGCGCTATTCTTGCTCAACAGATACAAGCAACGTCCATCAACAGTTTGGAGAGACAATGAGCGACACCCTGGTACCCGAACCGCAGGCGTCGATCTTCGATTCCGTGACCAAGGCCTTGGGCAACGATGAGGACGCGGCCCGTCGCGTCATGCTCAATCCGAACCTGGCCAAAGGGTTCAAGGACGGCAAACCGGTGAACAAGGAATCCAAAAAAGACGGGCAGGACACTTGCGGCTGCGGCAATCATGCCGACGCGTGCGGATGCTCCCAACCGCAGGATGACGACATTCCGCTGAAAGCCGTCGACGATATCGGACGTGCCACGGCAGCTGACGTGAAAGAAGCCCTGCACCAGGTCATCGACCCGGAACTCGGCATCGACGTCATCGACCTTGGTCTGGTTTACGGCATCGAAATCGACGAACTGGGCCGAGCCATCATCACGATGACGCTCACCACGCCGGCCTGCCCGCTGACCGACCTGATCGAAGACGAATGCGCCAGCACCCTCGCCGGTCTCGTCGAAGAATTCCGCATCGACTGGACCTGGCAACCTCGTTGGACGATGGACAAGATCACGCCGGAAGGCCGTGACCAGCTCGCCGCGCTCGGCTTCAATTTCGACAATCTGCCGAAATACTGACGTTTGCTGCGGTTGCCGTGCAGTGAACCGCAGCCGCCAAACGTAAGAAAAACGGAACAACATACGAAAGGCGCGCCTCCCGAACGGGGAAGCGCGCCTTTCGTATTACGACGTATGTCAGTCGTCGACCACGGTACCCTTCGGCACCACGGTGATGCCTTCCGGCGTGACGGTGAAGCCACGCGCCAAATCATGCTCGGTATCGATGCCAACGGTCGAATTCTCCGTCAACACGACGTTCTTGTCGAGAATCGCCTTGTAGACCCGCGCGCGACGGTTGACGACCACACCGTCGAACAGAATCGAATCGACGACCTGAGACCACGAATGGATGCGCACGTTCGGCGACAGGACGGAATGGTGCACCTCGCCGCCGGAAACGATGACGCCGGGGGAGACGATCGAATCGGTGGCATGGCCCAGGCGGTCGCGGCCGGCATGCACGAACTTCGCCGGCGGCAGGTTGCCGGACAGCGTGTAGATAGGCCATTCGGTGTTGTACAGGTTGAACTCCGGCACATAGGAGATCAGATCCATATGCGCATCGTAGAACTGCTTCAGCGTGCCCACGTCACGCCAGTAGGCGTGGTCGGTCGGTGTGGCTCCCGGAATCTCGTTGGAATTGAAATCGTAGACGCCGGCCTCGTTGCGTGCCGCGAAATACGGCGCGATGTCGCCGCCCATATCATGCTTCGTATCCTCGGCCTTCTCATCCAACGAAAGCGCCGCGAACAAGGCATCGGTGTTGGCCACATAGTTGCCCATGGAGGCCAGGATGGAATTCGGGTCGTCCGGCAGTCCCGTGGTGGTCTGCGGCTTCTCCTGGAAGCTCTTGATCATATTCGGATGATCGGGATCGACCTCGATCACACCGAACTGGTTGGACTGGCTGATGGGCTGACGGATGCCGGCAACGGTGAATTCCGCGCCGGATTCGATGTGCTGCTGCACCATCTGCTGGAAATCCATGCGATAGACATGGTCGGCGCCGACAATCACCACGATGTCGGGCTGCACGTCCTCAATGATGTTGATGGTCTGGTAGATGGCGTCGGCCGAACCGAGATACCAATGCTTGCCGAGACGCTGCTGCGCCGGCACAGGGGAGACGTAGTTGCCCAACAGCGGCGAGAAACGCCATACAGTGGAGATATGGCGGTCAAGCGAATGGGACTTGTACTGGGTAAGCACGACCGTCTGCATGTAGCCGGAATTCACCAGATTGCTCAGCGGAAAATCAATCAGACGGAACACGCCGCCGAATGGGACGGCAGGCTTGGCCCTGTCCCTGGTCAATGGCATCAGACGGGTGCCCTCACCGCCTGCCAGCACGATGGAAAGAATCTTTGGGTTCTTCGCCATGGGAACTCCTCTCCGAGAGCGTCTTGCGACACCGTACGCACGGTCGGTCCGCTTCATCACGAAACCGCTTACGCACACTATGATTGCATAAATTCAGCAAATCGCAAGGAGTTTGCAGCGCGAGTCTTGAAAATTTCCAGTTCGTTTCAGCAACGTTTCACCATGCGTTCATGCGCGTCTCACGCATGATGGTCCACTCGACGCGTCGCATAGAAGGCGACCGCGCTTGATGCGGCGACATTGAGACTGTCCACGCCGTGGCTCATGGGAATCTTCACCGTAAGGTCGGCGCGGGAGATGGTGTGGTGCGACAGTCCATCTCCTTCGGTACCGAAAATCAACGCGAGCTTGTCAATATGGTCGCTTTCAGTCTCGGCGTTGTTGAGACGGCGGACCAATTCGGCCAAAGAAATGGAATCATCCTCAAGCGCCATCGCTACGGTGGTGAACCCCAGATCATGCAGTTCCCGCATGCCGGTGAACGGCCAATAATGCTTGTCGTCCCCTCCGATGCGCGTCCACGGCACTTGGAACACCGTGCCCATGGACACGCGTGCCGCGCGCCGGTACAACGGGTCGCCACAGGACGGAGTGACGAGCACCGCATCCACGTCGAGCGCCGCAGCCGAACGCATGAGAGCGCCCACATTCGTGTGGTCGACGATATTCTCCATGACCGCGACCCGGCGAGCGCCACGGCAGACCTCTTCGACGCTGGGCAGGGACCAGCGTTTCATCGCGGCAAGGGCTCCGCGATGCAGCCGGTAGCCGGTTAGACGTTTGAGCTGCTCAGGCGAAGCGACATACACGGGAATGTCATCGCCCCAACGTTTCTCGATGACATCGAACATGCCGCTCATGCCGTCGATCCACGACTCCTCGACCAGCAGGGAAATCGGCTCGCGTCCAGCGGCCAGGGCACGGTCTATCACTTTGGGCGATTCGGCGATGAACAATCCCTTGCTGGGCTCCAGCCTGTTGCGCAGCTGGATTTCCGTGAGATTCACATAAGCCGCCACACGCTCGTCGTCGATGGAGTCAAGATGAATGAACCGCATTGCCCGTATTCCGCCAATCTTTCGTCAGATACAAGAAAACCCCTTGTCTCCAAGGGGTTTATTCCGGTGTCCGGAGCGGGACTTGAACCCGCAACCGCACATCCTGAAACCCTTGATTTTCCAAGGCTTACGCGGTCAGTATACCCTCCCGTGCCCACATGTTGCCCACATTCGCGTCGATGAGCAGCCGGTTCATGCTCTCCGACACCGCGTCCAGATCGTCGTCGAACAGGTCCGCGTACACGTCCAGGGTCATGGCCGCGCTCGCGTGCCCGAGCTGCCGTTGGACGGCCTTGACGTTCGCGCCGGACCTGACCATGAGGCTGGCGGCGGTGTGTCGCAGATCGTGGACGGTCATGCGCGGCACGCCGGCCGCGTCGCATGCGCGCGTGAACCAGCTGGATCCGGTCTTGGGCGAATCGACCTGCATGATATAGCCGGTCGGACTGGTCGGATCCGCGAACAGCAGATCATCGTCCCCCTTGCCGCGTACTGGCAGCAGCGGGCCGAGCATGGCGGGGAACATGACGGTGCGCAGTTCGTGGGTCTTCGGCGTGCCGACGACGATCCGCCGGCAGACTTCGGTGGCGCTCTTGTTGATGTCGAAGCGGCGCCGGTCGAGGTCCACGTCGCGGATGGTCAGGCCGGTCGCCTCGCCCCACCGCAGGCCGGTCAACCCGAGCGTCAATACGAACACCCTGTAGGGGCCGCACGCGTCCGCAAGGGCGAACAATTGCCGGGCGTTCAGGTAGGTGTGGCGTGTGCGCCGTGGTTTGCGGGGCAGGCTGACGCCGCGCGCGGGATTATGGGGGATGAGGTTGTCGGCCACGGCGTCGTCGAGGATCCCGGCGAGGATGCCGTACGCCCTGAGGACGACGCTCGCGCTCTTCGCCTTGCCGTCGACGCGCCCGTGTGTCATGTCGCCGACCCACTGCTGCACGCCGGCTCGCGAGACCTTGCCGATACTGATGTTCGCCCAATACGTGGCCACGTACTTGCGCCATGAGCCTTCGAGGTCGTCGAGGTAGCTGGGTTTCGCGTTCACCTTCTTCTTCGCGATCCACGCCGGCCACAGGTCGCCGATCGTGCTCTTCGCGCTCGCCGGGTCCACGTAGGAGCCTTTGGCGATGGCGACGGTCACGTGGTCGGCCTCCCACAGTTGGGCGTCCTTCTTGCGTTTGAAGCCGCGGCGGTCGGTCTGCGTGCCGTCGGGCTTCCTGTATCTGACGCGGTAGCGGAGTTCGCCGCTTCCCGTTCTGTAGGTGGATATCGACATTTGGGTGTGCTCCATCCTCCGCTTCGATGCTAGGATGGCGAATCGAAGCGGCTAAAACTTTCCAAGGTTGACGTCTGTCTTCACCGCCCTTCACGGCGTTGCCGCGCCGTGAAGGGCTTTTTTCGCGTTTCATGCGGGGATCATGTCATGCAGCATGCTCCTGTAGTCCTCGACGATCTCCTGGGTGACGTTGAGTTCGCTTGCGATCGGGCCGGGTTTGCCGTCCCAGATGGTTTCGGCGGTCGCGTACTCCAATGGGCTGATGAGGCGTCTGGCGGTTTCCAGGCGTGTGCGTCGTTCGTGCCGGTTGCCGATGACGCCGGTGCAGGTGGTGTCGCCGTGGAGCCAGTGGACGAGCTCGTGCATGAGCGTGCAGCGTTTGCGCGTGTAGGTCATGCGCCGGGCGATGAGGATCAGCCGCTTCGACTCGTCGTAGAGTCCGTACGTCCTGTCGGGGAGCAGGGCGCTGCATACGCGCACGTCCAGGCCGAGGATCGCGTTGCGCATCTGCCCATAGGTCAACTGCGACAGGTCGGGCAGGAAACGCTTGTCTGTGATCATGTATCTCCTTTCGACTACTTCGTGTGCTCGATTGGTGAACACATGGCGTGTATCGACGACATCTGTTATATTGTTGAACCCGTAAGGTCAACTTGAGTGGATTACAGCTGGGTTCCCGAATGGGAGTAAGACTTTGGGTCGAGAATTCCTTTGCTCCTGGGGTTGGCCTTTCACTGTCTTTGCATGCGCGATATCTTCTCCTTCAGTTTCCGGATGACGTTTTCCGGGTCCTTGGTTATCTCGTCGACGATGAAGTTGGCGGCTGACTCCGAATAGATGTAGGAATGCTGTCCGTTTCTGCGTTCCTTGGGCGACGAACGATCGAACGTGTATCGCTCGTCCTGCTTCATTGAATAGCATTTGACGAACAGTCCGCAATGGTAGTTGGTGAATCTCGCGTCGTGGTTGTCTCCGTAGACGAAGACCACACCTCGGCGTTTGAGATTGCGGTTGACGAGGGCGATGAGATCCTTCATTCGGTATGGATACCTGTCCGAAGGGTCTATGACCTGCTTGATGATCCGCGCATGAGAATCTGCATTGCTGTCGACGTGGATAGGAATGCCGGCTTTTTTCGACAGGACGAATTCGGTACGGTAATAAGCGGCGTATTTCACGTCGTTCTCCTCGTCGGAGACGTGATCGATCTCCTGCTGTGTGGAGAGCAGCCGTTCGGCGACTTCTGGAGTGTATTTTGCTCGTATGGTCTGCCCGTCGAGATCGGTGCGGTTGACCGACAGCACAAGGTAGTTGTCGGGAATCCTGTCGCAAATCTCTATGCCGTGGTAGGCGCGCAGCTTATCGTCGTAGTTGCGGATGTTCGCCTGGAATATCGGACCATAGGTGATTTCGTACTCCTCGACAACGAAGTGTGTGCCGGTGTTACGCAGTTCGTTGATGGACTCGATGTTGAGCCTGACTGGATCCTTGTCGTTCGTCATCGTCTTCTTGATGCAGTCCTCAAGTGACAGCGTGCGCTGGGACTTCCTCGGGTAGAAAATTGATTTGTATCCGTCTCGCTTTATCAGATAGGCTTTGAGCATGAGTTCCCACGCGTTGCACAGGAAGAACGCGCAGCCCTCGACGCGGTAGCGTATCGTGGGCCGGTTGAACAGTTCGATCGCCAGAATGAACGCTTCCTGGGATTTCTCGAGAAGCCGCTCGTAATCCCGCTGCTCCTCCGGCTTCAGTGTTTGCGTGCTGTTCGTCATCTCATATTCCTTTGCGTGGGTCGTGCTTAAACGTGTCGGATTCGACACGTTTAACGATTCCTGTCAAACCCGTCGAATTCGAGGGGTTTAGGCGGCGTCGTTCCCTTCGTCGTCGAGTTTGTGGTCGCCGTGGAGTGCGGCGAGACTCACGTCGGGTTTTCCGAGCTTGCTGATGGTGTCGGCGATCTCGTCGTCGGTGACCTGGCGGCGGTCGAGGTCCTTGGGGTCGCCCCGCCAGACCGACCGGTCGGCGAGCGATGGGTCGCGGTCGAGGCGCGCCGCGATCTCTCGGAGAAGCTCATCTGATGTTGCGTTTTTTAAAGAATCGGAAATCCCGAGCATCCTGATATCGCTGTCGTCCAGGAGTCCGAGAGCCACCAACCCCTCAATTGCGGAAACTCCGTACGCCCTGGCAATTTTGACGACGCTTTGAGGGGATAGTTTGTCGGGAAGCTGCCGATAAAGAGAAGCGGGTACAATCCCTGCGTTCTCGGCCACCATGTTTGTGCTGTCGTTTCCGACAGTCCTCTTGTACCAATCTGCAATATTCATATTTTGCATTATGCAATATTTTTCATAAACGCGCAACACGCCGTTTCTTGCAAAGTGATTGACAACTTTCGCAGATGGATATTTAATGATTCACGAAATGATAAATTCATGTTGCGAAACGAGAAAGGTTGATGGTTGCGGTGAGGCTCAGAGACATTCGTACGGGCGACATAGGGCTGGCAGCATGCCTGCTCGTTGATTTCTGTCACGACATGCGGGCCATGCTTCGCGATGCGGATGGCGTCACGGAGCGGAAGGTCAACGATTACGAGGCCCGCATGACGACGAAGTTCTATAAGGAGATCAACTCCCGATCTGCGGAAGCACCTGAGCCGTCGACAAGCCCCACACAACAGCGTTCACGCCAACCTGAGCAAGGAGCGGAATCATGAACTGCTCACGGAAAGTCTTCCATGTTTCGGAATGCTTCGTCTTCGCCTCGGCCACACGCAAGGCGTTGGACAGCCTGTCGAACGCGATTGAAAGTTTGAAATCGCCGGTCAGATCATACTCATCTAATGCGGTGCGGGCTTCGCTGACCAAGCGTGCGATGTACACGACGAGTTCGTCCGGCAGCGAGTCGTCCTCCCTGACGCATTTGATCGCCTCGTCGATCATTTTCGACATCCGGTCACGCGCAGTTTCGGAATATTCGACGGTGGACATGGACATCTTTTCCGCGACGGTCTGCAATCCCATGAGATCGCCATCGGACAACAGACCTTCGGTGTCTTTGAAATTGATTCCGTCCAGACTCCATTTGACTCGCCCAGTATTCGTCGTGAAGGTGTTTATCGCGGAACTCTTCCATCGTGCCAGGCATTGTCTCATGAGGTGCACGTCCATGCCGGCCAGTGCCCACGAATCGATGGCGGATTCCACCTCAGCCAAGGCTGCGACGACGTCGGGGAACTTGTATCCCGCCTCATTTGCTTTGTTCGAGGACCCCATTTCGAAGAAACCCAGTAGGTATTCCGCTGCGTTCATCTGATTCTTCCTTTCCCCGTCGTGTGACGGACTTGTTTTCCGATCAATCTCAAGCCTATCGCGGCGGGGAAGGGACCCAAACCGTAAACCAAACCAATCCCCAGTGAAAGGAGTTGCCCTATGACCGCACAGACGTTGTTCCGTCCTGAATTTTTGGAGCGGACGAAGCGCATGAGCGGGTTGAAGACGGACGCCGCGTTCGCGGGCGCCATCGGCGTCAGCGAGAGCGTGCTGAACAAGGCGAGGAGGACGAACGTGTGCACGCCGGCCATGCTGGTCGGCCTGTGGCGCGCGTTCGGATTCCAGCCCGGCGAGATCTGCTACATTGCGGACGACGGAAAAGAAGAAAAGGCCGTGGATGCCGCCACGGCCCAAACCAAATGAAAGAAGGTAATTCAAATGGCGAAAAACCATGATACCAGCAATGTGGAGCGCATCCCGTTCCACGAGAGCACGCTGCTGGCGCAGCGAATCGATGGTGACGTGTTCACCGCGTTGAAGCCCATCTGCGAAGGCATGGGCATCGACTTCAGTTCGCAGCGGAAGCGACTGCAACAACAGGCGTGGGCAACTGTGGTCATGATAACCACAGTTGCTGCAGATGGTAAGAATCGTGAGCTTTTCGGTGTCAATCGCAAGACGTTGACGATGTGGCTGGCGACCATCGACACCAGCCGCATCAAGGACCCGACCGTCCGCCATAACGTCGTCACCTACCAGAACGAGTGCGCGGAGGCGTTGGACGCGTACTTCAACCATGGGGTCGCGGTCCGTGACCACGATGATCCGGATCGCCGCGTCCGCATCCTGTCGGAGGCGATGCTCATCGCCCAGCAGGAGATGCAGTCCAAGGATCTGACCATCACCCGTCAGCAGCGGGAGTTGGACGAGCGTCGCCCGCTCGCCCTATTGGGCGAGGCGTTCGTCAGCACGGATGGGACGATGAGCGTCACGCAGGCCGCCCGCCACTTCCAGACGATCGACCGACGCATGACCCGCGACATGGTCTACGGCTTGCTGCGCGGCGCCGGCTATGTGGAGACGCACGGGAACGCGCCCACCAAAAAGGCCATCAAACCGGGCTACCTGGTGCAGCGCCAGCACATCCGCGACGACAGGAAGCTCGGCAAACCGTACGCGAGGTTCACCACGAAGGGCGTGAACTGGTTCATCCGCCGTTTCATCTACGGGGACAGCCAGCCCGCATTGGAGGGGGTGGACTGATGGCCGAGTTGGAGTTGTGGTCGCCGCAGGAGGCGGCGGACTGCCTGGGCAGGTCGGTGAAGACGCTCGGCAAGTGGCGGAGCCTCGGACAGGGACCGGCGTATCTGCGCGACGCACTGAGCGGTCGCATCAGCTACGTACCGGACGTGGTGCTCGCCTGGAAGAAGGCGAACCTGCGACGGCGCACGGAGACCATGCTAGGTGACTGCAGGAGGCTCAAATGAGCAGACATCGCAAGACGCCGTCCCCGTTGACGGTGAAGCAACGGCAGCAGAAGATCGCGTTCTGCATCGTCGTGGGCGCCGGGCTCGTCCTGATCGCGGGCTGGGGGTTGGTCTGGTGGCTTGCCGCGCTCGCGGATGGCGTGTTCAGCGTGCTGCACTTCGCGGCGTTCGTGCTTGGCGGTCTGCTGGGCGTGACGCTGCTGTCGATCGCCGACCGCGAGGACGGCGGCGAATAAGGCTTCCCGGTGTCGGACTCGTCACCGGCATCGGGCGGAACAAACAAACAAGTGGGCGTCGCATCCGCGCCTAGGAAACGAGGGGTGCGACGCCCGACATCACATCAGTTGAAAGGAGCATATGGTGTCACAGTCAACAGTAATCGAACCGGACGGCGAGCCGATCCTGGTCAGCCTGCCGGACGGCACGACCCTCGCCATCATCGTGCACGCGCACGTCGAAGAGGGAGAAGGGTCGTGCCCGGTCGTCTCCGACGCGGAGCGCATGCTGCACCGGTACGCGGACATGCTCGACGACCTGAACGACGTTGCGACCTCCATCCTGATGGAGGCGAGCGCGGACGGTCACACCGCATTACAGCGCAGCTTCATCAACATCGGCGGCGCTTCGACGATGCGCTTCCACGAAGCCAGACGACCCGTCGCGGACAAGGTGGGAGAGAAGTGAACGGTTTCACGCTGCTCGTTCCAGGCGAGCCGATCGCCAAGGGCAGGCCGCGCGTCTACAACGGGCACGGCGTCACGCCGAAACGCACGCGCAACGCCGAAAACCGGATCTACGCGGAGTTCCGGCTCAAGTATCCGGACGCCGAACCGTTGCAGGGGCTCGTCCGCGTCGATTTGGAGTTCTGGAAGCCGAAGCGCGGCAAGCCCGACGGCGACAACCTGTACAAGCTCGTGACGGACGCGTTGAACGGCGTCGCCTACGGGGACGACAAGCAGATCAAGGAGCATGAGGTCCTGCAGCGCGAACCCGATCCGATCGTCAAGGGCAGACGTCCAGGCACGTGGCGGAAACGCAAGACGGGGGACCCGCTCACCTGGCACGGCGTCGAATACGAGCCGCACACGTACATCCGCATCACGCCCCTTCCCGAATGGGACCCGAGGAAATCAACCCCAACATCAACTTCAACTCAACTTAAGGAGGAATCATGACGTCGAACACGGATTGGATCGTGCAGACGCTGATCGACGACGAGAACATGCCGGCGGATCTGGCGAGCCTGTATCCGGCCGCTTCCAGGATCGCGGACGCGGCGGCGCAGTTCGTGGACAAGGCGGACCAGGCGATCGAGAAGAAGGGCCTGTTCGGCCGGCAGGCGGAGGTCGTGGCCAAGTGCGTGGACATCTGCCAGCACGTCGTCAAGGAGGGTGCGGCCATCAGCCGTCTCCTGCGCAACCCGCTGGGCAGCCAATCCGAGCTGGACGAGCGGAGGCTCAGGGAGCAGGAGCGGCTGAGGGACGAGGCGTCCGACATCGTGCACGCCGAGGTCGTCCAGGAGCTCGAATCCGGCGACGCGGCGCGTGGGGCGTCGGATGAGTGACACGAGGACGTATATGGCGCGTTGCCGGCAGTGCGGCTGGCTGTCCGACCCGACCACGTTGGACGTGGCGATCGAGACCGCGAACCGGCATCGGCGCCAGATCCGCACTCATGACGTGTCGTGGGTGCCCATCAAGGCGAACATCACCGTAGGAGGAGTGAAGTAATGACAACGACAAGCGAGACACTGTTGGCGCCGCCAGCGCCGCCCAGCATGGACACGGTGCCCGTGGAGCGTCGGGACGAGGCGTTGAAGGCGGACCTGCTGGCCCGCCAGGCCATGCGCATCGCCGACCTGCAGGCCCAGAAGGAGTCCTGCGATGAGGAGATCGACGCGATCAAGCGGCAGATCCTGGACACGCACGAGCCCGGCACTTACCAGGCCAGCGGTCTCAAGGTGCAGGTCAAGACGGGCAGCAGACGGCTGGATGCGAAGAAGTTCGCCGCCGCATACAAACCGACGGAGCATCCGGAGCTGTTCGAGCTCAAGCCGAAGAGCCTGAGCAGTGTGGAGAAGCTGGTCGGAGCCCTGAACCTTGAGGGCATGGTCGTGCAGGGCGCGAGCACGGTGGTGGTCTCATGACCGCGGACATGCGCACCCTCATCCGCAGCGAGGTCGAACGGGTCCTGTTCGCCTACGACGTGCTGCCTGAAGGCGACGACACGATCATCATCGCCGCCACCAGCCTCGACGACCTCACCGGAGAGCTGACCCGGTCGATAGGCCGGATCCTGGAAAGGGGCATCCATGAGCAGCTTCAGTGACGGCGGGTTCGAGATCCGCCGCGAACCGGAACGCGACAGCAAGACCGGAGGCTATGGGTTCGGATTGTGGATCCACGTTGGCGGAGGCCATTACAAGCATCTGGAGATCAGCAAGACCGACGTGATGATCATCCGCCGCGAAGCCGGTCGCGCGTTGAAGGAGCTGGACGATGAACGCCGATGACATCCTCGCCGTCGCCAACGCGCAACGACAGACGACGCCAGACCAGCAGACGGGCGATGACAGCGTGGACGCGGATCTGTGGCCCGAGATCCGCCGGATCATCGAGACCCGCATGAGCAGCCAGCCGCGCGACCTGCAGAGGGAGATCGGCCCAAGCGAACTGGGCACCTCGTGCGTGCACTGCCTGGCCGCCAAACTGGCAGGCTGGCCGGAGCGCCGGCGGCCGGCTTGGCTGCCGTTCATCGGCACGTGCGTGCACGCCCGCTTCGAACAATGGTTCAAGGAGAGCGAGGAAACCGTGTTCACCGGTCCCGCGCCGGAGGACGAGCGTCGCCGGTTCGTGCCGGAAATGCGCGTCACCGTCGGCCACCTCCAGGGCCTGCACGCCGGATACGACGTCAAAGGCAGCATCGACCTGTACGACAGGAAGACCGGCAGCACCATCGACTGGAAGATCGTCGGCAACACCACGCTCACCAAGGTCAAGGCGCACGGGCCAAGCCAGCAGTACCGGGTGCAGGCGTCCTTGTACGGCATCGGCCTGGAGAACCGCGGGGAAGCGGTGCGGTACAGCCGCATCTACTTCCTGCCCAAGACCAAGACATCGCTCGCCGACACACTGCCCTGGCAAACCCAGTTCGACCCGAAGCCCGGCCGATGGGCACTCGCCCGAGCCCAGCTGCTCGTCAACCTCATGGACTGCATCGAACAGGCCGAAGGAGCCGAGGTGCGGGACGCGTGGATCCACAACCTGCCCGCCGCCGGACCGGACGGATGCTTCCAATGCCGATCCGCGGTCTGGCCCGACCAGGGAATGCCCGAAGGATTCGACGACAAGGAATGGCCGGCCATCCCCGACAAATGGGCCAGGCTCGCATCGGTCATCGAACCCGAATACCAAGAAAACCAACCAAAACAGTAACCGGAAAGGAAACCAACCATGTTCGCATCCAACCAGGGGTACGGCCAGCAGACCAGCCAGCAGGCGCAGCAGACGCCGGAGTTCGACGAGGACAGCATCATCGACAGCCTCGGACGAGGCGGCGGTAAGGCGTTCTTCAACGCCGACAGCCAGCCCGGCGCCACCATCACCGGCACCGTCGCCGAAGTCCACGCCTACCAGGCCAAGGACTTCCAGACCGGCGAACTCCAATACTCCAAGAGCGGCAAACCCAAGTACGACATGGTCATCAACCTGATCGACACCGACGCGCCCCGCGAGGACCAGTACGACGAGGGCGCCCGCAGCATCTACATCCACGGGTGGGGGGCCAATTGGACGCCTACCGTCTGGCCATGCGCAAGGCCGGCATCAACCGCTCGAAGCCCGGCGACCGCATGCGCGCCACCTACAAGGGACTCGGCCAGCCCATCGCACGCGGTTTGAGCGCGCCGAAGATGTACGAATACGAGTTCACCCGTTTGGACGACGTCGACCGGTTCGCCATGCAGGACCAGCAGCCGCCGGCATCCGGCCAAACGACGCAACCCGCCTACCGGCAGCCGCAGCAGGCCGGATATGCGCAACCGGCACAGCCGCGGGTCGACGTGCAGCAGATCCTGCAGCTCAAGCAGCTGGGCAAGAGCCCGCAGGAGATCGCCGGCATGCTCGGCCTGACCGTGGAACAGGTGATTGCGGCCGCCAACGGGCAGGCTCAGGGTAGCGAGAACGCGAGCGACGCGTTCTGATGACTGCCATTGGAAATCGGTGTCGGCCCGGCGTGCGAGGTCGGGCCGACACCGGCCATGTCGGAAGTTTCAATGATCGGAGGTGTGACAATGAGCAACGTCAGAGACGTTAGAGCAGACGACGGTGTGGACGTTTGCCGACATGGAAAAACGTCAGAGTCTGACATGCTCTTACGTTGCCAAAGTTCGAGGGAAAACCGCGTCATTCCAACGAAATATATATACTCTAACAACTCTTACGTAGTTTTGACTCTGTATATGTATTTATGTGTTGTTAGTGGGGTGTTGTATAGGCGCGTCAGCGTAAGACCCCGAAACGGGGTGCGATCATGAGCGACTGGAGCCAATACCACCCCATTCCGGCCGAATCGCTGCCCGCCCGGTTCGAGGGCGTGTTCAAGCTGCTCGAACTGACCTTCACCCCGCCCAACGACCGGACCATCGTCCGCACGCTCACCGGGCAAAGCCTCGAACTCGTCTGCGAAGGCGACGACGACGGACGCCGCGTCAAAACACCGGTCTGGCACGCCGGTTACCAGAAGGCCATCTGGGAGCTCAGGGAAGGACACCTGCGCTACTGCCCGAGCCAGGACCGCCTGTGGCGGAGAGACGGCGACGACGGGGACCATCCCGGCGACCGGCGCATCCTCAACAGCTGGCATCCCATCAAGACCATCGAGGACGAATACGCGGTCGGCACGACGAACAGCCGCGACCGCAACCCGTCCATCAGCGCGGCGATCCTCAGGGAGGCGAAACGGCCGCAATGGTTCAGACAGGTCGAACGCGGCGTGCGCATCGACCCTTGCGTGTGGATCCGCCGTGACGGCAGGGTCGTGTGCCTGCGTGACGAGACCGACGTGGCGGTCACGCAGACGTTCGACCCCAAGGGCATGGGCAACGCGGCCATCCAGCAGGCGATCCGCATCTGCCAATGGCTGACCGTCGACGAGAAGTCGGCGAGGAACCTGCTGCGCATGTTCGCGACCCCATGGCTCGAACCGTTCAAGCAATTGACCTACATCCTGTCCGGGCACGGTGGCGACGGCAAGACGCTGGTCGCCAGCCAGGCGTTGTACGGGGTGCTCGGTTCGAACCGCGTGTTCCCCGGGTTCAGCGTCGCCCAATACTGCTCGCGCGGCGGATACACCCTGGGACGTGAGTCGATGAACGACATGATGGACGGCAAGGCGTTCGCCTACGACGACGAAGCGTCGGCCGTCAGCGAGGACATGCTGCCCCAGTTGCGCGCATTGTCGACCGGCTCGCAGATGCAGGCGCGCGTCACCGGCGGCCGGTACCGCACCGTGACGCCGACCGCGACCATCGTCCTGTTGACGAACATGCCGTTCGCCGACAGCACGGAGAACAGCGACAGGCGCAGGTTCGTCAAGGTCGAGATGCATCCCAGCCAGGGGCGAACCTATGACGAGTACCATGCGATCGAACTGTTCTGCAGGAACCATCCAGCGGCGTTCTACGCCGCCTCGTGCCGACTGTGGGAGCAGGGCGACGAGCCCGAAGTCGTGAATCTCTCGCCGGCGCGCACTCTGTCGGACGAGACCTACTGGATCGTCAGCGAGATCATCGCCAACGAGCAGAAGTATGGTCAGCCGATCGCCGCGCGTGACGGATACCGGGACGAGTTCCACCATTCGATGCCGGACGACCTGCTTTCGCTGCTCGGGTTGAGGAACGGCACCACCGTCGTGTTCGGCAACGGCGCGAAGCGCGTGGTCAGGGTCTCCGACAGGGATCGTTTCGACGTGTACCGGCGGATGGTGGCCAGCGAGACGGACGACACGTCCGACATGGAGCGTGCGCGCTCCGAGGCGCTGGCCATGTCCACGCCTGCTTCTCTGCTGCCCATCGAAAGATACGAGACGTGCGCCGAAAACGCGAAGCTCGTGGAACAGCTGCTGGACGGCATGTGCGGGTTCGCGATGTGCGAAGGCAAACGCAAGGGCGACGTGTTCGATGAGAAGGTCAGCCTCAGCTGGCGGCGCCTCAATCGCGTCATGGAGCATCATGCCGGAGCCGACACCGTGCGACTGGACCAATCCAGGTATGCGGTCGTCCCGCTGGGCGATGTGTTCGTCATCGACTGCGATACGCCGAAGAAGGACGGCGAACCCGCCGAGGGCGAGCCACACGGTTTCCAAATCCTGCAGCAGGCGTTGGGAGAATACGGCGGCGACGGGTTGCGCAGCACGCTTGCTGTGCGCAGCCCGCACGGGCTGCACCTGTACTATCGTGCGCCCTCCGGGTACGACGTTCGCCTGCTGAAGAACAGCGTGCACCCGGACGATCTGCCCATCGACCTGCGCGTCTCCGGCAAGGGATATGTACTCGGCCCATGGTCGCACGCCAACGGCGGCGACTACCGGCTCGTCGACCTGCCGGACGGCGACGTCATACCCGAGGCCAGCCCACAGCTCATGGCATGGCTCCGGTCGCACGACTACACCGAACAGCCGAATGTTGCGCAGCGACCGTTGACGCCGTTCGACCTACCGAACGAATCACCGAGGCGCCACGGCAACGGGAAGCCGGACATGACTCCGGTCCCCGAGGGGCAACGCAACCAGACGCTACACGACTGGGCGTACGGTCGGGCCGCCAACCACCGCGACAACTGGCCGCAGATCGAACGCGACCTGTACGAGCGCGGCCACGCCAGCGGCCTGAAAGACCAGGAACTGGAAACCATCTGGAAAAGCATCATGAGACAACTAGGAGGACTCCGATGAGAGTGCATGAGCGGATCATCATCACCTACGTGGTCGCCGACGTGGATGGCGAATCATGCAGGCAGATCCCGCTGGTCGTGTTCGAGCACACCAGACACGACCAGTGGGTGCCAATGTTGACCGGGTTCGCGCGCGACGACGTACCAGGAGCCCATGGCGTCGGACTGCGGGTCGAGCTGGCCAAGGCCGTCGACGAGCTGCACTCGCGGATCCACGACATCGCCTTCGAGGACTAGACGATGGGCGTCACGGTCAAACCCAAGGAGCGCAAGCCGCCGTGGCTGCACCGGTTGTGCACGGACGGGGCGGGCGCCATGCTCCACGACGTGCTGTGCGAAGGCTGCGGACGCTACATATGCCAATGCCGTGACGGTGTATGGGAGACATGGGATCCCGGCGTCGTATCCGGCGACGACCTGCCCGTGGCGATCGTGCTGCGCCGCCCGCTGACACGGCTCGTCCGCCATCCCGACGGGCAGGTCAGCCTGCGCGACGTGTGCGGCGTCCAAGGACTCGCCCCGCAGGGCGAATACCTCGCCGGACACTGCTGTGGGCTGCTGCCGGTCAGCACACGCCCATACAAGCCGCACAACCGCAGATCCAAGGCCGACCGGATGGAATGGCCCGACATCACCTACCCGTCCACGCTCAGCAAGGATTCGTGGGCGGCCGACATGGAAAGGACACTCATATGAGCATCGACATCACCGGGCAGGCGCTCGATTCGATGGAGACCGTCGATATGCCGTCCGCGCCTGCCGAAGCCTACGTGCTCGGCTACCGGCAAGGATGGAACCAGGCGCTCGCGCTCGCCATCCAGGTCGAGCAGGCCATCAACAACAGCGACAACCTGTTTTCGGACAGGATGCCGGCATGAGCATCGACTGGCAGAACGATCCGGAACTGGCCGACCTGGTGCGCCGTGCCCGCAACGGCGAGCGCATCGTGGATGATTCCGACGTCGAGGCGGATCGGCGTGAGGCGCGGAAGGCCAGGAACCGTGAGGCGTCGCGCTTGTGTCATGCGAGGCGTCGCGCAAGGCTTAAGGCCATGAGGGATGGGACAATGGAATAGGCGAAAAGCCCGGCATTCCTTCGGACACCGGGCTTCCACGTGTGGTAGCGGGAAGCATGATAGACGAAGGAGTTGGGAATGTCAGTCGCCACGTGTCAAGTATGCGATCAGCCGGTCGAAACCGGGTACGCGTTGTGCCCGGCGTGCGAGCTCGACTTCGCACTCCTGCTGCTGCAGTTCGTGCCATGGATGCACGCGTTGGAGGCCAGTCTGGATGCGACCTTGCATCCGGGAGGCCATCAGCCCGTCAGGATCATCACGCCGGTAGCGCCGACCCCGCTGCGCCTGGACGTGCTCGACCATCTCGACCTGCTCGCCAGCATCGCCCAGGGACTATGGCGGCGATTGGAAGGTGTGAACCCTCTCAAATGGCAGCGCGACCTGTGCCCGGACGTCATCGGATGCCTCACCGACGCCGCCATGCACCCCGACCTCGTCAAGATTCCCGACATCGGCATGTACGTCAGCCAATTCCAGAGGCTCAAACCCAAGACGCTGGCAATCATCGACCCGCCCGACCGTGCGACGCCCATCGGCCAATGCCTCCAATGCGGGCTCACCATCACCGCCACACGGGACGCCGAAACCGTCACCTGCCCCGTCTGCGGCAGGGAGCAGACGGCGAGCGCCGTGCGCCTCGACCTTCTGGAGCGCAGCATCCGCAGCGGCAAGGCGTTTACGGCGGGGGAGTGCGCGCGACTATTGCGCGGCGCTGGCTATTCGGTGTCGGGTTCCACGATCCGATCGTGGAAGCATCGCGGGCTGCTCCAGTCCGATGGGAAGGACGAGCGGGATCAGCCCGTCTATAGGCTTCGCGATGTGGCCGCCCTGTTGCGCGACACGCCGAGTGACTGACGTTCCGGAGGCTGCAACGCATACTTGTCAGTGGATTAGAGGGTCTGAATCATGGCAGTGAATCACGTTCAGGCCCTCGATTCATATCCGATGGATGGTTGGCGGAGCAGCCGAACGCACCCGCTCGCTAAGCGGGAGACCCTGACGGGTCCGCAGGTGCGAATCCTGCACCATCCGCTCCATGGCGCTCCGGGTAATCCCCAGCACCCGAAGCGCCATGATCCCCCAAACGCGTGTAGAATCTGTGGTAACAACCGCAAACTACACCGATGTCGTTCAAGCTGGGGAGCATGGATGGTCAGAAGTACTGTTGACTACTACGCCTTTACTGTAAAAACGCGGAAAAAGAATCCAGATATTCCTCGCGACGTTCTGGATGTCGGGGGCGGATACAGTGTCTTAGCATATCTATGTTCCTATTTAGAGCACGTCAAGGGTACCATTCTCAAAGATGAGAGACGGGAACGAATATATTCCGTAAGCGATTATGAAGTCCATGGACGGCTTGTGCTGATTGATGTGTTGTCCGGTCAGTACGGTGAAAGTGGCCAATTGCTGGACATACTTCGTGGCAACGTTGTTAGAGACATCAATCCCGACGAAGCTGCCGTGAAAACAGTCAGAATAGTTTTTTGCTGCCCTAGAGGCGATGATGTGAAGATGGCGATCTTTGCCGTCGAACACATGAATTCCATTAACGGAAAATTTGTGATTGACTATTTCGCGAAATGCTTACGTGCTTTTATCCCGGGATTGGTCGCGAAAATCGATGGGATTCTCGAAAAGGAAGCGTGGCTGGATTCAAGTAGCCTTATTTCGATGAAAATTCCCATTAGCAGCACCGACCAACAGCTGACGGTCGATAACGGATTGGACGATGATCCCAAGGAAACGATGTATGGCCGCATGGCATTGGTTGTTCTGCCTCCGAAGGGTGTCTCTGTGCTTAATCCGAGATTCTGGCGGGCGCTGAGGAAAAAGAATATGGGAAGGGAAGGGATTCTGACAATTCCGTCATTGAATAATGAATCTGTTCCCAAACAAGGAGTCCTGGTCGAGGCTGCGGGAATCGATGGTCGCAAAAAGACGTTCACAATCGGCAATGAGAAGAGTCCGAAAATTCGTGAGGTTATTACCGGAGACGGTGAGCCACGTTTGGATAACGGACAACTAAGGCGTGTGCTTTCTGATTCTATCTTTAGCAAATATCATGATGAACAGATTCGTCTTGAAGCTGGGTGGGACAGTGGAGAGATACATGAAGAGATACCGGATTCGGACGTTATTGACTGGAATAGATTATTTGAACAGATAAATCCGCAAAATGGTGATAGATATGAACTTGAATCATAACGGCATCGTCTATCACTACATGTGTACATTGGCTCCGAAGATTCGTGAATCAGACGATGAGCGAAATGTTGCGTGGAAATACATATTGCGGGAATTATTGTGTCCGACGATTGTCGCAATATTGGATTTTTGTTTTGGACGGTTTGCGGTAAACGCCGATATTATCGTATCGGCTTTAGGTGTCCTCGGAGGTTTATTGTTTGCACACGCTATTTTCGTGTTTGAACTTAGAATGACATATAATCAAAATTTGCGAGAACGCGTGAAAAATGGAGAAATTCAAGCTGAGAATTTAAAACTTACGCGACTCGTGGATGACATGTTCTTCAGCGTTGTATACTCGTCGGCTCTTGCTCTCGGAATAACTATATTGACCTCTATGGGGTCTTCGCTTGGGATATATGGTCAATTACCTGATATAGGGAAAAAAGTAGTTTCAGCGATTGTTGTATGGCTAATGACTCATTTAGCGTTCTGCATATATCGGGTACTGAAGATAACGACAAGTGCGTATGGAGAATTACGAAAGAAACGTATCGCATAAGTTCAGCCCCGCCTTGTTGCGGGGCTTTCGCATATTGAGGGAGGTGCATGATGCCGCCCACCATCACATTGAGGATCACGGACAACGCCGACCGGCAGCTTGCCAGCATGAGCGTGCCAGTCCCGTTGAGCGGTGAGCCGGGCGAGTGCGCCATGTTCGACGCTGAACGATTCGAACGATTGCTCGACCGGGCGGCCATCGCGTTCCGCAAGGTGTTCGACGATGGCGTCAAGGAGTAACACGCGCCGGAGCAACGGGCATCGCAGGGACATGCTGCGCAGGCGCGTGCTCGCCGCCTACGATGTGTGCGCCATCTGCGGCAAGCCCGTAGACAAGACATTGAGATCACCGCATCCCATGAGCGCGGAGGTGGACGAGCTCATCCCCGTCTCGCGTGGCGGCGACCCGTTGAGCTTCGCCAACTGTAGGCTCACGCACCGGCGGTGCAACCGGTTGAAGAGCGACAAGAGCGACGAGTACGCGAGAAGACAACTGGAAGGAAAGACCGAACCGACTGCGCGGGCGCTGCCGTTCGCGACGGTCGGCCTCGACTGACACGACACGCCCGGAATGCACGGGGAGGGTCCCCGGGGAGCCCCATGCCGGCCACCTCGGGTGCAGGGCCGATATCCCCCCACGGTTTGAACGGCTGAATCGGTTGGGCGGCTGAACATTGAAACGAGGTGGCTGCGATGCGGTGTCTGGTGTGCGGCGAGCGGTTTCAACCAACCAACCACAACGGGAAGACGCAGAAGTACTGTTCGAAGTCCTGCAAGAACCGTGCCGCGTATCTCAGGCGCAAAGGCATGCCGGTGGGCGAGCGCGCCTCCGCCGATCCGTCGCCTGTCGATGCGGGCGGCGGAGGCCATGAGCTTGGCCGGCGCGAATTCGAGCGGATGATGGACGACAGTCTGGAGGACGTGCTGCGCATGAACCGCGACCGGCTCAAGGCCGCGCTGCAGGACCCGTCCACGCCGACGAACGCGCTGCCGGGCATCAGCCGGCAGCTGATCGACGTGTGCGAGCGGCTGCAGGGCATGAGCGGGCAGGGAGGACTGTTCGACGACGAGAGCATGGAGGTGGTCGAGGATGTCGGAGCGTCGATTGTCTGAGCTCGCCCGGCATCTGGTCGTCCCCGACGGCATCGTGGGCAGCGATTTCAATATGGTCAATCGTGCGGCGGCGCGGATCGGCATCCGGTACGACCTGTGGCAGCAAGGGTTCCTGTACCTGCTGCTCGCCAGGAAGGCGGACGGAAGGTACGCTTGCGGCACTGCGGGCGGCGTGGTCTCCTCCTGCCGGCAGATCGGCAAGACGTTCACCGTGGGCAGCGCCATCCTGCTGCTCGCCGCGGCCAGACCGTTGAAGGTGATCTGGACCGCGCACCACACGCGCACGTCCGACGAGACGTTCGCGAGCCTGTGTTCGCTGGCGGAGCGGCCGAAGCTCAAGCCGTACGTGGCGGGCATCCGCCGCGCCAACGGCCAGCAGGAGATCCGTCTCGGCAACGGGTCGCGCATCATGTTCGGCGCCAGGGAGAACGGGTTCGGCCGAGGCCTGACCGGCGTGGACATGGAGATCTTCGACGAGGCGCAGATCCTGACCGTGCGCGCCTTGTCGAACCTCGTGCCGATCACCAACACGAGTCCGAACCCGCTGATCGTGTTCATGGGCAACCCGCCCAAGCCCGGCGACCCGTCGGACGCGTTCGAGGAGAAACGCACGCGCGCCCTGTCGGCGGGCGGCGTGCTGTACGTCGAGTTCTCCGCCGACAGGGACGCCGACCCGGACGACCGCGCACAGTGGGCCAAGGCGAACCCCTCGTACCCGGAACGCACCGACGAGGACGCGATCCTCAGGATGCGCGAGAACCTGCCGACGGACGCGTTCCGCCGCGAGGCGCTGGGCATCTGGGACGAGACCGCGACAAGCGTGGCCATCGACCCCGCCAAATGGACGGCCGCGGAATCCATGCCGGAAAACCTGCCGGATGGGGGAACGTTGAATTTCGGCTTGGATATGCCGCCCGACCGCAGCGTGCTGACCATCGGATGCGCGATCCGCTACCCGGACGGTCGGGCGCTCGTCCAGATGGCCGATATCAAGGACGCGCGCCACGACGGCCTGCAGTGGGCGGTGGACTGGCTGGCTGAACGCTGGCTGAAAACGGCGAGCGTGGTTATCGACTCCCAGTCGCCGGCCACGAGCCTGCTGCCCGACCTCAAACGGGCGCACGTCAGGGCCACGGTGACCGGCATGAACGAGATGGGCCGCGCATGCGGCCGGTTCATGGACATGCTCAACGACAAAACACTCATCCACCTGCCCGACACGATGCAACCCCAACTGGCGGCCGCCGTCAAGGGCGCGACCATCCGCCCGATCGGCCGATCGGGCGCGTTCGGCTGGAACAAGCTCGGTTCTGACGTGGACATCAGCCCGCTGGTCGCCTGCACGCTCGCCCTCTGGGGCGCATACACGACAAAACGACACCCCGGACGCAAACAGGAGGTGATGTTCTGATGGTGTTCTACCTCGCCGACGGCACCCCGGTGTCCAGCGCTCCGAAGATCACCGGCAGCAGCTGGCTGGACACCGGATGGGCCAGCATAGGCGCCATCGGAGGCGTCGACGCCGTGGACATGCCCGTCATCCGCGAGCTGCTGAAGGTGTGGCGCGACAAATCCCCGCGCAACGCGATCCGCGGAGCCTACTACGACTGCAAGGAACGGTTCAAGGATTTCGGCATCAGCATCCCCGACCGCATCAAAAGCAAGGTCGAGGCGATGATCGGATGGCCCGAACTGGCCGTACGAAGCCTGTCCGACCTGCAGGGGTTCAGCGTCACGGGCGACGACACACTCGGCATCAACGAGCTGTTCGACGACAACATGCTCGACGTGACCGCGGGCGAGGCCATCGTCAGCGCGTACAAGCATTCCTGCAGCTTCCTGACCGTGGCCGCAGACCCGGACCACACCGACCGCATCCAGATCATCCCCAGATCCGCCGACTGGTCGGCCGGAATCTGGGACCGGGCGCGCCACCGTCTCGCAGCAGCCCTGACTATCACCCAATCCGACGACGACGGAAGAATCTGCGGATTCAACGTATGGCTACCCGGCCGCAACTACGTGTGCTCCGCACGAATGGGCAAATGGAACGCCGAACGGTATGACACGGAATTCGACCAACCCACGGTGGTCTCGCTGGCCTACGACAGACAGATGGACAGGCCATTCGGCCATTCGCGCATCAGCCGGAGCCTGATGAGCCTGGTCGACGCCGGCTTCCGCACCGTCGTCCGCATGGAAGCCAGCGCCGAATTCTACAGCGTGCCTAAACTGTGGTTCCTGGGCGCGAACAAGGACGCGTTCAGCACGAACACGTGGACCAGCCTCATCCAGGCGATCAACGCGATCAGCGCCGACGAGGACGGCAACATCCCGCAGATCCACCAGGTGCAGCAGGCCAGCATGACCCCACACAGCGACATGCTCAAGACCATGGCCATGCTCGTCGCCTCGCAGACACGAGTACCGGTCGACTACCTGGGCATCACCCTGGACAACCCGACCAGCGCCGAGGCCATGGCCAGCGCGGAACGACGGCTCACCCGCATCGCCGACCGCCAGAACGTCAGCTTCGGCCGCGAGATCAAACGCGCCATGGGCATCGCCTGTGCCCTACGCGAGGGACAACACGAGATCCCCGACGCCATGCGCGACGTCTACCCCGTGTGGGCGCCCACCAGAGAGATCAGCGACGCCGCCCGTGCCGACGCGTTCACCAAGATCGCCGACAAGGTCACTGGATACGCCGACAGCGACGTGGGCCTCGAACGCCTGGGACTGAGCCACGAGGAGATCGTCCGGCTGAAGGCCGACCAGCAAAGGCAGCGCTCGCAGCGCCACATCGACCAGCTGATCGACAGCGTGACCGGATCCGGAAAGGACGTTGCCGATGGCGGAGAAGGAACGGCTCAGGGCGAATGACCTGCTGAAGGCGGCGCTTGAGAAAGCGGAGAACGACTACGAGACCAATCTCGACAACCTCATCGACGCCGCCACGCAGGCCATCGAGGACGCATACGATCCGGAAACCGGATCATGGCGAGCCGGACGAGATCCGCGAGACATCATCCGGGAGTTCACCAGGGACGCCGGAGAGCTTGCCAACAGCTACTACGAAGTGTGGATTGGCTACAATGTATTAGACAGTCCGATGAGGGACGAATGACATGAGATTGGAGGCCGACGATGGCCGACCCGAAGCATCCCCGCCACTACGAGGAGTCGTTCAAGCGGCAGATCGTGCAGCT
>ENA-OQKF01000371-OQKF01000371.1-human-gut-metagenome-genome-assembly--contig:-NODE-371-length-30882-cov-4.269745_pt1 | contig 30882 bp, 30 predicted proteins | sample MGYA00242617_ERZ504784 | MGnify/ENA primary metagenome ERZ504784 (study PRJEB26092, sample SAMD00036364) | human gut metagenome | host: Homo sapiens | study: EMG produced TPA metagenomics assembly of... | reverse complement strand
CTGACTCATTTGATTACTTTCGCTGATATGATTTTTTAAGCAAGTGCTAATAGAAGAAAAATCGCATCGATTCAATAGAAATTCCCCTTTCGTAGTTAAGATTGAGTATATCTATCATAACACGAACGTATATTCGATTCAAGAAAATGTGGATATTTTTAAAGTGATTGTGTCAATTTACAATCAATTTCTATTCAATGTGGTTTTCCAGCAGGTTCTGTAAAATAAGCTCAGATCAAAACAATGACGGGAGGAGCTTATGCAACAGAATATTGAATTTGAGCGGTGCATTGATTTTCTGGTACGGATGATCGATAAGTACGGTAATGAAGTCCTCCGGGACACTTCAAGGGATATTTCAAGGTATGCCGTTTGCCGTTATTACATTGACGGAAAAAAGACGCAGAGGTATAATAAAAAGGAGTTTACGGTCTTTTCACTATTAAAGTGGAGAGAGCGAATGAAATATAAAAGGATGAGGAAAAAATGACAACCAAATACGAATATAGAGACATTCTTCCAGAGGAGTTAGATCAGGTGATTCAGATCGAGCAGATCTGTTTTCCGCCAAATGAGGCCTGCTCTGCCAAGAGTATGAGAGAACGAGTGGCAAATGCACCCGAGACATTTATGGTTGCAGTGGATAAAGAAACAGGTAAAGTTGCCGGCTTTCTCAATGGGGTGGCAACAGACGAAGCAGTTTTTCGTGATGAATTTTTTACGGATAGTACTCTTCACAATCCGGAAGGAAAGAACGTTATGCTCCTTGGTCTTGACGTTCTTCCAGAGTATCGCCACCAGGGGCTTGCACGTGAAATCATGACAAAATATGTGAAAAGAGAACAAAAAAGAGGACGCGAATGCCTGTACCTGACCTGTCTGGATAACAAAGTAGAGATGTACAAAAAAATGGACTACACCGACAACGGAATTTCCGGTTCCGCTTGGGGCGGGGAAGAATGGCATGATATGAGCAGGAAAATCAGATGATCCGGCTTCAGGATATTGCGGATATGGCGGGAGTGAGCAGGACTACCGTATCAAATGTAATAAATGGCAATACGAAAAGAGTTTCCCAGGAAACCATTGATAAAATAACGGCAATCCTGAAAGAACAGAATTATGTTCCGCATATGGGTTCCGTTATGCTGTCCGGACATGGTTCCAGGATCATAGGCGTGGTACTTGGTTTTGCCCAGGCTCATGGAATGTACTCCCTGCAGGACTCCTTTGTAGGAGAACTGGTAGGAACCATTCAGATGGAAGCTGAAATGAAAGGATACTATGTCATGCTGATCGGAGGGGAGAACATCCAGAACGTGGTGGATATTGCTTCCAGATGGAATGTAGAAGGACTGATCATTCTGGGATATAATGATGAAAAATATCGGAAATTGTCCAGAAAGCTGAATAAGAAAATGGTTCTCATAGATGCCTATCCCGCAGGAGAATATTTTTTCCAGAATGTGGGAGTGGATGATTATTCAGGCGGCTATCAGATTGGAAGTTACCTCTGTTCCTGCGGTTTTGACAAAGCTTTGTTTCTTGCAGAAACAGATATTGACAGTGATTACAGCCGTTGGATGGGCTTTAAGCAGGCTATGGAAAAAGAAGGAAAATTCTGTAGCCGCACTCGTCTGATCGTGATCCCGGGGGAAAGAAACCGCCGTATCCAGAAATATAAAGAACTTCTTCCGCGTTTTCTGCAGGTAAAAGCAGTGGCATTTTCCTCAGATTATGCAGCAATTGAGGCCATGAACTTTTTGTCAGATCATGGAATTAAGGTTCCGGAACAGGTATCTGTTACCGGCTTCGACGACAGTATCTATGCCAGAATGGTCCGTCCAAGACTTACAACAGTTCATCAGGATGTAGGTCAGAAGGCACATTTGGCGTTCAGCCGCCTGCTTCGGATGGTTGCCGGGGAGCAGTTAAAAGAGTTTAATATAAAAAGTCCGGTGTACCTTGTAAAAAGAGATTCTGTGAAAATATGAACAGATCGTTCAAAAGAATTTGAAGAGAAGACAGTCAGGCTATAGAGCCTGTTTGAAAAATCATTCCTGCAATCTGCACGCCCCACTTTGCGGGAGATTTCACCCGAATTCGGTTGCCGTAGCCCGCTACGGCGCCCTCATCCGGGCGAAATCTCCCACAAATTGTGACGCACATCTTGCAGAAAGCATTTTTCAAACACGCTCTAGCACAGCGATTCGGCAACTGATGTTCCTAAGCAGGTCATTTCAGGAGCGCATTTAGCGTAGATGAAATCCAATGCTTACGGAGACTTAGACGAGGGGCTCTCCCGAGTGTCTTAGTCGTAGTTAGCATTTAGTTCATCGGAGCGTTGCGACGACCTGCGTGGAATATCATTTGCCAAATCGCGTCCCTCTGCCACTACTTACCCATACAAAACTTACTAAATATCTCATTCACCAGATCTTCCCCAACTTCTTCCCCGGTAATTTTCCCCAAGCTTCCATAAGCAGCCATCAGATCAATGGAAAAGAAGTCTTCCGGCATGCCATCCTCAATACTCTGTTTTACCATTGCAAGGCTGTCTGCTGCCTCTTCCAATGCCTCTTTGTGACGGGCATTTGTAATATAAACCTCATCGTTAAAGGAGATTTTCCCGCTGAAAAACATACTCTTAATGGTATCCGCCAGCTGGGCAATTCCAGTCTCCTCTTTCGCAGAAATCGGAATGAGAGGATGGTTGATTTTCTCCTTTAATGCCTCCATGCTCACAGCCGAAGCAAGATCTGTTTTATTGTACAGTACAATTGCTTTTCTGTCTTTCAGCATTTCAATGATTTCTTCATCATTTTCATCAAGCGGTGTAGAGCTGTCTACTACGTATAACACCAGATCTGCACCCTTTGCAACCTCCCGGGCTCTGGAAACACCGATTTTCTCCACCACATCCTCTGTCTCGCGGATGCCTGCCGTATCCACAATTTTCAGCGTAATTCCATGAAGAGTAATATACTCCTCCAGAATATCTCTTGTAGTACCCTCAATATCCGTTACAATGGCCTTATTTTCCCCTACAAGAAGGTTTAACAGGGAGGACTTACCTGCATTTGGCTTACCCACGATAACCGTCTCAATTCCTTCCCGGATGATCTTGCCATCTGTGGAGGTTTTCAACAACTCTTCAATGGATTTCTGCTCTTTTTCCACAATTCCATGTAATTTCTGTGGATATCCCTCCAGACTGATGTGCTCCGGATCATCCAGAGCAGACTCGATAAAAGCAATCTCGTAGATCAGGTCGCTTCGAATCTCCTTGATGGTCTTCTGTACAGAACCTTTCAGCTGACTCATGGAGCTTTTCAACGCATATTCATTTTTCGCCTGGATCACATCCATAACTGCCTCTGCCTGGGAAAGATCCAGCCTGCCATTTAAGAAGGCTCTCTTGGTAAACTCTCCGGGGCCAGCAATCTTGGCGCCGTTTTTCAAAACCGTTTCCAGAACCCGGTTCATAGCATAGACACCACCGTGACAATCAATCTCCACGGTATCTTCTCCTGTGAATGTTTTGGGTGCGCGCATGACCATGACCAGAACTTCATCCACAATTTCTTCCCCGTCATAGATATAACCATAATGAATGGTGTGGGTGGGCACTTCTTTAATTTTCTTTTTCCCGCCCTTGGAACGGTAAATGCGGGATATAACGTCCATGGCTTCCGGGCCGCTGATTCGAATGATTCCGATTCCCGAAGCACTCACAGCAGTAGATATCGCTGCAATCGTTGTATTCATGTGATTTCCTCCATGTAAATTACAATCCAAATTATAAACTTAACACATCTTATAATACCAGTGTCAAAAGGTCAAAAAGTCGTTCATGCTTGCACGAGGCGTTTGAACCTGGGACACGCCAAATATGAGAAAGCAGCGATTTACGCAGTAAATCAGCGGATTTCGAATATTTGGAGGATTGTGGGAACAGCGTAGCTGGATCGCAATCCTGGGTATCAAATGAGTGGCAAAAGACTTTTTGACACTCCTATCATCTTATTTTATTATACAAAAAAAGTTACCCCAGGGAAAGATATTAAAACAAAAGCATAACGCTTCAGTTCTTCCATCTTTCACCTGGAATAACCTCTTATTCATTCTGCAAATCTTTTATAACACATTCAGATGTTTTATGCAAGATTTACCATCTTTTTAATTTTACAACCACATGACGATACGGCTCTTCGCCCTCGCTGACAGTCTCTACATACTTATTGCCCTGAAGTGCTGAGTGAATGATTCTTCTCTCATATGGGTTCATCGGCTCAAGTACAACTGGCTTTCTGGTTTTCTTAACCTTGTAGGCAATTCCTCTTGCAAGATTCTCCAGAGTCTCTTTACGACGTCTGCGGTAATCTTCTGTATCGAGCTTTACTCTGATATAGTTTGCTTTGCCCTTATTTACAACAAGGCTTGTAAGATACTGAAGGGAATCAAGGGTCTGTCCTCTCTTACCGATGAGAATTCCCATATCCTCTCCTTCAAAAGCAACTTCCAGACAACCGTCATTTGTGTTGTATTTGGAAGTGATCTCCACTTCACCAAGATTCATAGATGCAAATACATCGCGAAGGAAAACAATTGCTCTCTCTTCCACTTCTTTGATCTCTACCGGATCTGTGATGATCTCAACAGGTTTGGACTGTTTCGGCTTCTCTTCTCTTGGCTCTTTCGGCATTTTTTCTTTTGCCGGTTTTTCTTTTACAGGACGCTCCTTAAAAGGTTTCTCCTTCGGCTGGCGCGGCTGTTTTTCTTTTGGCTCTTTAAAAGGCTTTGGCTCTTTCGCCTCTTTTACAGGTGCTTTTTCTTTCACCGGTTCACTCTTTGGTGCCGGTTTCTCAGCTTTTACAAAAGGTTTGGCAGGCTTTCTATTCTGCTCTTCCTTAATCGCATCCACTTTAACAGTATCAACGATTTCCTGTATCTCATCCTCTTCAGAAACTGTATTGATCTTGCGTGCTTTAATGATTGCCGGTTTGCTTCCGATGCCAAAAAATCCGGAACTACCTTCAGAAACCACTTCAATTTCCAGCTGATCACTGGAAACACCTAATTCGATGCACGCCTTGGTGATTGCTTCATTTTTCGTTTTTGCTGAAAACTGGATAAACTCCTCCATCTATGAAACCCTCCGTTCCCGACAACAATTACTTCTTCTTGTTTCTCTCGTCAAAATCCCTGACCATATTTGCTTTTGCTGTAATACTTCCAGGTTTTGCATTTCTTGCATTCTGGTAGGATTCCTCTACTTTTCTGGCTCTCTCTTCTGCGTTTGTGTTACTGGAACCTTTATCAATCTTGGTATTGATATTCTTAGTAGACTGGTTTGCCTGATTGGTGATCTTCTGCGGCGGAAGTCCTTCCTTCGTACGCTGTTTCTCCATCTTCTTCATGTTCTCGTTTACCAGATCATTGATATCCATCTTATCAAGATGACGATTGATAAACCACTGCTGAGCACTTCTTACAACCGCACTTGCGATCCAGTAAATACCAAGACCTACCGGGAATGTGAAACAGAATACTGCTGACATAAGCGGCATAACCGTATTCATAGTCTTCATGGAAGCCTGCATTGTATCAACAGCTCCTTCAGCAGATGAAGTAGCCTGTGGCATAAGCTTATAGTTCAGTACCTGAGTCGCCCATGCAAGAATAGGAATCAGAAGTGCAGCGATTGCCAGTGCAATAGATGCTCCCTCAAAAGCAGCCTTAATGTAGTTCAGAGGCTGATCTGCAATGTTTAATCCACAGAAATTCTGCATTTTGGAAATTTCTGCAGACGTGGTGTTAATGGTATCTGCAAATCCCTTAAACTGATCCATTGATGCAAGATCTTTCCACTGAGATGGAGATAATGCATAAAGGAAATCGATGACAGAATTACTGGTCGCTTTTCCGTTATCCAGCGCCAGCTGTACACGAGTCATCTTATTGTCTGTGATAAAGCTCTGGATCAGGTCTGTGTAGCCACTTACGCTTGTGATCTGATCAACAAGGCCTGTGAAAACATTCTTTACACTGCCAACATAACCAGGAATTTTGTAAATAACCTGCCATAATGCCATCAGGACAGGAAACTGGATCAACAGCTGCACACAGCTGCCGGTAGGTGAAACACCGTATTTCTGATATACAAGCTGAGTTTCTTCCTGCATTTTCTGCACGGACGCCTGGTCTTTTTTATCTTTGTATTTCTTCTGTATCTTCTGAAGCTCAGGCTGCATAACAGAGCTTAACTTAGAAAACTTCTGCTGTTTAACCTGCAATGGTGTCATCAGTGCATAAATAATAATACTGAAGATAATGATACAAAGACCCAGGTTCTGAATACCCACCAGATCAAGAACTCTGTAAATCCCGTCCATGATCCAGCCCATAATAGAAGCAACCTGTCCAATAATCGGGACACTGCTCTTCGTTAATAAAATCATATCCAAGTTTGTTTCCTCCTAGGCTTTTTCGGTGTAACTATTCAATTGTCAAAGTTTGAGTTTTTGTGCTGAAAATCAGTTTAAAGTGTCATTTATTGTACACCATCTGTTTCAGTACAGTTTATGGCACAGGATCGTATCCTCCATGTGAAAAAGGATTGCAGCGCAAAATTCTCCACACTGCAAGAAGCCCGCCCTTTAACGCACCATATTTTTGAATTGCTTCTAAACCATATTGAGAACATGTGGGAATATAAGGACATTTTGTTCTCTTCATCGGCGATATATATTTCTGATAGAGACGAATCATATGAATCATGATATTCCTTGGACTAAATCTGCTCATGATAATTTCTCCTGCAAATCTGTTTCAATATTGCCGCTCCTTTACCGAACCAACAATACTGCCCAAATACCGTTTAATCTTCCACATGAAGCTCAGCCTCACGGCGGATCTTCATTCTGCCTGCAAGATGCATAAGCGCACTCTCAATCTCCTGATAGGACTTGTCCTTTGCATTTGGTCTTGCGACCACTACAATGTCCAGTCCCTGACGGAAGGATCTTTCATTCAGGCGGTAGCTCTCTCGTATCAGTCTGGTGACTCTGTGGCGTACCACACTATTCCCAACTTTTTTACTTACAGATATTCCCAGACGATTCTCCATGTGCCTGTCATGGTTCTCAAGCACATACATCACCAGATACCGATTTGCCTGTGATGTTCCTTTTCGGTATACCCTTTGGAATTCGTTATTTTTCTTTAAGGAGTCTGAGTATTCCATCTGATTCTCCTTTATATGATATTGAAATAATTATTTCTGTATAGAAGAAAAGACCACAGTAACTGCGGTCTTAACGGTCTTAAGCAGATAACTGCTTTCTTCCTTTTAATCTTCTGGCAGCTAATACTTTACGTCCGCCTTTTGTGCTCATACGAGCTCTGAAGCCATGGACTTTCGCTCTAGATCTTTTTTTCGGCTGAAATGTCATTTTCATAGGTAAAGCACCTCCTTTATCTATATGGAATTTAAAATTATTAACCTAATCAGAACATCATTTCAATTATATTCATAAATGGCATTCTCGTCAAGTAAAAATTCTTGCTTTCCTGGAATTTTTTATATCCACAAAGTTTTCCACACTGTGCATAACCTGTCATTTTGAAAAGGTTTACGTAACATTATCCACATTTTGTGGATAACTTGTGGATAACCTGGGGATTATCAGCAAAAATATCCACTTTTGACTGTTGATTTTAACGCATATGTCACAAAAACCAGTATATTTCGAGGGGATTCGACAGTGGATAGAGTTATACACATAATTTTTCATTATTGAAACCCGCAAAACCATGTTATGGTAACCAGAATAGTTATCAACCTTTTTATCCACATTTATCCACACACAAAATGTTGATAACTTTCCAGTTTATTCACAAGATATCCCCCATTTTTTTCCTGGAATTTTTTTATTATCCACTGCAATTTTTTCAAATTGTGGATGTTTTGTGGACAATTCTGCACTTTTCCCCAGTTGTTTTTCCTATTTTCACGTCCAGTACAACATTTTCCCACCCACATCCCCATCCTTTTACGACAATCCACAGCAGTTCTGATTTTTTCTCAGGATGTGCATACTTTTCCACATAAATTTCCTATATAAATAAGATTTTGTCGTTGCGAAAAGACAGGATTTATTATAATATATATAAGGATATTTATGTCCGTTTATCAAAATACCAGTAAAATTCCGGTATATTTAGCCTGCCACACCCTAATTTCCTGTTTCCAGCTGGTATTTTGATAAACGGACATGTCGCCGACGGACGGCATCATTTAATATAAGAAACAATCAGATGTGTACGGGAGGAAAAAATGAGCACAGTAATAGAAAAATGGGATGAAATCCTGGGAATTGTGAAAAAGGAGCACGATCTTTCCGATGTTCGATTCGACACATGGCTGAAACCCCTGAAGGTTTATGATGTCAGTGGAAATGTAGTTACCATCGTCGCTTCCGACCAGGTGCGATTAAGCTACATTAATAAGAATTACAAACTGCCTCTGCAGGTTACCATAAGCGAAGTTACCGGAATGACCGACTGCGAAGTGAAATTTATCCTTCCAGAAGACGTCCCGGCGAAGAAATCCATTTCCGACGCTGCACCTGATCAGGACAACCGTTTTAAGGCCAGATGTGAAGAAGCAAATCTGAACCCCAAATATACATTCAATACTTTTATCGTGGGCAGCAACAACAAACTGGCTCAGGCTGCAGCCCTGGCAGTAGCGGAATCTCCGGGAAATACGTACAATCCGCTGTTTATCTATGGTGGTGCAGGACTTGGCAAGACCCATCTTATGCATTCCATCGCCCACTTTATTATTGAAAATGATGATAACAGTAAGGTTCTCTATGTTACAAGTGAAGAATTTACCAATGAGCTGATCGAGACCATCCGTAATGGAAATAACACCGCCATGAGCAAATTCCGCGAGAAATACCGTAACATTGATGTCCTTCTCATTGATGATATTCAGTTTATTATAGGAAAGGAATCCACGCAGGAGGAATTTTTCCACACCTTCAACAGCCTTTACAGTGCAAACAAACAGATTATCATATCTTCCGATAAACCGCCGAAGGATATGGAAATTCTGGATGAGCGTTTCCGTTCCAGATTCGAATGGGGACTGATCGTGGATATTACTCTGCCGGATTACGAGACCAGGATGGCCATTCTTCATAAAAAAGAAGACATGGACGGCTACAATGTAAGCGAAGATGTTATCAAATACATTGCAAATAATATCAAATCCAACATCCGTGAGCTGGAAGGTGCCTTCAATAAGGTAGTTGCTTATGCAAAACTGGAGAAAAAAGAGGTTACCCTTGAACTTGCCGAGCAGGCTCTGAAGGATATCGTCGCACCGAATGAAAATAAACAGATTACTGCAGACTACATTATTTCTATGGTAGCAGAGCATTTTAATGTAAGTACTGCCGATCTTTGTGGAAATAAAAGAAGTTCCAAGATCGTGATGCCAAGACAGGTGGCAATGTATCTTTGCCGTGAAATTCTGGCGATCCCGCTGAAAAATGTAGGACAGTATCTTGGAAATCGCGACCACACTACCGTTATGCACGGCGTAGAAAAGATCGAAAAGGAGCTCCAGACCAACGAACAGCTCCAGAACACCATCGATACATTAAAGAAAAAAATTAATCCACAAACTTAACACATTTTTTCCACATTTCATGTGTATAAGATGTTGACATTATGTGTATTAATGTGAATAACTTTTGGCAACAAAATCGCTTATGTGGTTTTACACAGGTTATTCACACTCTAAACCAATGCTTTTACACGAAGTTATCCATACCCGAAACCCTTTTATTCACTGGGCGGAAGTGAGTTTTTCACATATTCACACCCCCTACGGCGGATACGGCGGATATCTTCTTAAATATATTTAATGAAAAACCCATTTTCTCCAGAAAGGAAGTTATACACATTATGAAAATCATTTGCTCCAAAAGTAACTTGTTGAAGAGCGTCAGCATTTCCTTAAAAGCTGTACCATCCAAAACAACTATGCCAATTCTGGAATGTATTCTGATTGATGCAACAACAAATCAGATCAAATTTACTACTAATGACATGGAACTGGGAATCGAAACCATTGTCGAAGGTACTATAGAAGAAAAAGGAATGGTTGCCCTGAATGCGAAAATCTTTTACGAGATCATCAGAAGACTTCCAGACAACGATGTTACCATTAAAACTGATGAAAAATTCGCTGCAACTATCACCTGTGAGAAAGCAAAATTTAATATTCCTGGAAAATCAGGAGAAGATTTCGCATATCTTCCTATGATTGAAAGAGATGAACCATTAACTATCTCTCAATATACATTAAAGAATATGATTTATCAGACAATATTCTCAATTGCAGTCAACGATAACAACAAATTAATGACTGGTGAGCTGTTTGAAATTAAGGATAATTGTCTGAAAATTGTCTCTCTGGATGGACACCGTATTGCGATCCGCAAAATGCCTCTGAAGAAAGACTATTCAGATCGCAAGGTTGTAGTTCCAGGCAAGACTCTGAATGAGATCAGTAAGATCTTATCCGGAGAAATGGATGATGTAGTCAGCATTTTCTTCACAAACAATCATATTTTATTTGAATTTGACCAGACTATGGTAGTTTCACGTCTGATCGAGGGGGAATATTTCCGTATTGATCAGATGCTTTCCAGCGATTATGAGACCAAACTTTCCATTAACAAAAAAGAATTCCTGGATTGTATCGACCGTGCCACACTTCTTGTAAGAGAAGGAGATAAGAAACCGATCATTATCCACATTACAGATGGCAGCATGGAGCTGAAGATTGATTCTGCAATGGGTTCCATGAACGAGGATATTGATATTGAGAAAGAGGGGAAAGATATTCTGATCGGATTTAATCCCAAGTTCCTGATCGATGCACTGAAGGTTATTGATGATGAGACCATCGACATTTACCTGGTGAATCCGAAAGCACCTTGCTTTATCAGAGATGAGGAAGAAACTTACACGTATCTGATTCTTCCGGTTAACATAAATCAGAACCAGGCAAGATAATGACACTTGCCACAGAGAGAAACGTAACAGACAATTGGAAGAGGAATGGAAGTGAACACGGGCTGCAAATAATGGCTGGAGACAGTCGGGAAAATAAATTGCAGTCGTGATGCCAGAAGAGTGGAGGCAGAAAATTGGAAATCAGAATCAGAGATGAATTTATCAAACTTGGCCAGGCACTGAAACTTGCTGACCTTGTATCAGACGGCGTTGAGGCAAAATATGTGATCAACGACGGACTTGTAAAAGTAAATGGCGAAGTAGATACCAGAAGAGGCCGCAAGGTTTATGGCGGTGACGTTATTTCCTATAATGGCCAGGATGTGAAGGTTCTGTCCGGAAACGAGTAAAATGGCTTATATTGAATCCATAAAATTAAGCAATTTCAGAAATTACGAATCGCTGGAACTTTCTTTTGACAAAGGAACTAATATTTTTTATGGGGATAATGCACAGGGAAAAACAAATATCCTGGAGTCTGTGTATCTGTGCGGAACCAGCAAATCCCATAAAGGAAGCAAAGACCGAGAGATTATCCGCTTTGAACAGGATGAAGCCCATATCCGTATGATGGTTGGAAAAGATTCCATGTCTTACAAGATCGACATGCATCTTCGGAAAAATAAGGCCAAGGGTGTGGCAATCAACGGGCTTCCCATAAAGAAGGCGAGAGAGCTTCTCGGTGTGGTGAATCTGGTTTTCTTTTCCCCGGAGGATCTGAATATTATCAAAAACGGTCCGGGAGAGCGACGAAGATTCATGGACGCGGAGCTTTGTCAGCTGGATAAACTATACCTCACAGATCTTGCCGGATACAATCATGTTCTGAATCAGAGAAATAAGCTGCTGAAGGATATGTATAAGCGACCGGATCTTGGAGCGACTCTGGATGTATGGGATATGCAGCTGGTAAATTATGGCCGTAAGATCATTGGCAAAAGAAGAGAATTTGTGGAGTCCCTTAATGAGATCATTAAGGAAATTCACAGAAATCTTACCGGCGGTATTGAGAATATAGAAGTGATATATGAACCAAGCGTGGAGAGTGAGGCTTTGGAAGAGAGCCTTTTCCGCAACAGAGACCGGGATCTTCGGATGAAAATGACTTCGTCCGGTCCTCACAGGGATGACCTGATGGTGGCTGTAAACGGAATTGACATCCGCAAATATGGTTCGCAGGGGCAGCAGAGAACAGCAGCTCTTTCCCTGAAACTTTCGGAGATTTATCTGGTGGAGAAGATCATTCATGATAAACCGGTTCTGCTTCTGGACGATGTCCTTTCGGAGCTGGACAGCAGCCGTCAGAATTATCTTCTTGAGAGTATTCATGATATTCAGACCATGATCACCTGTACTGGTCTGGATGATTTTGTCAGTCATCAGTTTACAATCAATAAAGTGTTTCACGTTGTGGCGGGGCATGTGTATCAGCCGATGGGATGTCCTGCAGATAAATAAGCTTGCGAAGTAGTATGCGATATGCTAAACTGGCATTAACTATGGAAAGTTGGTGAAAAATTTGGACAAAGAGGAATTTCGGGTTAAACTTGAAGAGATTAACCATTTAGTAGAACAGAAGGACTATAAGGGAGCCATGAATGTTGTAGACAGCATTGACTGGCGCCGTGTGAAAAATGTTCGTACCCTTTGTGTGGTTGGTGAAATCTATGCTGCCAATAAACGCTATGAGGACAGCAAGGAAATTTTCCTGCTGGCTTATCACAGAGCCTCCATTGGTAAGAACATTCTTTATCGTCTTGTAGAAGTTTCCCTGAAGCTGGGACAGGTTTCCGAGGCAGTGGAATTTTATCAGGAGTACAGGGAAGTTGCGCCAAATGATAATACGCAGTACATCCTGAAATACAAGATCCTGAAAGTAAAAAAGGCTCCTCTTGCAGAGCAAATCAAGGTTCTGGAGGATTATAAGGAGAAAGAATTTACCGAAAAATGGTCTTACGAGCTTGCCAAACTGTACTATCAGGATGGTGACAAAGAGAAATGTCTGGAGCTTTGCAACGAGATCATTCTCTGGTTCAACGAGGGTAACTACGTGATGAAGGCTATGGACCTGAAACAGCGTATGGGTGCTCTTACCGGCGAGGAGAAAGAGCGGTATGAACAGCAGTTTGTACCGAAGCTTCTGAAACCTGAGGAAGCAGATACCATTAAGGAAGAAGAGAAAGCACCGGAAGCTGAGAACCAGGGAAGTGAATCTATTGAAAGTATTCAGATCAAGAATGAGGATCTGGATGGCGTAGAGAGTCTTCAGGATAAAATTTCCAAAGGACTTCGTGACATTTTTGGAAGCCGTAAGATGGATGAAATGGAAGACAGCATTGTTTCCACTGAGCAGACGAAAGAGGTTCAGGAAGAAATGCTTCGTGATCCGGCTTCTGAGAAAGAATATGAAAGTGTACCGGAGCTGGAGCCTGAAACTGGCAAGGTGAAAGTGGAGAATACCAAGGAGACTGTTGCTGAAGAATCTGTGAATACAGCAGATGAGACTGCAGAGAAATCAGCGGAAGCAGTTTCAGAAGAAAATACAGAAGGTTTAGAGAATGCAGATCGTTCAGAGTCTGCAGAAGAGAAGAACGCATTTTCCACAGAAACAGAAACACCTGTTGAGAACCTGAAAATGCCTACACTGAATATTCCGGATTCTATGAAGAATATGGTACCGGAAGAGATTGAGGTTCCCAAGGCACCTGTACAGAATAACCTTTTCAGTGATGAGGCTGATGCTGCGGAGAAAATGAAAGACGAGAAACCTGCATTTGATTTTTCAAATTTCAATCTGGAGGATACGATTCTTGCTGCTGCTTCTGCACAGGGAATTGAGATTCCGGATGAGAAGGTAGATGAAGAGAAAGTTCAGGAAGAAAATAAAGAAATTGTAGAAGTCGCCAAAGAAATATCTACACAACCTCAGAAAGCTGTAAAAGAAGAAAAAGTAGAGAAGATTCCGGAAGAAGAGGAAGTTATCACTGAGGACGAGGAAGAAATCGAGCCAGAACCAGAACAGAAAAAGCCGGTTGTAGAACTTGAGGAAGAGGAATTCCTTTCCGAAGAGGATCTTCAGGCTGCTGAGGATGAGTTTATGAATGGTCCGGCAGGACATAAGGAGAAAGAAGAGCCTTCTGATGATTCCATGTCTGAGGATGAATTTATTGCCAAGCTTCTCAGAGAGAGCATTGGAGAAGAAGAGGATGAGGATATGCCTCCAGCTGCTGATGATGTGGTTGAAACTGAAGATGCAGAGGAAGAACCGGAAGATTCTGAGGACGAAAACTTTGATTTTGACGAGGATGAAGAGGAAGAAGAGTCTTCTGAATCTCTTTCCGAGGAAGAAGAACTGGAACAGTTTATTGATTCTATTCAGCCAAAGGATAAGAGAAATCCATCTGACATTGTGCCAAGAGAGAAATCACTTACCGATGATGAGAAGAAGCTGTTTACATATTTTGTAAAGGTTCCGGGAATGCGGGAACAGCTGATCAGTGCACTTTGCGATGTGCAGATGGCAGCGGCTGATAAGACCTCCAAGACTGGAAACGTGATCGTCATGGGTGGGAAAGAAACTGGTAAGACAAGACTGATCGCAAGTCTGATTCCGGCAATCTGTAAAGAGCTGAATCTGCCGGCTTCCAAGGTGGCTTATGTGTTTGCCGACCAGCTGAATGAGATGGATATTACGAAAGTGATTGGTAAACTTAGCGGTGGTTTCCTTGTCATTGAGAATGCTAATCAACTGACACAGGAAACAGTGGATATTCTGGATAAGGCTATGGAGTTCCGCACAGACGGACTTACTGTGATTATTGAGGATGAGAAGATCGGAATGCGTAAGCTGATTGCAAGATTCCCGAAATTTGCCAAGAAGTTTACATCCATGATCAACATTCCGGTATTTACCAATGATGAACTTGTAAACTTTGCAAGAGTTTACACCAAGGAAAATGGTTACAAGATCGACCAGATGGGAATGCTTGCATTGTATAATCTGATCGGTGTGAACCAGAAAGAAGACCAGCCTATGAACATTGGCGCAGTTAAGGAAATGCTTGACGCAGCAATGGCGAAATCCCAGGGCGGACTTCTGAAGTTTAATAAGAAAAAGAGAGTAGACCGTGATGGATTTACGGTTCTTTATGAGAAAGATTTTGCAAAATAAGTAATAGGGGAATTGCAGACAGCTGCCCAGATTGTGTGATTTGCAGATAATGATTAAATAATTTAAAAGAAAGAGGAAATTAATATGACCAGACCTTATTTAGGAAATCCGAAATATACCATTGAAGTTCTTCAAAAGTATAATTTTGCTTTCCAGAAAAGGTTTGGTCAGAATTTTCTTATCGATACCCATGTTCTGGAAAAAATAATCGAGGCTTCCAAGATCACCAAGGATGATTTTGTTCTGGAAATCGGACCGGGTATTGGAACCATGACCCAGTATCTGGCTGAGGCAGCCAGAGAAGTGGTGGCTGTAGAGATTGATAAGACATTGATCCCGATTCTGGAAAATGATACTTTGAAAGACTGGGATAATGTGACTGTGATCAACGAGGATATCCTGAAAGTTGATATTGCGGCGCTGGCACAGGAGAAAAATGGGGGCAAGCCTATCAAGGTGGTTGCCAATCTGCCTTATTATATTACCACACCAATCATCATGGGACTTTTTGAAAACCATGTTCCCATTTCTTCCATCACCATTATGGTACAGAAGGAAGTGGCAGACAGAATGCAGGTTGGTCCTGGAACAACGGATTACGGTGCTTTGTCTCTGGCTGTTCAGTATTATGCCAGACCGCAGATCATTGCGAATGTTCCGCCGAACTGTTTTATGCCAAGACCGAAGGTGGGAAGTGCTGTTATCCAGCTTGTGAGATATGAAGAGCCGCCAGTGCAGGTGGACAATGAGAAGCTGATGTTCAGGCTGATCCGGGCATCTTTTAATCAGAGAAGAAAAACATTGGTAAATGGACTGAAGAACTCCCAGGAGCTTGATTTTTCAAAAGAGGAAATTGAGAAAGCTATGGCAGAGACCGGAATTCCGGTAAATGTGAGAGGCGAAGCGCTTACTTTAGCAGAATTTGCTGATCTTGCAAACGCATTTAATAAATTGAGATAGATATCAAGAACGGGGCGTAAGCCCCGTTCTTGATATCTTCGGATTGCTTCGCAGCGTTGCGGCTCCCGTGATCCTTCACATGTTCGGAAATGATTTACTGCATAAATCTTATACAAATAAAAATCACCCGGTGGCTAGACGGGTGATTTTTATTTTGTCTCAAATATATTTTTTAAAAGGAAGGAGAGTCAATCACTTTTGGATGACTGACATATGAAAAAGAAATTTTATAAAAATAATGTTGGCTGTTATTATTTTTATGATGTTAGTATATCGGGAAAGTTTGAAAGAATCGTGTTTATCTTATGAAAAATTAGTGAACGAATTTGAAAAGATTTGTAACTTCCTGGAAAAATGGGCTGTTTTTGGAGATTAGTTATAAAAAGATTATAAAGTTTTTAGATACATTTTACAAATAAAAGGAAAAGGTGTAGTATAATGGGCTGGAATCTGGAGGAAGATTTATTTCCGGTATTGATTAAATTTCAGAAGAAAATTACTTGATATGAGGAAATCAGATCATAAATATGACCAGATTCCAGCAGTTTGTGAACAGAATATTAACTATTGCTGGTCAGACCATGAACAGCAGCTATTTAATTGTTACTGGAGAGATTTGAACAGATGACATTTAATCGTTACTGGGCAAGTCTTGAACAGCAACATTCAATCAGGAGGTAATTATCATGATAAAAATGAAAAAATCAGCAGCACTTATCCTTGCAGGAGTTCTTGCATGTTCCATGCCGATGCCGGTTATGGCATCCAGTGATACAGAAGTAGTAGAAAGTCTTCTGGACAGTGGAATTGATTTTCTTGCTTCTGACCCTGGAAAAGCAGTAGACATTATTATGTATGCCAAGGATCTTGTAGACCAGCAGAACATCACAGATGACCAGGTACGAAGTGCTGTAACTCAGGCAGCAGACCATTTTGGGGTATCTCTTTCTGATTCAGAGGTAGATTCCCTTGTTTCTGTAGTACGCAAGGTTCTGGATGCAAAAATTGACGAAGATGCTCTTAGAAGCGATGTAAATTCTGTATACAGTAAGCTGCAGGATATGGGTGTTACAAAGGATGATGCCAAAGGTCTTGTGTCGAAGTTAATCGAATTTGTAAAAGGATTATTCGAATGAGAAATGTAAAATGTGCAAAATGTATAACTTTACCAAATTAAAGTAAAGATGCAAATGTGGTAAATTTATAAAAAAAGAGGAAAATGAAAGAAGAAATTGTGCAAATAAAACAAATGTTCATTATTCGTTAACAATTTGCATGTATTTTGTTCATAAGTATCTGATACTATATAATCAGTTCGAAAGAACATACACAGAAGACGTTGTAATGACACCATTACACATAAAATTTTTTCATAATAATCGCCCCGGCAGCTACTGCCGGGGCACTCCTCGTTTTAGAGCGTATTTGAAAAAGTATTCCTGCAATCTGCACGCTCTGGAGCGTGTTTGAAAAAGGTTTTCTGCAAGATGTGCGTCACAATTTTTTGGAAAATTTGTCTGAATATGCCGCTCTTTAAACGCCAGATATTACACTCTGACGCTTAAAGAGCGGTGTTTTTTCGAATGTACATTCCAAAATTTATTTGCAACGAATAAGCGGTGTGCTATAATGAAGCAAAAACAGGGGCAAAGGAGTCTAGGTCATGGCAGAGACAATGAAGGATTACGAAGCAGAACTTGAAGCTTCTTTTAAGAAAATTGAAGAAGGCGACATTCTCACAGGAACAGTTGTGAGTGTAGATGATAAAGAAATTATTGTAGATTTAAAATATTATGCAGAAGGTATTATCCCGGTAGAAGATTACAGTAGAGAGCCGGGCTTTAACGTTAAAGAAGAAGTACACCCTGGAGATGAAGTTTCCGCCACAGTCGTAAGAAAAGACGATGGAAATGGTAACATCCTTTTATCCAAAGTTGAGGCTACTGACGTCCTGGCTTGGGACAAATTAAAAGAGCTGAAAGCCTCCGGAGAGGTTCTTGATGTAGTGGTAAAAGGTGTAGTAAACGGCGGTGCAGTTGCTTATGTAGAAGGTGTGCGCGGCTTTATCCCGGCCTCCAAGCTGGCCTTGAATTACGTAGAAGACACCAACGAATATCTGAACAGACACATCCAGGTTCAGGTAATCGATGTCAATAAAGAGGACAAAAAACTGATTCTTTCTGCGAAAGAAATTTTAAGGGAAAAAGCAGAAGAGGAAAGAAAGAATAAAATTTCCAATATCCAGCCAGGCTTTGTAACAGAAGGAACTGTAGAGAGCCTTCAGCCATACGGCGCATTTGTAGATCTTGGAAACGGCGTATCCGGACTGGTACATATTTCCCAGATTTGCGAAAAGAGAATCCGTAAACCATCAGAAGTTCTTGCAGTTGGAGATAAGGTGAAAGTAAAAGTAACTGCAGTGAAAGATGGAAAACTGAGCCTGAGTATCAAAGAAGCAATTGATATGATGGCAAAAGAAGTGGAAGAAGAGAAAATAGAAATCCCACAGTCCGGAGAAGAGGCAACCACATCTCTGGGAGCTTTATTTGCAAATATTAAACTGAATTAATATAAAGTGCAGATTTGGACGATTAAGACAATCGCCCAAAATGAAAATCTTCTGTAGAGCGTGTTTGAAAAGTAGACCCGAAATAAAAAACTCTGTTTACAGATGAAAAGTGTGCAGAGGTCAGCTGAATTTTGGAAGGAAGAATGTGAATGAAGAATCAGAAAGTATTTGTAATGGGACATAAGAATCCGGATACGGATTCTATTTGTTCGGCAATTGCTTACGCAGATATCAAAAACAGAACCACCCAGACCAAGCGTTATATTCCAAGACGTGCCGGTCAGATCAATGAAGAGACCCAGTATGTACTGAATCGTTTTGGCGTACAGCCACCGGCTTATCTGGGAAATATCGGAACGCAGGTAAAAGATATGGATATCCGTCCAAAACCGGATGCAGACCGTACCATGTCCCTGAAAAATGCCTGGGATATGATGCAGAATAAAGGCATTGTGACCCTTCCCATCTGTAACAGCGAGGATGAGCTGGAGGGAATTGTAACAATCGGCGATATTGCTGATGTTTACATGGATACCAAGGACAGCTATCTTCTTTCAAATGCCAGAACTCAGTATAACAAGATCAGGGATACTCTTGACGGTGAAATCGTAGAAGGAAACGGTCACGGCTATTTTACCAAAGGGAAAATCCTTATTGGAACTGCTGATCCGGAGGTGATGAAGAACTATATCGAAGAAAATGATATGGTTATTCTTGGAAACCGTGAGGAAGATCAGTTAAAGGCAATAGAACTGAATGTAAGCTGCATTATTGTAGGAATGAGTATTCAGGTAAGTGAGAAGGTAATAAAGAAAGCTCAGGAGAGACAGATCATCATTATCTCTTCTCCATATGATACCTACACAATTGCCCGCATGATCAACCAGAGTATTCCGGTAAATTATGTGATGAAAAAAGATAATCTGGTAACTTTTAATACTGAAGATTTCACAGATGATATCCAGGATGTTATGATCAAGCACCGCCATCGTGCATTCCCTGTTATCAATAAGCGGGGAAAATGTGTGGGAACCATTTCCAGACGAAATTTCCTTGACATGCACAAGAAACAGGTAATTCTGGTAGATCATAATGAGAAAGACCAGGCTGTTGATAATATTGAGAAAGCAGAGATTCTGGAGATCATTGACCATCATAAGCTTGGTTCTCTGGAAACTATGAAGCCGATTAATTTCCGAAATGAGCCAGTTGGATGTACTGCGACAATCCTTTACCGGATTTATGACGAGCAGCGACTGGAGATTCCGCCTAAGATCGCAGGACTTCTCTGTGCAGCCATTATTTCCGATACCTTAATGTTCCGTTCCCCAACCTGCACCCAGCAGGACAAGATCGCAGCAAGTGCGCTTGCACTGATCGCGGACATTAAGATTGAAGATTTCGCAAGAGAAATGTTCAAGGCTGGAAGCAATCTGAAGGATAAAGCACCTGAAGAAATTTTCTATCAGGATTATAAGAAATTTATTGCAGAAGGAAATGTGGCTTTTGGTGTTGGACAGATCAGTTCCATGGACGAGGAAGAACTTCAGGAGATCAAAGTTCGCCTGAAACCATTTATGGTAAGCGAGTGCGGACGCCATGGAATTACCCGTGTTTACTTTATGTTAACCAATATTATGGACGAGTCCTCAGATGTAATTTATTACGGCGAGGGCAGCGAGGAAATGGGAAAAATCGCATTTCAGCAGGAACCGGAAGATAAGTGCTTCCACCTGAAAGGCGTGGTTTCCCGTAAGAAACAGATGATCCCGGCTATGATGGAAGCTGCACAGATCATGGCAAATGACTTTAACTGATAATAAAGATTTTCCCGGCAAAGAGGCTGTTAAAAGCTACTGCTCACAAAGTGAAAAGTAACGCAGAAGGTTCTTTGCACGGGAAATTTTCACATAAAAGAGGAGCAAAAATATGGCAAAACAGACCTGGAAACCAGGCAATATGCTTTACCCGCTTCCTGCTGTGATGGTCAGCGTTACAGATGGCGAGGGTAATGATAATATAATAACAGTAGCGTGGGCTGGCACCGTGTGTACCAACCCGCCAATGGTAAGCATCTCCGTTCGTCCCACCAGATTTTCTTACGATATGATCTGCAAGACAAAGGAATTTGTTCTGAACCTTACCACAGAAGAGCTTGCATACGCCACCGATTATTGTGGCGTGCGGTCCGGCAGAGAGGTTGATAAATTTCAGGAGCTTCATCTTACCAAAGAAAAGGCGGATCAAGTGAAGGCACCAATGATCGGTGAAGCTCCTGTAAATATTGAATGTAAAGTTAAGAAAATTGAGAAGCTTGGTTCTCATCACATGTTCCTTGCGGAAGTAGTTGCAGTGCATGCGGATGAAGCCTATATGGATAAAAATAATAAATTTCAGCTGAATCAGTCAAAACTGATGGTGTATTCCCATGGAGAATATCTGGGACTTGGAAAGAAACTGGGCACCTTTGGATATAGCGTAAAAAAAGGAAAAAAGCATAATCAGAAACTTAAAAATCACCCATTAAAAAACCGAACTCAGTAACAATTTTTTAATGTGATTGCAATAATGGCTCTTATGTGTTATTATTTAAAGGAGTATCGAATGAAAATGAATAATATAACATTAATTGGAATGCCCGGTGCAGGTAAAAGCACACTGGGCGTTGTTCTTGCGAAAATACTTGGATACGAATTTTTAGATTCAGACCTTTTAATACAAAAAGAAGAAAAAAGACGTCTTTATCAGATCATTGATGAAGAAGGAGAAGAAGGTTTCAAGACCATTGAGAATCGCGTAAATGCGTCGATTGATACAGAGAATACTGTAATTGCTACTGGGGGAAGTGTGGTATATTGCAGTGAAGCCATGGAACACTTGAAATCAATTGGGAAGGTAGTTTACCTCAGCCTTTCTCTGGAGTCTCTTGAGAAACGGCTTGGAAATCTTAAGAAGCGGGGAGTTCTTCTGAAAGAAGGACAGACCTTGAAGAGTTTATATGAGGAGCGAGTTCCCTTATACGAGAAATATGCAGACATTGTGGTAGATGAAGAAGGGAAAGATTTGGAAGCAAGTCTGCAGGCACTTTTGGAAACACTACAGACAGGGGTTATTAAGTAACTGTAGATCGTTACTATTCGCGGAATGTGTTACGATGAACGAAGTGAACAGTAACTGTGAATCAGAGGAGGGCTGTCAGGTTATTGGAGAGAAATTGACAATAGCCTTTTTGGCTCGCGGAGTAAGAATAATAGAGGTGTATTATGGAACAGTATGTGATTAAAGGTGGAAATCCGCTTGTTGGTGAAGTAGAGATAGCAGGTGCAAAGAATGCAGCGCTGGCTATTTTATCAGCAGCCATTATGACGGATGAGACAATTCTCATCGAGAATCTGCCTGACGTCAGAGACATCAACGTTTTACTGGAGGCAATAGCTGGCATCGGAGCACAGGTTGACAGAATCAATAAGTCAACTGTTAAGATCAATGGCTCTACCATTGGTGATGTAAGTGTAGATTATGAGTATATTAAGAAGATCCGTGCATCTTACTATCTTCTTGGCGCATTACTTGGCAAATATAAAAGAGCAGAAGTTCCTCTTCCAGGTGGCTGCAATATCGGAAGCCGTCCGATTGACCAGCATCTGAAAGGTTTCAGAGCCCTTGGTGCGAAAGTTGATATTCTTCATGGAGCCATTGTTGCCGAGGCATCTAATCTTCATGGAAGCCATATTTTCCTGGATGTAGTTTCTGTAGGAGCAACCATCAATATTATGATGGCAGCATCTCTTGCACCAGGACGTACGATTATTGAGAATGCTGCCAGAGAGCCACATGTAGTAGATGTTGCCAACTTCCTGAACAGCATGGGAGCCAATATCAAAGGTGCTGGTACAGATGTGATCCGTATCAAGGGTGTTGAGAAGCTTCACCGCACAGAGTATTCCATCATTCCGGACCAGATCGAGGCAGGAACCTTTATGTTCGCTGCAGCAGCTACCGGTGGGGATGTCACAGTTAAGAATGTAATTCCAAAGCATCTCGAAGCTACTACAGCTAAGCTTGAGGAAATCGGATGTGAAGTTCAGGAGTTTGATGATGCCGTACGTGTACGTGCAGTGGGCAGACTTCATCGCACTCATGTGAAGACCCTTCCATATCCGGGATATCCGACTGATATGCAGCCGCAGATTGCGGTTACCCTTGCACTTGCAGAAGGAACCAGCATCGTAACTGAGAGTATTTTTGAGAATCGCTTCAAATATGCCGATGAGCTTTCCAGAATGGGAGCCTGTATTAAGGTTGAAGGCAATTCCGCAATTATTGATGGCGTGAATAAGCTTACTGGTGCAAGAGTAAGTGCACCGGATCTTCGTGCTGGGGCAGCTCTTGTTATTGCAGGACTGGCAGCAGAGGGAATCACCATTGTGGATGATATTGTTTACATCCAGCGTGGCTATGAGAACTTCGAAGAGAAGCTTCGCAGCCTTGGCGCAGAGATCGAGAGAGTTTCCAGTGAGAAGGATATCCAGAAATTCCGCCTGCGTGTAGGGTGAATTGTTAATTTCAGATCGCAGCCTGACCGCCGTGATTTGTTAAGTATCAGATTTGATCTGGTGAAAAATAGTCATAAGACGTTAAATGTCTATTGACAATTATAAGCAATCAGTATATTGTATTGCTTGCAACAGGAAAACTGAAGAATAGCCTTTTATTCAGAGTGGTGGAGATACATAGGATCTATGAAGCCACGGCAACCCCTCGAAAGAGAGGAAGGTGCCAACCTGAGCGAGTGATCGAACAATAAGAGGATTGTTTATATAAAAAGTCATTTATAAGACAGTCCGCTTGTCCGGGCTGTTCTTTTTTTCGCGGAAAACATACAATGCAGCGATAGATATTAGCTGTTTTGGAAATTTTCGCTCCATCGAAGAAAGGGAAAAACAAAAGAATGGAAAACAAAGAAAAAATCTTATTTACTTCCGAATCTGTAACTGAAGGTCATCCGGATAAAATCTGTGATGCCATTTCTGATGCCATCCTGGATGCTCTGATCGCACAGGATCCGATGAGCCGTGTAGCCTGCGAGACTGCAACTACAACAGGTCTTGTTCTGGTTATGGGTGAGATCACTTCCAAGGCAAATATCGATATCCAGTCAATCGTAAGAGAGACAATCCGCGAGATTGGTTATACTCGTGGAAAATTCGGATTCGATGCTGATACATGTGCAGTAATCACAGCACTTGATAAACAGTCTGCTGATATTGCAATGGGTGTTGATAAAGCACTTGAGCAGAAAGAGAATCAGATGGATGAGGACGAGCTTGACTCTATTGGAGCTGGTGACCAGGGAATCCAGTTTGGTTATGCTTCCAACGAGACAGAAGAATACATGCCATACGCAATCAACATGGCACACAAACTTTCTCGTCAGCTGACAAAAGTCCGTAAAGATGGCACTCTGAAATATTTAAGACCAGATGGAAAAACTCAGGTAACAGTTGAGTATGATGAGAATGGCAAACCAAGCCGTATTGATGCAGTTGTTTGCTCCACTCAGCATGACCCGGATGTTACACAGGAGCAGATCCATGCAGACATCAAGAAATATGTATTTGATGAGATCATCCCGGCAGACATGGTAGATGAGGATACGAAATACTTTATCAACCCGACCGGACGTTTCGTTATCGGTGGACCAAACGGCGACAGCGGTCTTACAGGACGTAAGATTATTGTTGATACTTATGGCGGAACAGGACGTCACGGCGGCGGTGCTTTCTCCGGAAAAGACTGCACAAAGGTTGACCGTTCTGCAGCTTATGCAGCACGTTATGTTGCAAAGAACATTGTGGCAGCAGGTCTTGCTGACAAGTGCGAGATCCAGCTTTCCTATGCAATTGGTGTTGCACATCCGACTTCTATTCATGTAGAAACATTTGGCACAGGTAAAGTATCTGATGCGAAACTGGTAGAGATTATCCGTGAGAACTTTGACCTTCGCCCGGCTGGAATCATCAAAATGCTTGATCTTCGTCGCCCGATCTACAAACAGACTTCTGCATACGGACATTTCGGCCGTACAGATGTAGATCTTCCGTGGGAGCATCTGGACAAGGTTGATGATCTGAAGAAATATCTTGCGTAAAATTTGGTTAAAAGAAAATGGCTTGTATTGAAGCCTGCTTGAAAATTCCATATTAAAGTTAGAGCCTGGAAGAGACTGGTATATAGCAGAAGAAGTCTTTTCCAGGTTTTTTATGTTGAAAAACTGAATATTATAGAGCTATTTTTTATAGAAAATTAAGAGATGAAATCAGAGCTTTATGCTATAATCTATATAAATCCGGTGAAGCAGCTTCATACGACAGGGAAGCTGTTGAAAATTTCCGTAAAAAGAAGAAAAAGGATAGAACTGTTATGAAGCTAAAAACAAGAATCATTCTGGGATTCACCATGATCATTCTTATGCCTCTGCTTCTGTTTGCCGCCACTTTGTATGGATTCAGCCAGTCACAGGCGCAGAAAGCACAGGCAGTGACTGAGAGCGATGGAACAGTATATGATATTTCCATAACAGACTCAGCCGACAGTCAGGGCAGGGTACATGTAATGGCCAAGGATTTGTTTATCAGTGCGTTTGTAATCCTGATCTCCGTTGCTTTGGTAGTTGGTCTTTGGGTATATCGCAGCATTGCCGTTCCATTGGTTAAATTAAAAAAAGCGACGCAGAATATAAAAGAGGGCAACCTGGATTTCGTTCTGGATGTAGAAGGAAAAGACGAATTTTCTGAGCTCTGTCAGGATTTCGAGGAAATGCGCCGCCGTCTGAAAGAATCTACAGAAGAAAAAAGCCTTATAGAAAAAGAGAACAGAGAGCTGATCAGCAACATTTCCCATGATCTGAAAACTCCGATCACAGCAGTGAAAGGATATGTAGAGGGAATCATGGATGGAGTGGCAGATACCCCTGAGAAAATGGATCGCTATGTCCGCACCATCTACAACAAGACAAATGAGATGGATCATCTGATCAATGAGCTGACTTTTTATTCCAAAATCGATACCAACCGCATTCCTTATACTTTCAACAAACTAAATGTGGAAGATTATTTTGAAGATTGTTCAGAGGAAGTTGGTCTGGAACTTGAGACCAGGGGAATTGAGCTGGTTTATGCCAACTATGTGGAAAAAGATGTTATGGTAATTGCCGATGGGGAGCAGATCCGCCGTGTTATCCATAACATTATCAGCAACGCTATCAAATATATGGACAAGCCTAAAGGAATCATTCAAATCCGAATCAAGGATGTGGGTGATTTTATCCAGATTGAGATTGAGGACAATGGAAAAGGTATTGGCCCGAAGGATCTGCCTTATATTTTCGACCGTTTTTACCGTACAGATGTTTCACGAAATTCTTCCAAAGGCGGAAGCGGAATCGGTCTTTCCATTGTAAAGAAAATTCTGGAGGACCATGGGGGAAAGGTATGGGCCACAAGCCGTCTTGGAATCGGCACGATCATGTATTTTGTACTTAGAAAATACCAGGAGGTACCAATGAAATGAGCAGAATTCTGATCATTGAAGATGAAGAAGCAATTGCAGAGCTTGAGAAAGACTATCTGGAGCTCTCAGGATTTGAAGTTATAATCTGCAACAGAGGCGATCTGGGGCTTAATATGGCACTGAAAGAAGATTTTGACCTGATTATTCTGGATCTGATGCTGCCGGAAATAGACGGGTTTGAAATCTGCCGCCAGGTAAGAGAAGCTAAGAATACTCCAATCATTATGGTTTCCGCGAAGAAAGATGATATTGACAAGATCCGCGGTCTTGGACTTGGGGCTGACGATTACATGACCAAGCCATTTAGCCCAAGCGAGCTTGTTGCCAGAGTAAAGGCACATATGGATCGCTATAACCGTCTGATCGGTTCCACCACGCAGAAGAACGATATTATTGAGATTCGTGGAATCAAGATCGACAAGACTGCCCGCCGCGTCTGGGTAAATGGCGAGGAGAAAACTTTTACCACCAAGGAATTTGATCTGCTCACATTCCTGGCACAGAATCCAAACAGAGTTTTTACAAAGGAAGAGCTTTTCAGGAAAATCTGGGATATGGAATCGGTAGGTGATATTGCCACAGTTACGGTTCATATCAAGAAAATCCGTGAGAAAATTGAGTATAATAATGCCAAGCCGCAGTATATCGAGACCATCTGGGGCGTGGGATACAGATTTAAAGTGTGATAATTTCTGAGAAAATTGAGAGGTAAAATGAGAAGACTATATAAAGAATTGGAGAACTACGGCAAATCCGACTTTTATCCTTTCCATATGCCTGGTCACAAGCGGAATAAGGCGTGCATAGAGGGAGATTTTCCCATTGAACGTGATATTACGGAAATAGACGGATTCGACGATCTGCATCATCCTGAGGGAATTTTACTTGAAGCGCAGAATGCCTTATCCAGAATGTACGGCACCAGGAAAAGTTTTTTTAGTGTCAACGGAAGTACGGCAGGAATTCTTACTGCCATTTCCGCATCTGTGAAAAAGGGTGGACAGATTCTGGTGGCCAGAAACTGTCACAAGGCTGTTTACCACGCAATTTACCTTCGGGAACTGGTTCCCACATATATTTATCCACAATCTGACAACGATTTGGGGATAAATGGTTCAATTTCCGTATCCCGTGTGGAAAGATATCTTGAGGAAAATCCGAAAATTGAAGCAGTCCTTATTACATCGCCTACTTATGATGGTGTGGTTTCAGATGTGCGCAAGATTGCGGAAACTGCCCACAAACATGGAATTCCGCTGATCGTGGATGAAGCCCACGGTGCTCATTTCAGATTCTCTGACTATTTTCCTGTTTCAGCAACAGATCTGGGAGCAGATGTGGTGATCCAGAGCTTTCACAAAACATTGCCGGCCATGACCCAGACTGCAGTGCTTCATCTGTGCAGTGAACGTGTAAGTGAGAAGCTGATCCGCAGATTTCTTGGAATTTATGAGACCAGCAGTCCGTCTTATATACTTATGTCCAGTCTGGATGCCTGTGTAGCGAAGCTGGAAAAAGACAGCGGACGATTATTTGATGAATTTACGGAAAATCTGGAAGCCGCCCGCAGACAGCTTGGTCAGCGCAGGTATATACGTCTGTTACAGACACCGGAAGAGACTGGGGAAGAAAAGGACGAACAGGGCACAACAGAAATATTTGATTATGACCGCTCTAAGCTGATTCTGTCCACATTGCACAGCAGTTTAAATGGTCCGGAACTTGCGGGAATCCTTCGAAGAAAATATCATTTGGAAGTTGAGATGACTACAGAGAATTATGTGCTTGCGCTGGCAGCAGTTGGAGACACCAGGGAAGGATTCCGGAGGCTTTGCAAAGCTATAGAAGAAATCGACAGACAGGAAGCTGAACTGGCAGAGAAGAGCAGGAATATAACAGAGAAAATAGCTGTTGGAAATTCAGATTATGTACCGGAAGTGGAAAGGCAGAAGTGTGTTAAATGTAATTCTGAAGATTGTGAAAGATGTGAAAAAAAGGATACCCGCAGCGATGGCTTGCGAAATGAAAAATATGCCTGCAAGTGTGGTCCTATGAAGCAGCTTATGTCCATTTCCAGGGCAATGGATGCCCCATCCCAGCTTTGTCTTCTGGAAGAAGGTGACGGGAAAATTGCCGCAGAATTTGTATATCTTTATCCGCCGGGGATTCCCATTATTGTTCCAGGCGAACAGATTACTGGACTTTTTACAAGGAATGTGAGAAGATATATGGAACAGGGACTGAATCTTCACGGTCTTTGCGGAGAAAATAACGAAACAATAAGCGTAGTAAAGGAGCAGGCAGAGGTGTAACCCCTGCCTGATACATTATGGGAAAAATATTTTACATTATGGGAAAAAGCGCATCTGGTAAGGATCATATATATGCCAGGCTGGCAGCACATGAGGGAGTGGGACTTAAGAAGCTGGTTCTTTATACTACCCGCCCAATCCGTGCAGAGGAAGAGAATGGTAAACAGTACTATTTCGTGGATGATAAAAAGCTGGAAGAATTTCGAAGCAGCGGAAATCTGATCGAGGCCAGAGCTTATCATACAGTACATGGAATCTGGAACTATTTTACAGCAGATGACGGTCAGGTGGATTTGGAAAATGCTGACTATCTGGGAATCGGTACACTTGAATCTTATGTGAAAATGAGAGAATACTATGGAAAAGAGAATGTTTGTCCTGTTTATATCGAAGTGGAGGACGGAGAGCGTCTTGCAAGAGCATTGAAAAGAGAGCGTGGTCAGGAGATACCCCGCTATGAGGAAATGTGCAGAAGATTTCTTGCAGATCAGGAGGATTTTTCCGAAGAGAAAATTGCTGCTGCCGGGATTACGAGAAAATTCCAGAATGTTGATCTGGAGGAATGTGTAGAGGAAATTGCTGAATATATCAGACAGGCATAATGTGCATCGCGAAGCGTGTTACTGTGAACGGAGTGAGCAGTAACATTTTTGATTGATAAGTGAATAAATTCACAAAAAACTATAGCATGATTTTGTCGTACATGATAGAATTAAAGGGTAAATACATTTAGAGTGTATTTGTACAAAATAAGCTATGCAGGGTTGCTGACCGCAGCCTTTGACAATAGCGAAAATGATAGGGTGAGGTGATTCCGATGTTAGGGTTTAACGACATTATAGGACATGAAGAGATAATCAGACATTTGAAGAATGCCATACAGACAGAGAAAGTGTCCCATTCGTATATTTTTACAGGTGACCCTGGTTCTGGAAAGAAATTGCTGGCAGGAACCTATGCGATGACATTGCAGTGTGAAGAGGGCGGTACGGAGCCTTGCGGACATTGTGATTCCTGCAAGAAGGCAATCGGTAAGAATCACCCGGATATCATTATGGTGACCCATGAGAAGCCAAATGTGATTACAATTGACGAAATCAGGGAACAGATTATCAATGATGTGGATATTAAGCCATACTGCAGCCCATACAAGATTTATATTGTGGCAAATGCAGAGCTGATGAATCCCCAGGCACAGAATGCTCTTCTGAAGACCATTGAAGAGCCGCCGGAATATGCAGTTATCATGCTTCTCACAAGCAATATTGATGCTCTGCTGCCGACCATTCGTTCCAGATGTGTACGTCTGGATCTGAAGGTTGTAGATGACGGTCTGGTAAAGAAGTACCTGATGGAGCATCTCCATATACCGGATTATCAGGCTGAGATCGATGCTTCCTATGCTCATGGCAGTATTGGCAGAGCGAAACAGGTAGCTACTTCCCAGGAGTTTGCAGATATGACCCAGAATGCACTCCGCATCCTGAAGAATGCAGACGGAATGGAAGTATATGAGCTTACAGAAGCAATCAAGGAGCTTTCCAATGACAAGCAGAACATCAGTGACTATCTGGATCTTTTCCAGTTCTGGTTCCGTGATGTACTGATGTTTAAGGCTACACGGGAAGTTGATAATCTTGTATTTAAGCAGGAAATAAATTATATAAGGGAACAGGCAAGCCAGCGTTCCTATGAGAACCTGGAGAAGATTCTGGATGCACTGGAGAAAACAAAAGTACGTCTTCGTGCCAATGTAAATACAGAACTTGCTCTTGAGCTTCTGTTCCTTACAATCAGGGAGAAATAGAATGGCAAAAGTAGTAGGCGTAAGATTTCGGAATGTAGGTAAGATCTATTACTTCAATCCGAAGAACTATAAAGTGAAACCGGGCGATCATGTAATTGTGGAGACTGCCCGCGGTGTTGAGTATGGAAAGGTGGTGCTTGCACCTCAGGAAGTGGTGGATGACCAGGTGGTACATCCTTTGAAGGAAGTGCTTCGTGTGGCTACCCCAGACGATGATGAAAAAGAGAAGCATAACAGGGAGCGTGAGAGGGACGCTTTCAAGATCTGCCAGAAGCAGATTCGCGAGCATGGACTTGAGATGAAGCGGATTGAGGCAGAGTATACTTTAGATAACCATTAAGTGTTGTTTTAATTTACATAAGACGGCAGAATTGATATTAGCCAGATGGTAAAG
>ENA-OQKF01000358-OQKF01000358.1-human-gut-metagenome-genome-assembly--contig:-NODE-358-length-31546-cov-12.092205_pt1 | contig 31546 bp, 30 predicted proteins | sample MGYA00242617_ERZ504784 | MGnify/ENA primary metagenome ERZ504784 (study PRJEB26092, sample SAMD00036364) | human gut metagenome | host: Homo sapiens | study: EMG produced TPA metagenomics assembly of... | reverse complement strand
CGGAAGAGCACGCTGGCATCAAGCAGGTTCCGAGCTCCCTGGCTGAGGCCATGGACGCACTTGAGGAAGATCACGACTTCCTCACCGCAGGCGACGTCTTCACCGACGACCTGATTGACACCTGGATCAGCATCAAGCGTGGCGAGATTGACCAGGCTCGTCTGGCCCCGACCCCGCTGGAGTACGAGCTGTACTTCCACATCTGACGGCCGCATAGGGCGGAACATAGCCGGCAGTAGGGCTTTCGCGGTATCCAGAATAGCCCACTGCACCTATGCTGCACCTATGGTGTTCTGAAGAACCCCACTTCGTCCACAATCGGACGCAAGTGGGGTTTCCTTATGCGTGCCAGGCGGGCAGCGCGTCGAGCCAGGCGTCCAGGTCGGCGCGGCGGATGCGCATGGTCGTGCTGCCCGCCATGCGCGCCTTCAGCAGGCCGTTGCGTACCTGGGCGCGGATGATTTTGGCGGGAACGCCCGTAAGAGCCTCCACTTCATCCACACCCAGCAGCGGGCGGTTTTCGATGGGCACGTAGGGCTTTTCCTTCGGTCTGGCCGTAGTGCCCTCGGATTCAAGTGTCTTCTTCGATTCCGTCATAGCAGCGGCTATGCGTCGCGAGGATTCAACGGCGTCGCGGCTCCGGCGCATCCGGCTGGATCGCTGCGACCCCGCTCCGCCGGCCGGAAGTCCTTCAGAGAGTCCGACCGGCGACGGGAATCCCCGCCTTCAAGCGGGAGAGGATGTCAAGCTAGGAGATGGCCGTTCACCACGATGTTCTGACCGGCCAGAATGCCCGGTGCAGGCGATCGGCACCCCCGTGAACGTGCGAAGGCGCTGAGGGCTTCGATGACGGAGCTGGCCAAGGAAGTGCGGTTGGCTGCCTCCTACGGAGAACTGAGCGAGACCCTGCAGCAGAGGATCGAAGTCGTTATGAGATTCTTCCTGGCGCTTGGCGAGGGGGTTGATACGCCAGCGGAGGAAGAGCCGCGAATGAAGGTGCCCCCGGCTGTGCCAGAGGCACCTGAAGCCCGCGTCAACGATGACGTGAGCATTTTCGGGATGGGGCGCGGGAGAGGCTACGACCAGACGGTCAGGGCCTTGTCGGCAAGCCACTCCGCGCGCTCGTCGATGTCCTCTTCGCCCCATGATTCCTTCTCCAGGACGCCATCCATGGTGGCGAGGCCGGCGGCGCAGAGCGCCAGACCATCCTTATATCCTTTCCCTTGCTTCTTGACGACCCACTCGGCATCGCGGATGGAGGCGTTGAGCGAATGAGTGACGATGGCGAGGTTGCCGAACGTGAGGAGCTTCCTGTCCCTTCGCGTAGCAGCCTCGTCATCAAGGGCTCCCCACTTGTTGCGCCACTTTTTAGGCATCATATGCTCGAGGGTGTACTGGTTGAATCCGAGAAGCGCGGTGCTGCTCATGCTCGGTCTGATGGCGCTTTCCAGCAGATAGAGGACGCCTTTGGACTGGAGGTTGTACAGGCACGACTCGCCGAACGCGGCGCGCACCTCGGGGTCGCTCGGCATATAGGTGGTCGCCTCCGCGTCGGCGGCAAGCGCGGTCCTCAGCGCGGCGGCGTCCTTTGCCTCGTTTAGGATCAGCGAGGTGAACAGCCTGTTGTAGTTCTTGGTGGTCGCCCTGACCAGCATTCGGCGGACGATGTAGCTCTCGAGCGTGGCGAAGATCTTCGCCTGCTCATCCGACGATTCCACGTTCTTGCGGACGTACAATACGTATGGGATGAGCGTCGAATTCTTAAGACCGAATATCAGCACGTTCATGCGCTCGGCGGACGGCGCGGAGGAGACGTTCCTGTCGCAACAGGTGGGGTCGAACGTGGACTCGAACACCTCGGCGTAGGCCTTCATGGCACCCAGCACCTCATCTTTGCTCCCATCGCAGTACCTGGCGATGAAGTCTTTGTAGGACTGGAAGAGGTTGGACGTGCGCGAATAGAAGAGCTTGTCCTCGGTCGTGACGCCGCGCCTCTTGTCCTGGACCAGAATCTGGAGGAACGCGTCGAAGAACAGGTCGACGAGCGTGCGCTTGATGCGCCCGGTAACGACCTCCTGCTCCCAATATTCCCTCTTCTCCGCCGTGGGTTCGAAAACGTCTTCCCAGCACTCCCTGAAGGCCTGCTCGTTCTCGTGGTTGAAGAAGTAGTTCTTGAGGAGCTCCGCCGTCGTCAGGCGCACCCCGAGCGAGTTGATGGTGTCGAATATCTGCTGCTCGTCTTCGCCTTCGGTGAGGTCGATGCAGACGAACTGGACGTTCGACTTGATCGTGTTCCTGTCGACCTTCTCCGGGTCGATGTTTTTGAGGAAGTAGTTGTAGGCGCCAATGATGGCCGACGAGCCGTCAATCGGCTCGCTGCCCTTGGCATCAACGACCTTCTTGAAATCGTCTCTATCGTATCTACCGTGGCTCAGAGCGACGTCGCCGGTCTCAAGGATGAAGTCCCGCTCGAACAGCTTGCCGGCGCCGATTTTCGCGCAAAGCGCCTTGAAGAAGATAATCATGGTGGTGAGGCGCTGCTGTCCGTCGATGACGGTGCGCACCTCGGATACCTCCGACCAGGTATTGCCGGAAGACTCCTGCTTCAGGATGATGGAGCCCAGGAAATAGGGCCGCTTCGAGGCCGTGACGAACTCCATGTCGCCGAGGAAGCGCTCCCATTGCTCCTCTCCCCAGACGTACGCCCTTTGGTAAAAAGGTATTTCGAGCAGGCGCGATCCGTTGAACACGCCGCTTATCGTTGCTTTTCCTGCATCCATCCTTAAAGCCCTATCTATCCTTCGCAGTTATCACTTATGAGCCAATATCGTCAATGCGCCATTCGGCCTCTTAGTATTCCAGGCTCTTGGCATCTTCTCCCAGCAGACGCTCGAAGATGATGCGCAGGTCCTCGTCATCGAGGTAGCCGCCCTCGAGGCAGCCGCGGTCGATGGCGTCGAGCATCGTCTGCTCCTTCTCTTTCAAGCGGTCGTAGATCACCGCGTCGAGGGATAGCTCCCTGCCGTCGCGCATGAACTTCTCGTGCATGAAGTAGTAGCGCGTCTTCTGATTGTCGGGCAGGCCAAGGCGGTGTATGCGGTCTTTAGACTGCAGAAGGTGCACCAGGTTGTAGCTGTACTCGAAATACACCGCGTCGTGGCAGACGCTGTGCAGGGAGACCGACTCGGCGAGCGTCTGCGGGTTGGTCACGAGTACCCTGAAGCGCCCCGCGCGGAAGTCGTCCAGAATCTCGCGCCTCTCTTCCTGTGGCGTGGCGCCGTAGATCGCCTCTGCCGGAATCCCCATGGCGGCGAGGTCGCGGCGGAGGTTGGCGATGCTGCGGACGAAGATGCACCATACTATGACGGGGCGGCCTTCGGCGACGATGCGCTCCACGAGCCGCTCGCACGCCACGAGCTTCGAGCTCGGGCGGCTTCGCTCGATGGCCTCGTAGAACGTCTGAGAGAAGTCGACGTAGTCGATATCCGAGTAGTCGTCGCCGACCTGGTCGAGCACGTACTCGAGGTCGCCTGGGTCCACGGCTGAGCAAAGCATCTCGGGATCGCTCTCGAGCTGCAGGGTGCGTATGATCCTCGCGAGCGCGTTGGAGCAAGACGCGTACAAGACTCGCAGCAAGGTGTCCTCATCGGGCGTCGCCTCGACCTCCACGATCTCGTCGGGCTCCGGGCGCGGCACGCCGAGCTCGTCCTTGTTCGTTCGGCAGAAGAAGGGCGCCAGGCTGTCGTTGAGGCTTGCCTGGAGGTCCGCATCGGGCGCGCGGAGCTCGCCCGGTTCGTAGCCGAAGAACGTGTCATAGTCATCGGGGTACAGGATGTGCAGCAGGTTGTAGATGTCCTGGTAAGTGTTCGGGATGGGCGTTCCCGTAAGGGCGATCACGAACTTAGCGCCGTCGGCCGCCTCGAGCGCGGCTTCCGCGCGCCTGCCGCCGATGGCCTTCACCCGGTGCACCTCGTCGAAGACGAGCAGGGTCTGATCGGGGATGATGGCGTGCAGCTCCCGCACGTAGCCCGAGAGCGACTCGTAGTTGAACGTGAACAGGTTGCATGCGCCGCTGTCGAGCGATAGCGCGTTGCGCCTGCGCTCGGTCGACATCGCCGCTATGGCGGGGTCTCCCAGCGAGAAGCAGCTCAAAGGCAGCTTATCCCCGAAGGTGGCGACCCATTCCTTCTTCCACGACTCGAAACCGTTCTTGGGGCAAACCACCACGATGCGGCGCGCGAACCCCAAGTGGCGCAGGTAGGCGAACACGCCGAGTACCGTCGCGGTCTTGCCGGCGCCGGGCACCGAGAAGTCCGCTGCGCGCCCAACCGTCGCCATGAAGAAGGCGTCGAGCATCTGCCGGTCGCGCAGGGGGCGCACCATCGATGCGTTCACCACGTCGCGGAACTCCCGGAAGCGCGGCCCCAGCTGGGGGTCGTCGGCGATGCCCTCGGCGGTCTGCGACTTGATGGCCAAGCCCACCTCGGAGCGCTCGCGGATGTAGGTCTCGCCGGCGTTCACGAAGGCGTCGAAGCTTGGGTCCACCGCGATCTCGACGCCGTGGCCGTCGGCCTCCATGATCGCCTCTAGCATGTCCTGGCACTCGCGCAAGCCCATGCCGCCATCGAGCAAGATGCGGTCGCGGTCGGTGCCGTCGACGGCGCTCGCCGGGTAGTACAGCCAGGCGCGCCATGTCGCCGAGGTCATGAACGTGGCGACGTCCTGTCCCTCGATGCGCAGATACATGCCTGGCCGCGCCTCGTCATAGCAGACGACAACCCTAGGCGCGCTCATCGATCTCACCGATCAGCTCTTCCACCTTGTCGGCGACGGCAACGAGGTTGCGACGCACCTTCTCAAGCTCGTCGGGCCCCAGCACGTCGAGCATCTCGGGAAGGATCTTCTCGAGCTCGGAGAGGCAGTCGGCGGATTTCTTGGCGGGCGTGTCCATGAGCTTGACGCGGCGCACGGTCTCCCTTGCACGGTCACCGGCACGCTGGAAGCCGTTGACGAGATTGGCGTCCGAACGCAGCTCGCTCACCTTCTCGCGCGTGAGGGCGTCGGGACCCATCTTCTCGAGGAGCTCGGACATGGCCTGCTGCTCGGCGGCCTTGAAGTCGGCCTCTGCGTTCGTGCCTGCCACGCTGCCGAAGTCTCTCACGTATCGGGTGATGTCGCCTTCGGGCTGCACCACCATGTTGGCGAACATAAGCTGTTTGACGAGCTGCTTGTCGCGCCTGCTGTCGTACTTCTTCAACACGCGGCTGAACTCGCCCAAGGGGCCGTCGACTTTGAGGGCGCGGGCGAGGTGGTATTGCTCGGGAGCCTGACAGAATTCGAGGAACTCCTCCATGTACTGGGCGCGGTCGACGAGCTTTCTCACCTCGGCTTCGGTCATGCCCGTCGCGTTGCCGTACTCCGCAGGGGTGATGAGGTGGTTCTTCACCACGTCGCGGTATACACCGACGAGTCGGTCGACGGGGTCGTACGCCACCTTCTCCTCTTCGCCGATCTGGATGGCGAGCTCGAGCAGCTTGATGCGCTTAGGGTCGCTGCCGGTGGCGTCGTCGAGAATGGCGGCCTCGAACCAGCCCGCTTCGTTGTTCGCCCTCGCAAGGCGGCGGACGCAGGTCAGGCGTCGGTTGCCGTCAATGACGCGTCCGTCATTGAGCACGATGCCCGGCCTAAGTTGGCCGCGAAGCGCTATGCTCTTCTCGGTCTTCCTGAGCGCTCCGGGGTTGCTCTCGACGATGAAGTCTTCGATGACGCCGTTGTACTCGTCGCGTCCGAGGGCGAGCAGGTCCGCGCCCTGCGCGGAGTTGTACTCGCTCACCCAAGTGGCGATGCGGTCGTTCTGGTCGTTGTAGAACAGAAGGTCGCACTTGATACGGTAGATGTCGAAGTCGCGCGTCACGTTGTCGATGGAGTGCTTCTCCTTGCGCCCCGTCGGCAGGACGTTGCCGGTCGCGATCCCTTCCTCAAGCAAGCTCATTTCGTGCCTCCTTCTTCCATGCCTCCATGGATGAGTAGTATGCGTCTCCGATGTCGTCGTAGTAGACGTCGGAGTTGTAAATGGTCGTCGTCAGGAGCGGTGCCGGGCACGTGATGCCCAGATCGTTCGCGAGCAGCCTCGGCAGGTCGTCGCGCTCGATCCCCTCGTGGTGGGCGACGATCCACTCGATGAGGTCGGCTGCGGAAAGCCGCCCTTCGCCTCCGGCGACGAACACCTTGGTTCCGGCGAGCGTGCAGCTGCGCAGGAGCCCGCCCGCGTCGAGCAGGCCCTCGTAGAAGTCGTCGGGCATGTCCAGCCCGTACAGCGGATGCGATACGGCGCAGCCCGCGCGCAGGCTCGCCACAGTGAAGGGCTCGCCCTCGGGCGCGTCCACGCTCACCGCAGGCGCGTACGACTCGATGTCCGCCATACGCGCGCCCAGCACGTCGTGCAGCCGCGCGAACGAGATATAGCTGTCGCCCTCGTAGAGAAGCACGCGGTGGTCCGAAAGCGCCTGGCGCAGCACGTGGCGGAAGGCGGGATGCTGCCACACGGCGTTCTCGAAGCCGGCGTCGCCCTTCGCGAAGGACGGATGCTCGGCCAGCAGCCGCGTGAAGTGGTCGCTCGGGATGCTCCCTTCTCGGAAGAGCAGGCCGTGGTCCATGTAGTAGCCCGCGCCCTCGATGCCGCGGTCGAGCATTTCAGGGCGCTCGTCGGGAAACTCGAAGGCAAAGCGCCTGCGAACGAGCTCCGCGTCGCAGATGCGGCCGGCAAGCTCCCGGGCGAGGAAGCTTTCGAGGGTGGGTGCCTCGCGCTCGGCGCCGCGCGTCTCGGGCGCGTCCGCACGGGAGGCCTGGGCGTCCGTCGGGCATTCAGCGACCTCGACGCCGAGCCACTCCGAGAAGCTCACGTCCGTGGGCTCGGCGAATAGGTCGAGCCATATCGCGGCGATGCCCGCGCTGAAGCCGTATTCGCGCTCATATGCTTTCGCTACGACGTTCCTGGGCTCGTCCGCATGGCACTCGGCGAAGGCACGCACCTGGCGGCGGCGGTCGACCTTGCCGAACCCGACGGAGAGGTGGTCGCCCAGGGTGACGCCCTCGTCCGCGTTCCAGAAGACCTGCTTCAGCTCATCGTAGAGAGCGGCGGGTGTGGCGATTCCCGCGCGCCTCAGCTCGTTGCGCGAGGCGCGGAAGACCAGGCGGGCGCACAGCTCGGTGCCGTCGCTCCGCACAGCATCCGCCGCCTCGCGCGCCGCCTGCGCGCGCTCGTCCTGCCGGCTGTCGACTGCGTCCGCCACGCGCTACGCCTCGCCCAGCTTGGGCCCGAAGACGCGCTCGACGTAGGCGTCCAGCGTACCCTCCTTGGCAAGCTCCGCGGAGTCCGCAAGCTCGAAGTTCGAGTCGCATCCCTGGCCGACCTCGTCGTGGAAACCCAGGATGAAGTGGGTGGCGATCTCGTAGATGATCTTGGTGGGCGCGATGCCGAACACCTGGCGCTCCAGGATGTGGTCCAGCCGCTCGCGGTCGTCCGGGAAGGCGGCCTTCATGCCCTCGCTTCGGTACAGGCGCTTGATGATCTCGGTGATGTAGAGACCCGACTTCATGTACAGGTCGGCGAAGGTGTGGCTCGGGTCGTCGAAGCAGCCCGGGTTCTCCTTCTCGAAGAGGTCCACCATCTCGACCACGACGTTGCGCGGCGTGAAGATCTGATTGGTCTTCTGGGGCGGCACGTAGTCGAAGATGTCCTCCGTCTGGGACTCGTCGAAGTAGTTGGCCAGGCGCTCGCGCAGCTTGATGAACTCACTCACGGAGTCATTGAACACGACCTCGTCGAAGAGGTGCCCGACGAAGTGCTTAACCTCGCCGGTCTCGGCGTCGGTGTAATCGCCGCCATCGCGCAGGAAGCGGAACTCGTCAACGGTGATGCTCGTGACGTCCAGGAAGACGTCGGCGGGAATCACCGTGTCGAAATCCGCGAGCGTCGTGCCCTCCTCGCCGTATGCCATGAGGAACGACGGGATGGTGCGAGAGAAGCCACGCAGGTGGGCACGCACCTTGTCCTCGATGCCCTGTTTCTCGTCTTCCTTCTTGGCGGTCTCCACCTCTCGCACTACCGTCTCGCCGGCGCTCTGCACGAGCTCCTCGCGGGAGTCCTCGAGCTTCTGGGCGAGCGTCTGGAACGCCTCGGCCTTCTGCTCGTCATGCCGCTGGTTCACCTCGGCTCGCTTGGTCTCGCTTGTTGCCGCTTTGAGCTCGTCCTTGCGCGACTGCTCGATGCGGCGCGCCTGGATCTGGTAGTCGCCGACCTGGCGGTTGAGCTGGATGTCGGCGTCGGCCTGGACCTTGCGTTCGATCTGCTGCTGCTGGCGCGGCTTGAGCTCGCTGCCGTAGCTCTCCTTGGCGGCCTGCACCAAAGGAGCGGTCACGCTCTGCCTGAAGGCCTCCTTGAGGTTGTCGAGCATCGCCCGGTCGTCGTCATTGGCCTCGTGCGCCTTCGTGATGTCGTCCACATGGCTTGAGAATTCGACGGCGATGTCGCCGTAGACCTTCGGCCCGAAGATGTCCGCAGCCTTGCCCACGACCTGCTCGTCGGGAATCTCCACCTCGCCCTCGTCGTTGATGGAGAGCTCGTCGGCTGTACCCTCATCGATCTCGACCTTGTTCTTCTCGGCGTTCTGCGCCTTGCCCTGCTCGTAGGGGTCGAAGCGCTGGATGATCTCCACGACCTCTGCCGGCGCACGGAAGACGCTCGCGATGTTCTGGAACAGGAAGTTGCTCATGAAGCCGCTCCTGACCACATCGCGGGCATGGATGTGCCTCGGCACGCTGAGCACCTGCTCGGCGTCGAGCTCGACCATCCGCCCCTCATCGTCCTCGCCGTAGACGGGGAAGAAGTTCAGCAGCTGGCGGATGTGGCGCTCGCGCGTCCCCACGTCGCCGCCGCCGCGCGCGGTCTCGCCGTACAGGTCGTTGGCGAACTGCTCGAAGATGGTGAGCGTGCGGGCGGGGTCGAAGTCGAAGACATAGGCGTTCTCCTTGCGCGCGTAGTTGCCGCCGCCCAGGTCGAACAGGCACGGGTTCTGGCTGCGGAAGGCCGCCTGCATGTACAGCGCGGGACTCGCCATATTCGAGAGCATGAGCACGGCGGTCCACTCCGGCACGGTCACGCCTGTGGTGAGCTGGCCGACCGATAGGGTGATGGTCCTGTCGTGGTCCTTGATCGCGCGGCGCACCTTGTCGAGCGACTTCTCGTTCTCGTCGTCGGCGTCGATCTTGCCGTCGCCGGCGGCGAGCACCACCTCGTAGTCCCCGAAGACGGGGTGAGCCTTCAGCTTTTTGGCGAGGGCGCGGGCGGAGTCGACGTGGTTGAGCATCCAGAACGTGTGGCGCAGTTCGTCGCGCAGTTCGGGCGTCGAGAACGGGAACTTCTCCTGCGTGGTGAGCGCGTCGAGGAACCTGTCCACGTCGGCGTCATGCACGAAGCCGCCGTTCTGCTTGGTCGAGAAGAACTCGTTGAGGTCGAAGGCGAACTCGGTCTGCTCGCCGTCGATCTCCATGCCGCCGCGGGCCTCCTGCTCGACGATGTCGCTCATCTGGTAAGTGAGCAGGTTGAGCTTAGGAAGGTTGGCGTAGGGGTTCGGCTGCTCGGAGTCGGCCGGCCAGTCGCGCTTGGCCTGCTGCTCGTCGGCGTAGGTCCAGTTGTAGATGGCGTCGTCGGCGAACTTCTCGTTTGCGATGGCCTTGAAGGGCGTGCCGGAGAGGTGCAGCGTGAAGCGGCGCTTGATGTGGTCGAACGCCACGTCGGTCTTGAAGGTATCCACGCCCTCGTGCGCCTCGTCGATGATGAGCACGTCCCAGGTGAGGTCGGCAACCTCATCGAGCTTCTGGTACACGCCGCCGAAGCGGATGGAGCCCTTGAGGTCCTGAAGGCTCACGAACTCAATGAACCCCCTGGGGCCCTCCGGGTCGTTGCGGATAGCGCGAAGGTACTCCTCGCGGCTGAGGCAGTAGGGCTTGCCGGCCAGGGCATCCACGCCGCTGATGAAGCGGTAGCCGCCCTCCACTCCGACGAACTTCACGTAGTCGTCGTACCAGGAGTTGGCGATGGCGGGACGGTTGGTAACGATAAGCACCTTCTGCGCGCCGATGCTGCGGCACAGGTCGTAGGCGGTGAGCGTCTTGCCGAAGCGCGGCTTGGCGTTCCACAGGAACTCGCCGCCGTGCGCGCCGCCCTCGTCCCAATGGGTACGTGCGAAGGCCCCCGTCTGTTCCACGGCGCGCTGCTGCTCATCGCGCAGGGTGTAGGAGGCTGCGCCGGGTGTGTCCAGCACGCCGTCGGTGTCGCGGAACCGGTAGAACTGCTGGTGCGACTCCTCGCCACTGATCTTGAACCATTCCTTTTTGGGTTCGCGCTCGACGCCCTGCTTCTCGAGGTATGCGTGGAAGTCGGTGTCGTGGAACGTGCCCGCGCGGTGCTCCCACGTGGCGTTGCCGCTCCACTCCAGATGCCACTGAACGTCAGCGGTGTGCGTCTGCTGCTTGATGCGCTCGCGCACGTCCTGTTCGGTGTAGCCGATCTTGGTCCAACCGTTATGGCGGGCGATCTCGGGTGTGGTGTAGGCGTAGATTTGCGGCACCGCGGGCGCGGTGGTTTCGATGATCTGGGAAATGTCGATGCTCGCCATGGCTAGTCCATCTCCTTCACATGGGATTCGATGAACTGAATCTCCTCGTCGTCGAGGCCGTACTTTGCATAAAGCTGGCGGTCGATGTCGGCCACGGACTGCGTCCAGTCGATGTCGGAGGCGGAAGTGAAGTCCTGCAGGGGGACATACTTCCATTTTGGTGCGGGATTGTGCTGCGTAATCTTCAGAATTCCGAGCATGGTCCGAGCGAACTTCGATTTTATGTATTTGAGGAGAGCCGTAGCTTCCGCTTCAGAGTCAAAACTGCCAATGCTAATGAAGGACTGCGTATGCCCTATTAAGGGCCGCCCTATTAAGGGCGTAGAAAGCACTTCTCCAAGCACACCCGATCCGTTGGCGGCAGGAACAAGTACTTTCCATTTGTCGAGGTTCGGATGCGGAGCGATATATCTGGCGGAAATGAATTTGTAAGCTCTTCCGGCACGGCCCCTTCCGAAGATACTGATGTAGCTATCTCCGTCGCCGGGCATCTTGTCAAAGAAAACTACGTTGTTAAGGTTGTCGAGAACGTTTGTCTTAAGGTCATAGTCGTGGTTCTTGCTCAACAGACCGTGGTCGTCGTCGACATAACGAATCTCGGGATGGTCTTCGTGCATGGCTTCAGTGAAGTGGTAGCTATCGGCCGCGAAGATGATATCGCCGAGGGGTTGGATGCCATGTTTTACAACCTTCTCTTTGATGGTGCGAAGCTCATCGAAATGCGTGAACACTTCTATTGCACCGAAATCCCGATCGGCATCTCGATAGGTAACGGCAACACCGCCCTTGATGTCGGTATTCGGAAAAACGCTTGACGCATCTGCTTTATAGCCCATCACTTTGAAATGGGAGTCGTTGAGCATCTTCCTGTTCCAGGCTTTTGGGGTTGAGCCAGCATCAAATAGGAATCTAGCGGGAGTAATAAGCTCAACTTTATTGGAAACCTTGAACGCTGAGTCCATGAACTCGTGGTAAATGGGCGGTGCGTAGGTCTTATTGCCGGAATCTGATTCAGGAACTGAAAGCTGGTAGGGTGGATTGCCGATTACCGCATAGAACTTCTTTCCCATATTCGCTGCCTTGCCTTTCAATGTGGCGAACTCGAAGGGCTCGCCGTTCTGCCAGTCGTATATCACGCAGAGGGGAACTGTTTCCCTTGGCTCCTCTTCCTTGGTTTCTTCGGTTGTCTTGTCGGGGAATACGTCGTCGAACAGGTCGAAAAGCGACGGTTGTATCGGTTCCGGCTCGGGCTCCTCGAACGTCCCCAGGGTCGACTCCACCTCTGCGCCCATCTTGTTGGTGGGCACGGCGTCGGTGAAGCCGTCCATCTGCCAGAAGTTCCAGGAGACGATCCACGCCGCCTGCTCGAGCTCTCCCTGCTCGGGGTCCGATCCCCAGCGGTCGCGGAAGTGTTCGGCAAACGTCTCGAGCACGTTGATGCGAGCGATAAGCAAGTTGTCGCCCTGATACTCGAAGCCGTACGTCGCGCGCAGCGCGTCGAGGGCCCGGCACCCCCATTCCTTGCGGGTCTTGGCCTTCTCGGTCACGATGCGAAGTTTGCGGTCAAGGAAGCCCACGCGCTCGCCTACGGGCAGCTCGTCGCCCGTCACGGTGTCGTAGCGCGAGCACACGAAAGGTGCCTCGCCGCACGTGATCTCGAGTCGAGGCGCCTCCACGTAGGCATGCCAGCCACGCCCTTTCGACTTGGGGAACGTCACCGGCTCCGCCGTGGCCATCCACGTCTTGACGTCATCATCCGCAACGACCTCGGTGTTGAAGACATCACGCCGGCCGAACCATGCCTCGTCCAGGTCGTTGTTCATCTGATTGCACAGCCAAGACGGGGTGAACACCTCGGCGCGGCTTTTGGTACGCTGGGATTGCCTCTCCTGCTCCTTGGCAATGCGCGGCTTGATGACGCCGGAGTTCATGCCTGTGATCTTCTCGACGGTTATCTCGTCATCGCCCATGTAGCCGTCGCCCAGGGCCTCGTATTCGTTGTCGGCCCATATGATGTTGCGCCCCGTCGTGCGGTCGCACAGCAATGTCTTGAGAATGAAAGTCGGATATCGTCGGTCGAAGGACTTTATGAAGCCTTCGAGCGAGATGTCGTGGGTTGGCTCGGTCACGGGCTACTGTTCCTTCTTCGCGAGCTCTTCGATCATGCACGTGCGTACGAAGGCGGAGAATCCCATGCCCCGCAGGGCCGCCTCCTCCTTCGCCGCGTCGCGCAGGGTGTCGGGGATGCGCAGGGTCACGGAGACTTGGTCGCCGTTCACCAGGAAGCTCCTGATCTCGGTCTCGTCGGGATTGCTCTTGATGAGCTCCTTGTAGCTGTCGGGCATCTGCGCTCCCATCGCTCGAAATGCAATACAAATGCGTTTGCAACATTATAACGCGGCGGCACGGAGCGGCACTGGGAATAGGGGGACGTCGGCCGCTCAGGCTCAATGCGAAGATGTCCCTTTGGGTCCGCCGCAAGATGGCGATGCGGTTCCTGTACGCGATGAACTTCCTGCACAAGCGCGGCGTGTGCCACCGCGACCTCAGCTACGGGAACGTGCTCATACACACATATGATGATGGCGCGTTCGCAGTCAAGGTCTCCGACTTCGGGCTTGCCAAGGAGAGGGGCTCGGACCTCACGAGCACGGGCTCGTCGATGAAAGGCTCCATAATAGATCCGGCCCTGAAATCGTTCAGGGATTTCAAGCCGGTCAACGACATATATTCGATTGGTTTCATTCTCAACTACATCCTCACTGGCAAGGAGAACCTTGTCACCGATGGATCGCGGCTGGGCTCCATCATCCAGAAATGCTCGGCCACCAACCCCGCGGACCGGTATCAGAAGGTGGAGGACATCATCGGAGAGATGAAGGAGCTGGGGAATCTGCAGACCATGCGATAGCCCCCCAATGAAGCGGCAGGTCGGGCGACGGGTAGGGATGCGACGTCGTCCGACCGTTTTCCGACCCCGACCAGATGTCGTCGGATATGCCGCAGACTTCGCACTACCCCTCCCGGGCTCCCCTTCTCAGGTTGCATTCGATGCACAGCATGCGGCAGTTGCCGGCCACGGTACGGCCGCCGCGGCTCCACGGGACGATATGATCCGCCTGCATGTCCCCCAAATCGAAGCGTTTCCCGCAGATTCCACAGCAACCCTTCTGCGCCTCGTACGCGGAAAGCCTGTCGGACTCGGAGAACGCGCGGATGGAAAGCAGACGCTCATCTGACGCGGCGGGCTCGTCGATGAGCACGTACTCGTACACGCCCTGCTTGCGCGTCACATCCGAATCGGAAGCAGGACGGAAACCCGCTTCTCAAGCTCCATCGGATCGTAATGATTCGCATGATACCTGTCATACAGCACGCCCCAATCGACTTGACGTTCACGCAACAGCGCTGTCCAATCACCGCTACCTATGCTTATGGCAAGACCTGAATTATGGGTAAGGATTACCGTAAAACGTCACAAACCATATCCTTACCGCTCAGCATATCCAAGTTTCAGCTTGCGCATCCGATTGCCAGTACCAAGCGAAATCTCGAAAAGACTCATTCATGCGGAACAGGTCAGCTCCTTAAGTCTCATGCGCATCGCCTTACGTACAGTGCTGCGTGACTGCGAATCCTTAAGCATATCCTGGTATGTTCTGTCACCCGGACGAGCCTCACGCAGCCATTCCATACAGCTAAGCCCTGCTTCACGAATGGCATCTGCGGTATTATCTATTGCTAATTCTTCACACCATTCCTCTATTAGATCAGCTTCTTCATAGAACGGTTCTGTTGCTTCGTTGAACGTAAACGTGGGAATCACAACCCTCGACAGATAATGCACCCATCGTTGGAGCAATAGGTTGATGCCTATTGGTGCTAACAATGCGATTCTGTTAGCTGCCTCCAATTGTTCCGGCGATACGGTGTATAAATTATCGAACTCGATGGCGTGGTTACGTCTCTTGAGGTTGTCGCTTCTTTCGAGTTCCGGGAGCGGCATGATACCGAAATAGCCTCCAGTCCATTCATCGGTGGTCAACGCTTTGCGCTGTGAAACCTTTGCCACGAGGATCGAACCTTTCAGATTGACGCCATCCTTCCGCATGGAACAGGGATGTTGCAGAATGGCCACCCGTCTTTTCTTTTCCCCTCCCGCGCCATTAGGAACAGACACTCCATCGAACACATCACCGATGAGGTAGGGGCGGCATAGCGAAATTTCCTCATCACCCCGGGCAAGATAGAGTTTATCAGGGTCGAGCCGTTCATCGTTCCCCGGGAATTCGAGATTATTCATGTCTACAACTCCTTTTTCACAATGGAGAAGTTGCCATCAGACGCGGTCACTACATCGAATTCACTACGGTAGCGCTCACGCCATTGAGGATCGAATTCGTTCATCAACTGTTCTGGATCGTTTTGTGAACTGGCATAGTCAAACACAAGGTCAGTGCGTTCAGCAGCGTATAAATCGATAGGGGTAATCGGAGTCCCAGGCAACGGCATCTCGAACCAAGACGCTATTTCATCAACCATGTAATGATTTGTAATCAAATTACATGCCGCGAGCAGTCCAGCAAGTTTCCTTCTGCTGTCGCCGGAAGCGGCATCACCCCGCCTCCATTTTCTGATAGCGGGTACACTCACATGCACCATACGCGCAATATCGCGCCATGAAAAACCGCTTTCGGAAAGCTCATTAAGCAGTTTCCTAACGCTTTTCTTGCCCATCTCAGCGGTTTCTTTCCGCCATTCGCAGTCGAGAGAGTCCCGGTGCAGGTCACCGTACTTCGCCGCGAGAACGCGCGCTAGGCCGCGGTCGCCTCCAATTTTGTCGGTAAGGACGGCTATGGATTGACCCGTCTCTGAATTCGAGGAGCGTTTTATCGTTCCTTCGGCAGTTTCCGTCATATTCCGTCCGACTTCCTTGGTGATAGTGTCAGCCACGACGAAGCACCTCGTTCCTGAGTCTGTCAGTGATCAATCCCTCGAACATGGACCGAACCGGAGCATGCAACAAGTCCGCCTTTGCGAGAATCTGATCCGGAGTGAATTCTGAAATGTTCTCTGGATGCCAGTAGCTGTCGATGTCCAATTTGAACAACGGTCCCGGAGACGGCGTCGGACGGCGAAGTCGCGGCGTTGATTCGATGACATTACTGTTCTGGACACCATATCGAAGCACCAGTTTAGTCGCATCGCCGCTGGAAAACGCTAAAGTTCCTTCGCTTTCAGTGGGCGACAACCCCTGTCTAATTCCTACATCGCGAGGACCGACCAAGGATTCGTCGACCCATTCACTCCATTTCGGCATGCCGGAATCATTATCCGACGGCACACGAATTTCATCGATGTACCTAAGACCGATACGCGTGACTCCTTCTAAGGCTACCGCATCGACAAGTGCCGTCAGCGTCTGCTTCAGAAGCTGACGCACGTCCTCGTACCGGTGATATTGCGTCGTCTCCACGGAGATGGCGTCTGGACTTATGGTGACAACCGTCCTTTTATCACGGCTGGAATAGCGCCGCACTTTTATCTGCACGAGCTGTGGTTCAGACAAGGAACCGTCCGAAGCGGCGGAGAAAGTGAGCCGTGGTTCCTCCCCGTCGTCTCCGATAGGGAGCATCTCCTTAACCGCTTCATAGATTATTCTGGACTGTTTCTCATCCAATGGCTTATGCTCAACGTGTTTGATTTCAGCCACCATGAGCACAATGGGCGCATTCGGATAGATTTCTTCTTTCATGTTAACAACCATATCATTTTTGCAACCAAAACTGTAACCATTTCTCAAACCAAGAAACACATCTTTTCATCTTTGGAAACCAGTTCCGCAGTTCAACAGCTCGAACGCTCTCCCTCCTCATTGCTTCTCATATCACGAATACAAATAATCAAACGATGAAAATAGTGACGACGCAAGACGTCAGCCGTGGCTCTGTCGACGGAATCCAGAAAAGGCTCTGACATTTTTATTGGATTCCACAACACGAATACGCCCGTATTGCAGATGACGCCGGATGAAAATGCGGCCGTACTTCGCTTTCCCCTCGATGCACGGCCTCAGCTCGCCGCCCAGCCAGACGCCGCCGGACATCCCGCGCCCGTTGGATTCGGTGATGCCCAGGATCTCGGAAATGTTCGGGATTATAGGAATCAAGGAACGTGATCGGCACGCCCCAATAGTCCTCTGGGATGCCCTTGACCTTTGACACCTCGATGGCGTCGTAGTTGTCGTAATGCGGATAGCGTGACGGGTCCTCCGTGTATCGACGGTAGAGGAGCAGATCCTCGTGGCGTTTGGTGATGTCCAGGTTGGTGTACCAGGCGATGGCGGGGACTTTGCTTATCTTCCGCCCGTACTTATCGCGTTCGCCGGTTTTCGATTCGTATTCCTCGGGCATGGCGAACTCCATGGCCTTGTTGAAGAAGAAACCTGGCCAGAGTCTGCCATCCCGGATCAGCGGGAAGATTTCCTTGTAGGTGATGGCATTGATGTTGCCCATGATGACGAATCTCTTGTCATGCTCCATCAGCGTCGCCACATACTCGCGGAATAGGCTGAACGGCGGATTGGTCACGACGATGTCCGCCTCATCGAGCAGTTCGAGGCACTCGCGGCTACGGAAATCGCCCGCGCCGTAGGTCCCATCGCCGTGCAGCTCCGTCAGTTCGTTCTCCCCGGAGTCCAGCAGGTTCCTGATGTCGTCCATGTCCAGGCCGCCGTCGCCGGTGGCGTCGCGGAAGACGTTGACGACGGCCTTGTACGCCCTGCGGTGGCGTCCGGTGTCCTCGTCCACGTCATCGTCGAACAGTGACGGCTGGTACTCGCCTCCGGCGATGGGGGAGCCGCTGTAGCAGGTGGCGACGAGCTTCTTCAGTCCCAGGTGGTTGAAGTTCAACGCGAAGTACTTGAAGAAATTGCTCTCGAACGGGTCGTCGCAATTGCAGAGGACGACCTTTCCTTTGAAGTGATCCTTGTAGTGGACGAGCTCGTGCTCGATGTCGGTCATGCGCGTGTAGAATTCGTCGTTCTTGGCCTTTTTCGCGGCCGATAGTTGGCTGTTACCCATGCCCGAGGCTAGGCGTCACGGCGCATGCGGGACGGAGGGCCGATGAAGTCCGCCCGGATATGGCGATGCCGCCAATCCGCATGAAGCCCGTCATTGGCTTCGGACGGCGCCCCTTTTTTCCATCGTCCTCGGCCCGCTTCATCGGGCTTCGACATCCCAATCCGGGATATGGGTTTCAGTACCCCCTTACGGCCTTGCGCCCCAGACCGGCCGGGATGGCCTCCAAGTGCCCGACAGGAGGCTTCTTACGCATACGGACCTATTGGAAAAGAAAAAAGGAAAACGACCATCCGATTTGTCCGTTATACGTAAGAAAGGGCCGAAAGCCCATATGGGAGTAGGGTTAAGCGTCTTACGCACAAGCCGCTTCTTACGCGTTAGATCGCGGTGGAGACGTCTTTTCGGGCTTTTCTTACGCGATGGCGGCAGTTTATGCGTAAGACGTCGCAGGCCGTACCTGTGCCATGGTCGACGCCCGTTTCGCCCGTATCCGCCGTGCACAGGACGCATAGGGACTTCATGTCAACAGAACAACAGAAAGGACAGTGGACGATGGACCATCTCCCGCGGATGTACACACCGGCCGAATGCGCGGAGGTCTGGCGGGTCAAGCCGGACAATCTGCCGGCCATGTGCCGCCGCATGGGCATCGGGGTCTACAGGCTGAGCCCGCACGCCGTGAGAATCGACGCCGACGACTTCGACCGCGTGACCCTGGAATCCCGGCAAGGCTAAAGGGAAACCCCATGGTCGTTGGCGCGGCCATGGGGCGGAAGACGGACTTGCGCTTGATCCATCCCTCCCTCCCTATGCGTCCTGAGGATCCAGGATATGCGGGGAGTCCTTTCCTTCACATGAAGGAGGGCACGTTCAATGAACGTCTTACCAGAGGTCAATCTCGCCCCGCTGCCGCCGATAACGGACGAGGACCTCGCCATCGTCCCCGGCACCACGTGCGCCATGCTCCGCATGATCAAGGGACTGACCAATGCCTCGAGCATGGCGGAGGACTACGATTTCATCGGCTGCGACGGACGTCTCGTCCGCATCCTGGCCTCGACCCGCCGGCTCGGCGCCAAACTGGAGGGCGCGGCCCAGGCCGCCTACCTCCTGCGACTGGCCCTGACCGGCGACCAAAGGCTCGCGTTGGACGCGGAGGACGGGTTGTGGGTCCGTCTGACGGACCAGTGGCGTCCGACCTCGGACATCCTTGCCCTGACCGGCGAGAAGGGCAGGGGCTACGACGAGCTCATCAAGGCCACGCTCTCCAAGAACGCCGGCCTGCCTCGTCTCCAGCTGGGTGTCCGTTTCTCCAACGTCGCGCTGCTGCGCTCCGGCGGGGCGGTCGGCCCCGACGACCCGCTGTTCAAGGCACCATGGGCGATGACGCTCGACGACCGGGAGTTCTCCCCCGACCGTGTCCGCAGGGGTCTCGAGGCGGCCACCACGGTCACCGCGAGCATGGACGACGCGCGCATGCTGTGCCGTGTGGCCGCGGCACCGCTCATGCGCGACTACCTGCAGTACATCTACGACCTGCTGGGCACCGGCGGCAACGGCAAGGGCCAGTTCCTGAACGCGTTGCTGCGCCTGTACGGCGATCTGGGCTCCCCATTCAACTTCGGTGACTTCGCGGGCATCGGCAAGGTCAGCTCCACGTCCTGCGAGCAGGCGAGCCTTCCGCTGACGAACCGCCTGCTCGCCATCGACACGGAGGTCGACGATCCCGGTCTCGGCAATCAGGGGCTTGTGAAGAAGGCGGCGACGGGTGAATGCGTCCCCCTCCGTCTGCTGGGACTCAACAGGTGCGAGGTGGCCGCCATCGCGGTCATGGTGATGGCGTCGAACAGGGCGCCGTCCATCGAGTCCGATCCGAGCCAGGACCGCCGCTGGCGCTACGTCAACTTCGACAAGCGGGGCGCCGTGGTCGATGACTGGTGGCACGCGCTGAAGTACGAGGACCTTATCGTCGATCTGTTCATGGCGGGCTGTATCGAATGGCTGGAGGACCCGGTGGGCGTCAACCCCCGTCCGGGCCTGGTCAACGATCTGGACGACTGGGGCACCGAGACGCTGGTCCGGATGCTTGAAATCGGCACGCCCGACCCGGAGCTCGGCTTCGACCCGGACGCGTACCTGCCATCCTGCTGCATCACCGTGCCGGAGGGCAACCGCGACAAGGCCGCCCAGCTGGGCATGATGGGCCTGACCAGCAGGCCGAAGTATGACGTGCTGTGCCTTGCGGGGGACGAGCCGTCCACGTGCCGCAGCTACGTCATCGCCGATCCGAAGAGGTTCGCCAAGTTCGCCAAGGCCATGATCCGCGAACGGGACGTGGCGCTGGCGGCGGAGCCCGATCCGGAGCCCGACATCCCTGGCGACCTGACGGCGCTGCCTCCCATTGACCGCAACTTCGGCGCCGTGGAGACGCAGCTCGGCGCGACGCGCTGGGCCGGCAACGTGTTCCCGCTTCGCGGCCAGGGCAACGACGCCAAGGCGCCTGCCGTGACGTTGGAGCCGATGCTGAGGACGCCCGCCACGCATGTCGACGACCATTGCGAGCATGACGAGCCCATGCGCGGCTTCGCCCCCGCGCCCGGCTTCATGGTGCTCGATCTGGATGTCCCGAAGGGCAGGGACGAGGGCAAGCCCGACGGCTACGGCGTGCTCCGCGCATTGGGCATCAGCGTCGGCGACCCGGCGCTGGTCGTGCGCACCGGCTCGGGCGGCTACCACTTGTACTACCGCATCCCCGCCGGCGTCGACATCCCGCAGATCGCCCACAAGAGCGTTCCACTGTCCGGCCTTCCCGACTACGAGGCCGGTGTACCCATCGACACGCGCGTCGGCGGTGTCGGCTTCGTCGTGATGCCGGGCAGTGTCGCGTCCGACGGCCGCAAGTGGCAGGTGGTCCACGAAGGCTCCATCGAAGGTGACCATACGCTGCCGAAGCCGCTGGTGGACCTCATCCAACGGCTGGTGCATCCGAAGGCGGGGCCCAAGCCGCGGCCGAAACATCCGTCCGCTCCCGTCGACGGCGCGTACGTGCCGCATATGGACATGGCCCCGGTCGCCGAGGGGGCGCGCAACGACACCATGTCCCGCCATGTCTGGGGCTGGCTGGAACGGAGCCGGGAGCGCGGCATGTCCGACGCCCAGCGCGATTACGGCCTCGACTGCATCCGCGAGCGGTTCCGCGAAAGCGGCCTGCCCGACAAGGAGACCGAGGACTGCATCCGTCGGACGCGCGGCAAGCTGGGGCTCTGATCCATTGGGGCCGCCATCGGAATGCGGCGGCCCCTTCATTCCCGATTGACGCCGAAGGGATTCGCTGGTCAATCGTGGACCATGTGGGTCATCCGGCCGGGGGCTTCGTTCCGGACGCATCGCCGACGGCAAGCCGCCGCACCTCGCCTGCCGACGTCCGGCACATACCGATGGGACGGGGACATCCGCCGCGATACCGACCGGCCGGGTTCGGAGCCGACTCATCATGGGACGCCGCCGGTTTTCCATGCCCTTCGGCGGTCGCATTGCCCGTGAGCCTTACTGCCGCTTGGTCTTCTGCAATGTTACCCCAAAGTTACCCCGTTTTTCGCGCCGTTTCCGGCACATTGTCCCCGGGTTGGATATAATGCGCATGGTTATGCGTGGTCATGCATGAAAACGCCATGCGAGGAACGAATTAGGGGGTATTGGCAGCGGTGTTCGGCCTTCATGGCATAGGCTGGCACAACCATGCATAACCGTGCATTTCTCCCTGCCACAAGGGGTAACTTTCCGCGAAAATCGGGACCCCTCGGAAACGGCGGAATCAAGCCGTTTCGGGCACCGTCCAGCGTCAGGGATGACGTGCCGGGTAACATCGGGGTAACATGGAAAACCACCGAATGGACTGCGACACGCCCGGAGGAAAATTGTTCAAAAATGCCCGTCCGTGGGTGTCTGGCCGAGCGCGTCGTCGAACGCGTCGGACACGGCGCCGGCGACCTCGACGCGGCGGTCGGCGAAGGCGGCGGCGTACGTGTTCAGGGTCACGGTGGCGTCCTCGTGGCCCATGAGCTCCTGCAATGTCTTGACGTCGGCGCCGGCCGCGATGGCGACGGACGCGAACGTGTGGCGCAGGGAGTAGAGGGTCAGGGTGCGCCCGTCGGGGTCGATTCCGGCGGCGGCCATGGCGGGGCGGAACACGCGCTTGGACCACTGGGCGTAGAGGAGGCGTTCGCCGCGCGGGGAGGTGAACAGGGGTTCGCCGCCGTCGCGGCCGGCGACCAGCTCCTCCAGCCCGTCGCGCAGGAACGGCGGTATCGGCAGGCGCCGGCGGCCCTTGGGGGTCTTGGTGTCGCCCTGCACGTACCGGTAGTGGCCGGCCTCGGCCTTGGTCATGGTCTTGCCGACGTTGATCGTGCCGTGCGCGAGGTCGACGTCGCGCACGTCGAGGGCGGCCATCTCGCCGGGGCGCATGCCGGTGGAGGCGAGGAGCAGGACGATGAGGCGGTCCATGGGCCGTCCGCACGGCCTGCCGGTCGGGGTGCGGAGCGTTCCGGCCGCGTCGGCGATGGCGCGCGCCTCGGCCGGAGTGAACGCGTCGACGCGTTGCATGGGCGCGCGGGGCAGGCGCACGCCCGCGGTCGGGTCCGCCATGATCCACCGGCGGCGCACGGCGTAGCGGAGCATGCTGCCGAGCAGGCGGCGCACGCCGGTCTTGATGGCGCCCTTCGTGTACGGTTCGCCGTACTTGGTGCGTATCGCGCCGGAGTCGAGGTCGGCGACCCATGCCTTGACGGCCCGCTCGTCGATGTCGCCGATGCGGGTGGTGCCGAAGCGCGGGCGGACCATGCCGTTGTAGTGCCTGATGTAGTTGTCGATCGTGGCCGGGCGCACGCCGGTGTGGTCGGCGAGCCAGAGGGGGAACACCTCATCCAGGGTGCGGTTCCCGCCGCGCGGGTCGACGTAGCGGCCCGACCTGATGTCATCGTTGAGTTCGGCGGCGCGCGCCTCGGCGGCCTCGCGGGTGGGCAGGCTCTCGCGGTGCTGCCGGCCGTCGGCGCGCCAGCAGACCTGCCAGCGCATGCCGCGCCCGTAGTCGGCCGTCCTGAGCGCGGCGGGCACGTCGGCGGTGTCGGGGTTGGCGGCGACCTGTCGTTTCATGCCGGTGGTGGGCGTCAGCTCCACGCCGTCGACCACCGCCTTCGATTTGAGCCACCGGTCACGTATCCACGCCTTCGCCATGTCCGTCTCCTATATATTAAGGTGTCTATTCGCCGCGTGCGAACGCCTCGATGGAGGCGCGGTTGAAGTACCACCGGCCGCACGCGGTGAAGCCGGTGATGCGCCCGTTCCTGACGAGCTTGTTGACTGTCCTCGGGTCCCTGACTCCGAGCATCCTCATGGCCGTGGGCCTGTCCACCAGCAGCTGCTCCTTCGGCAATCCGTCCGTGTCCATGTCGCGCATCCTTTCGCATGTGTGTGCATTGCTATGCGCGTGTATGCGTCGCGTAGGATGGATGCCATGAACAGGCTCAGGGCGGGCATGACGCAGGCCGAGCTGGCCCGCGCCATCGGCACCACGCAAAGCCATGTCAGCGAGTACGAGAGCGGGGCGCGCCGGATCGAGACCATGCCCGCCGGGGAGTTCGTGCGGCTGAAGGCCGTGCTGGATGTCACCGACGCGCTGCTGCTCGACGCCGACCTGTCCGGCATCGATCCGGACGCCGTCGCGGCGGCCGAGAACAGGGTCGCCCGCCTGCGCCGCAGGCTTCGGCGTCGGCGCGACAGAGCCTCGTTCGATCTGCTCGTCGAAGCGGAGCTCGATCTGGCGCGCCGCATGGACGAGCGGGAGGAGGCCGTCGCCCGTGCCATGGGCTTTAGGGCATGACATCCTCGTCCAACGCGTCGGCCAGCATGTCGAGCGCCCGCACGGCCCGCGTGTACGGTTCGGGCGGGCCGGCCACCGGCTCCAGCGGGCGTTCGAGCCCGCAGCGCAGGCAGACCAGCGTGGCCGGGCCGCCGTCCAACGGGGCCGACCTGAACATCCTCGCCCAGCAGGCGGGGCAGTGCGGGTGGCCGCCCCGGCCCTTGAACGCGTTCACGGCCGCACGCCCTCGATGCGCGTCAGGCCGTACGTCTCGCCCAACGCGAAGAATGCGTTCACCGCGGAGGTGCGGTCCAGGCACACGGCCATGCACGGGCCCGCGATGAACACGCCGCCGCCCATGGTCGGACGGAACACCAGTCCGCCCATGGGATACGGCTCGTCCTCGTGTCCGGCGCCCCAGCCGACCTGGTGCGCCGGGCAGACGAGCGTGATGGTCTCGTCGTCGTTCTCCTCCTCGTCCAGTTCGCGCCCGCAGGCCGGGCAGCGCCACAGGTCGCCGTCGCGCATGGGGCGGGCCTCGTCCATGGAGCGCAGGGGCCGTTCGGGTATCCAGACGCGTTCGTTGTGGATGTCGATGTAGGGCATGTTTCTCCTCCTTTGTCGTCGTGCGCTCCACCTTGGCTCGCGCCATGCCCGGAAACGCGGGTCCGGTGTGGTCGTTACCGCTCCTTACCGTTCCGGGACGCATGCGTTCCGGCATGGAGGTACCGGAACTGATGACGGCCACACAGGTGGCACGTATACTGGGCGTGTCGACGGAGACGTTGCGCAAGTGGCGGGCGAGGAGGATGTGCCTGCCGTACGTGCGCGTGGGGCGGCACATCCGCTACAAGGCGGCCGACGTGGCCGCGTTCGTCGAACGGGGCACGGTCATGCCCGATGGAAAACACGGAAGGGGATAGGCATGGGCGTTCCGGTCATATACACGGATTCCGACGACGAGGACGGCGGCCGCGCCGCGCGCGGCGGGTATGTCGGACTGTAGGGAGGAACGATGGGGAACGACGGAATCGAATGGGGTTTGGAGGAACTGACCGGCAGCGTTCTGTACGACGTGTTCTACGAGTCCACGACCATGCTCGCCGGCAGGATGCTCGCCCAGCGGCGGCTGGCCGCGGCCCGGGGCGACCGGGATGGGGAGCGTCGGGCGGAGGCGGACCGGCGCGGGCTATTGGCCGCCCGCGACAAGGTGGGGCCGACGGACCGGAGGACCCTGATTGCGGCGAAGCGTTCCAATGACGCGGCCCGCGGAGCCCGCGCGGAGGCCGTCGCCCCATGGCATGCGGTCGGCGGGAGCCTCAAGGTCGACGTGGAGGGCATCTGGCGCGACGACATCCGCCCCGTCGTCGACGCCGCGGAAAGGTCGGACAAGCCGTGCACGGTGTTCGTCGGCGGCCAGCCCGGCGCGGGCAAGACGCGCGCCACGCACCTGGTGCGCGTCTCGGGCCTGCATGACGGACCGCTCCTGCCGGTGAACGGCGACGACCTGCGCCAGTACCATCCCGACTACGACCGTCTGTGCGACGAGGAGCCGCTGGCCATGCCGGAGCGGACCGCGAAGGCGTCGGCCGCGTGGATACGCATGACCATGGAATACGTGGACGCGGAACGTATCCCCGCCATCGTGGAGGGCACGTGGAGGAACGCGGCCACGGTGCTCGACGAGGCCGCGAACGCGAAACATGCCGGCCGGTCCACGCACGCGGTCGTGCTGGCCGTGCCGCCGGCGTTGTCCAGTCTGGCTATATTGGAACGCTACTACCGTGACCGTTCCGCGGGGCTGCCGGCGCGTTGGACGCCCGCGTCCGCGCATGACAACGCGGTGGCGAACCTGCCCGCCACGGTCCGCGCCGTCGCCATGTCGCCATTGGCCGACAGGCTCACCGTGATCGACCGCGACGGAGGCGTCCTGTACGACGGCGCCGATCCGGACATGTTCGCCGGACAATGGGAGCGCGGATTCCACAGGCCGTTGTCTGCCGTGGAGACGGCCGACGCGCGCATGCGGCTCACCAGGATCGGATCGTTGAGAAGCGTGCCGGGCGTCGGCACCGCATTGTCCGACCCGGTGGTGGCGTCCATCCGCCGGAGCCTCGACGACTTGGCCTAGAACCCCCACCGGCGGCACACGTCCGCGAACGCCGCCAACCGCTCGCGTTCGCAGAGCGCCGCGAATGTGGTCGGCATGATGGCCTTCAGCCGTCTCTCGGCGCGTGCGCGTTCCGTGTCCAAGCCGTGCGGCCGTTCCGGCATCGCCGCGTCGTCGCATGCGGCCGACATCACATCCACGGCCCAGTCGTAGAGCGTGGCGGACGGCGACAGGGGCGTGACACGGGGGAGTGTCTCCATGGCGTCGGCCATGTCCGGCCAGTCGAAGGTCTCGGCGGCCTGGGCGAACGCGTACCGCGTCTGCCGGTGGAGGAGATGGTCCGGCGCGTCGGAATCGGGTTCGTACGCCTCGAACAGGCGTTGGAACGTCCCGTCGTCCACGGCCGTGGCGACGAACCGTTGTGCGGGTGTGGCGTCCGGGCCGAGCCGGTGGGCCAGGGTCAGCTCCTCGGGCACGGGGTGGACCTGGTCGGCGGTCAGGTGCTTGCAGAGCAGTCGCGGCGTCTGCAGGTCGTAGGAGGCGCCGTGGTAGTCGATGCTGACGATGATGCCGACACCGTCACAGTCCGCCATCGCGCGGTTGAACATTGCGAAAGTCTCCATGCCGGACATTCTAGCTTTGGCCGTCGCGTTTCCGCATTCGCGGAAACATACTATATATTGGGTGTATCCGCTGGTGCGTGGAGGTTGAGCTGAAACCCGTAGCCGATTGGCAGAGCGCGCTCGACCATGAATTGCGGGTACGGACACTTGCCGCCATGTCATTGTCGCCCGTTATTACAAAGACGCGGAAGCCCTTCGTCGGGACATCGCATCCGAAATGAATCAAAACGGCATTACAATCAAGCGGTTGGCTGAAAAGTCGGGTGAACCGGAGTGTAATGTCAGATTTCCTATCCACCATGGTTTCGCATCGGTGGGAACTACAATGAGGGTTCTGACGGCCCTCGACGTCAAACCCGCGAACCTTCCCCGCGAATGCATCACATGCCACATGAAGGAGTGACATGGAGTCTTTGTTTGTATGGATGGCCGGTCGCCTCGTCGGTCGATTTGACCGAGTCGACGAAACGGTTACTTTCGGATATTCGGAGAATGCGGCTCTTATATCATTAAGCCTGCCTCCAACGGGAAAATGGCCCCGAAAGGCTCCGATTCGATTTCTGAACAACCTTCTCCCCGACAATCCGGCCGTCAGAAAGGTTATGGCCGAGGAAACCAATGCGTCCTCTATAGATACCTTCGATCTTCTTGACGGTGCCGATGTGTCCGGCGGTCTGGTGTTTACCCGTTCGGACGAGCCCGAAGAGGACGACGACTGGGAGCCGTTCCCCGAACCCGAATACGATGTGGACGAAACCACCGGAGAAATACTCTCTTAGCGTCAAGAAGCCACCTCTGAATTCGCCTTACTTGTTAAAAAGCGTTAGAATAGGTATATAAAATACCGAAAGTGAAAATAGGGAGAAGAAAGACGATGGTTAGGCTTATTGCTTTGACCTTGGATGGGATCCGCAACATATCCCACGGGGTCATTACATTCGATGATCTGGAAACTGGAGGTTCCGTTACCGGAATCTACGGGCAGAACGGATCCGGCAAGACCTGCGTCATCGACGCGATCGATATCCTCAGAAGCCTGATCGCAGGACGCAGGCTTTTCGAAGACAGCGGGGATGCGATCAACGCCGACGCGCATACTGCCACGATCACCGCGCTCTATCGTACGGCCGAGGATGAAACCACGGCTTCGTATGTCGAGTACGCCGTGACATTGGAAGGTGGACATGAGGATCGGATAGCCCGTGTGATCGGCGAGGAGCTGCGGATTGGGAATGATCCAAAACGTATGGGGCGACCCGTTCTGAGCCGCCGTCGCGTAGCGGGGAGAATCGAAAGACTTCCGGCCTACGTCTGGAGATCCCTTCTGTCCGTCGACGATATCAGAGGCGACTGTGAGTTCTTCGACAGGGCGAACCAGTTCGATGGCATGTCCTTCCTGTTCGCACCCTACTCTTCCGTGTCGCATCAACAGGATGACATTGACGGATTGATGCTGGGTCGTTTTGCTGAACTTGCATTGTCCTCCAAAGGGCTTTCTTCCCGCAGCGTCGAATATATGACAGATAAGGTTCTTCCTGCAATCGCGCTGATGAATCGACTCGCGGAATATGCGGCGAACGACGTGTATGTGTCGACCACGAGGCGAAGCAGTATGGCAAGCTACCAGTATGCGCCGATCACGGACACTCAGACCGGGCAGACCATAATCCTGAATCTGCTCGAACCGAATCTCATGACGGATGACCGTCTGACAAGAGTCCATGAAATTATCGACACATACAATCTGCTGTTGCCCGCATTGGTCCCGCATCTGCACCTGTCGTTGAAGGAAAACCCCGCCCCCTCGGATGAACAAGGGAATCATCGCACTCAGGTCGAGGTCATGTCGTCACGTGGCGGAGCAACGTTCCCGTTCCGCAACGAATCGGAAGGCATCATTCGCATCACCATGCTCCTGTCCTTCTACATTCGCGTCTATAACGATCCGAACGTTCTCGTCGCCGTCGATGAACTGGATTCCGGCGTGTTCGAGAATCTGCTCGGTGACATGCTCCGTCAGATCGCATCCGGCATACGAGGACAGTTGATCTTCACCGCGCACAATCAGCATCCACTTGCGGTGCTGCCGGGCAAATGCATGAGAACCACGGTTGTGGATCCGGATAACCGGTTCAGCCAAGGGCCTAGGGTCAAGGCGACGAACAACGGGCACAACGTATATCACAACAGTGTTGATCTTGGGTGGGACGGCCCCGACCTGTATGAGGCTCCACCCGCACGCATGTTTGCCAACTCGTTGTTCCGCGCCGGTCATCCGAGAACGAAGACGGAGTCACGCCATGCCTAAGAGAAGGACGCTGCTGCTCATCACTGAGGGAACAAGCGACGCAAACGCGCTGGCGGCTCCGCTCCAAAAGCTATTGAACGAGGTGAGACTGGGTGATTTTCAAGTCAGATGCGACGTCACCACGGCGCGTCTCTTTCCGGACGATTTCGAAGGAAAGCACCATTTCAATCCGGGATGGAACGTCGGTCAGACGGTGGATGGACTTGTCGACGAATACCTGGCACAGCAAGGACGGGAAGCGACGAGCTTGGGATGGATCGCGCATCTGACCGATCTGGATGGTGCGTTCATCGACGATTCACTGGTAGTCCAAGATCCCTCATCGGATCATCGTGAGTATTCCACCAATGGGATCATTTCTCCGAGCCGGGCAGCCACATTGGCCGAATTGGAGGAGAAACGCAGATGTATCAACATCCTTGTCGACGATAAAAAGGATTTCCGGCGGAGCATCAAGAGGCGCGAGGCGTGGGCAGTGCCTTACCGCCTGTTCTATATGAGCCGGAATCTTGAACAGGCATTACACGAGGTCGCGGAAAGCCTTAGTGACGATGAGAAAGCGGGCTTCGCGGCGGACTTCGCCGAAGACAATGCCGACCCCGCCGTATTCCAAGCCAATCTCGAACGAGCCGCGCAAAGACACGGCGGCATGCCGAGCTGGAAAGACTCGTGGGAATACGCAAGGGACATGTCGTCCCGCCACTCCCTGGAATCTGGCAGCAACCTCAAATGGATAACCGACTTCGTGTCTAACTATGGCGCGAAGGCGGTAAAGACAGCCAAAGACTAGCAGCGTTCGGCCGACCGGGGGGCACGGCTTGAACTTGTCTTTTTTCATGGTTGTTATCCATCCTTTCGTTTCGATGGTTTCCGCCCCCCTCGTGCGGGGCTTGACGGCTGACTATGCGGCGGGAACGCATTAAGGAAAGGGCGACGCTATACCCTTAAATGTGGCCGAATTCGACTACTTTTAAGGGCTGAAAAGCACATCACATCCGACTTGCGGATGGTCGTCACGCCGGCGGATGGCATCCTGCCAAACCTGTACAGAAAGAGGAAGCGCCCCCAGTGGGGGCGCTTCGCATGCACGCTGGCGGCATCTCAGACGGCGAGTTAATGTTTCCGTCTCCGCCGCCATCGCTCCCACGCCGGCCGTGAAAACTATCTAAAAAACGTCCGGGCGGGTGACGTTGACGTGCGTCGGGTTGAAAGTGGGTGCGCGCTGGCGGGTCTATGGCTGTGATAGAGGAGCACACCTCGCCGCCATCGCTCCCATGCCGGTCGGGAAGATGGTGAACCGAATCGGCATGGGTGACGTTGACGCGCAGGGGTTCCGGCGGGCTTCGAACCCGCATCCACTCGGCCCCCAGCCGGGCGCGCTACCGACTGCGCCACAATCCGTAGGGCGTTTCTCCCGACCGGCGGGGGCGGCACGCCCTTGCGGGAGCCGCGTGACAGAGAAACATGTCCGGCCCGTGGCGTGAATGCGCTGCTTGCACCGCATTCCGTCGAGCCCCCGGCCGGATTCGAACCGGCAACCTCCGTCAAACGGGCTCTTTCCACTGAGCTACAGGGGCGTATGTCGTCTCGTCGCGGGGGCGTCGCAACTCGTCTCCCGATTCGACGGCATTCACATCAGCTTTTCGCTAGTCGTCATGGCGTTGCGATTGCCACGGCTTTCGCCTACTGGGATGATGGTGTTTAACGCGCGTTCCACGCGGATGTTTTGATTTATGTGCTCTCCCGGACGGCTTCTTGCCATCCGGCGCATCGGGAATCCCACCCGATTACCCGCGGATCCATCGGACCGCAGAGGTGCCCCCCGTGGGATTCGAACCCACAACCCAAGGTTTAAAAGACCCTTGCTCTAACCGTTGAGCTAGAGGGGCGTGTCGTGTCGCACGGCGGATCACGAGCGTTGTTGTGTTGAGAGAGTCCGTTTTTCCGCAAGGGTTGCGGCGCGCTTGTTCTCTCGCCGTGCGACCGAGAGCCTCCCACCGGATTCGAACCGGTGACCTGCCGCTTACGAGGCGGCCGCTCTAACCGACTGAGCTAGGGAGGCGTGATGCTGTCAATGCTCTGTATGCGTCCCTCTATGCCACGTTGAGACCGCGTGCGACAGCAGTGGAATGGCGGGAAGGATGAGCGTGGCCAGTAGAATGTGCGACAGCATCGCATTGTCGGACAATATCAGCCCGATCACGCTATAGAATTGGATGGTCAGCAGGGCGAAGGTCATGGTGTCGTTGAAATCGTTCATGACCGTCATATGCGTCCCCCACATCAGACGGGCTTGGGAAACTTGCCGGATGGACTCCACTGCAATGTCTCGCAAGTGCCGCCCGTCCGATACAGATTCCACGCCTTGACGATCAGCGCGGCCTTGTTGTAGGAGCGGTACGGAAGGGAGATGGGCCGATGGGTTACACGCCGGAGCGGTTCATGGCCGACAGCGGCATCACCAGCGACGAGGTCGAGGCCGAGAAACGACGCATGCTGGAGGAGATCCGGCTCCACGAGCTCAAGGAGGCACGCATTCGGCGCCATCCCGGTCGGCCGGCACGGGACGGAAGATCGTGAAAGTCCCATGCCGTCCCGCGCCCAAGGCCCACGACCTTATCGAACAGGCCGTGGGCCTTTCCTTTACCTAGCCCTCGATGGCCTTCTCCACGCCGTCGGTGGCGGCGACGAGCCGGTCGAGCTCGACGTGCGTGTAGATCTCGGTGGTCGCCGTATCATTAAAAAAACACATGATTGCGGTACGTGTCACCTCGTCCAGCCCAACCCCGTTCCGGATGGTCGCGGTGGTGTGTGGGGCCGAATGCGGGCCGTACACGAGGTTTATTCCTACCCCGTCCAGCGCGCGGTACCAGCGACTGGCACCCAC
>ENA-OQKF01000353-OQKF01000353.1-human-gut-metagenome-genome-assembly--contig:-NODE-353-length-31908-cov-30.266889_pt1 | contig 31908 bp, 21 predicted proteins | sample MGYA00242617_ERZ504784 | MGnify/ENA primary metagenome ERZ504784 (study PRJEB26092, sample SAMD00036364) | human gut metagenome | host: Homo sapiens | study: EMG produced TPA metagenomics assembly of... | reverse complement strand
AAAAGGAACTGCGCGACCAGATGGTGCTCGACGTGCTCGCCGAGAAGCTGGACGTCAAGGTCTCCCAGTCCGACGTGTTCAACTTCCTCGCTTCCATCGCCCAGCAGTACGGCATGGATCCGAACGCTTTCATCCAGGCCATCATGCGCAACGGCCAGCTCGGCTCCGCAGTGCAGGAAGTCGGTCGTTCCAAGGGCCTGCTCGCCGGCATGCGCGCCGTGACCTTCAAGTCCGAGGGTGAAACCCTGGACCTGAGCGCCTTCCTCGGTGAAGCCGCTGAAGACGAAGAGGCTGAGAGCGTTGAGGCTGCTTCCGCAGCCGCCGCTGTGGCTGACGAACTCGCTTCCGAAGAGTGAGCTTCTCTTAATGCCTGACTCGTTAGAGTCATCTTTCTAGGGCGCTGAGGGGTGGAATCCAGTATGGATTCCACCCCTCAATTTATTTCGTATTCGGTTTCGGCATCCTTAAACAAGGCAAGACAGAGATTGCCGAAACATGAGTTACAGCAGGAATTTGATTTCGGCGAAAAACTCGCGAACCATATTGTTGACGAGCATGTTCGGGGGAGAGCCAGCCGCAATGCCTTGGGCGTTGTCCAAACCATATTTGTCGGCAATCTGCAACGCGCGGAACATGTGGAAATTGTTGGTGATTACCCCTACGGAAGCATTATCGTCACTGATCAGCTTCTTGCTGTTGACAATGTTTTCCTCAGTGGTCTTCGAATCCGGCTCTTCAAGAATGCGCTGCTCGTCAATGCCATGTTCTTTAAGATAATCAGCCATGCCTTGGGCTTCGGGGAACGGCTCGTTCGGTCCCTTTCCACCGGAGACTATGCATGTGGTATTCGGGTTCGCGTCCAAATACTCAATAGCCTTGTCGAGACGGTAACGAAGCACAAGGCTTGGCCCGGACTTGCGCACCTGAGCTCCAAGCACCACCACATAATCGAGATTTGGTTCACCTTGCGCATGCATTTTGCTGACAATGCAACCTTCCACCGTGCCGAATGCGACCAGACCGACGCATGCGACTGCGATTGCCACACCTCTGACCAGTCTTGGCAGCATCGCCCACCATTGGAAGAGCACTCCGAATCCAAGCACGGCGAACAGCGCCGCGAATGCTAGCCAGACAATCCAGAATACTGTGCCGGAATGCGTGTTACGCACTGCGAAAGAGTAACAAACACATACCGCGGCGAGCACTATGCATAGCGCGCCCGCAATTCGTCTAACCAACGTTGCCATATGAACCTCTCATTCATTGCGCGTCACACGCAATCCTGTCTCATCCTAAGCGCGTGACCCCAGACCCCCAAGCGTCACACGCCAATGCCAACAAATCCTACGCATTCCTGCTATCGCACATACTATGTGCATTATGCCATCCGTGAGCGGAGTTTTGGTGTGGCTGCGGCTAGGATGGGGGAGCATGACTTCAGAAATGATTATGCTCCGACCGATGCGTCGCACGGATTTTCCCGCGCTTGAAGAGCTTGTCCGTCAGGCTTGGTATGTGGATGATGAGTCGGATGATAATGGGAATGTTCCGAACGATGAGCGCGGGTTGCGTAAGTATAAGCTGCGCAAGGCGATTCACTTGCGTAATATGCATCGACTCGCGGCCATCGACATGCATGATTTTCTTTCCCGCACCACCGAGGCTACGGTCGCTGAACGTGATGGTCGGGTGCTTGGCGTGGTATTGGGCTCGTTGAGATCCCGTGTTACCACAGCGCAGAGGATACGTCATGCTATTACGCGAAATTGCTTGGCGTTGCCCTTGTTGGCAAGTAAGGATGGCCGTCGAGGACTTGCCGATCAGATTGCGATTTTGCAGGTCGATGAAGTGTTGAAACGAGATGCCGGCAAAAGCTATCAGGCTGAGATAACGTTGTTTGTGGTTTCCCCGGAAGCGCGGGGCATGGGCGTCGGACGTAAGCTGTTCAACCACATGCTTGGCGTGTTTCGTAATGCCGGAATGAACGAGTATTTCCTCTTCACTGACACTACCTGCGATTACGGTTTTTATGATTACCGTGGTTTGACGCGCAAAGCGGAACGTACTGTACGCAAGGACTCCTTTACGCAAGGCGGTCTGGAAGACGGCGCGCTTTCCTTCTTCTTGTATGAGGGGCGTTGCTGAACGTTTCTGCCCATCACTGTGAAAGGTGAGTGATTGGATCACCGTGTTCATCGGCTATCCGATCTGGTGGGGCGGAGCTGCATTGTCGGTCAATCACTTTGTGACCGACCATGACTTCATCGGCAAGAAGTCATTCTATTCGCCGCTTCTTCGTCATCACCGCTAGGCAGCAGCGGTTCCGACTTGGCGACCATGGTCGGCACCGGTGATTGGCGGGAAGGGCAACGGCTCTCGTCCAACGCCTCGACCTCTAACTCAGCATATATGGCAGATACCACCCCGCGGAGTCAAGCGAAGCTAGTTTCGAGTGGTTTCCTTGAGTGTGGGAGCCAAAGTGCCGGCCAAGGCCTTTTCGCCGGGGCGGGAAAGCGGCCCGACCAATTCGTGCGCGGTGTACGGCTCCTCGATGTAGGCAATATCATCTTCCGTAAGCTGAACGTTCAACGCGGCGATGGCATCATCCACGCGTTCCGGCTTCGAACAGCCCACGATAGGTGCAGTCACACCCTTGGCCCAGTGCCATGCAAGCGCAACCTGAGCCATGGGCACTCCGTGGTGTTTGGCTACTTCAAGCACACGTTCGACGATGGGCATGTCTTGGGCTTGCGCTTGATCATACTTGTTGCGCATGGTGCCGTCAGTGGTGCCGCGGGTGGAATTCGAATTCCATGTCGGGCGTGCCAGATGTCCGGAAGCCATAGGAGAGTAGGGCGTCAAAGCAACGTCGTACTGCTGGCATACGGGGATGAGCTCGCGTTCGTCTTCGCGGTAGAGCAGATTGTAGCGGCACTGCATGCTGGTGAATCGGGTCCACCCATTGGCGTCGGCCACGGCCTGCAGGTTGTGGAACTGATACGCATACATTTCGCTGGCGCCCAATGCGCGTACTTTGCCTGCTTTGACTAGCGCGTCCAGGGCTTCCATGGTTTCTTCGGCGGGGGTGGTGTAGTCGAAACGGTGGATGATGTAGAGGTCGAGATAGTCGGTGCCCAAACGCTTGAGCGTGCCGTCGATCTCTCGGTTGATGGCTTCTTTGGAAAGATGCCCATCGTTGAAGTACACTTTGCTGGCGAGCACAACTTGGTGTCGCGCGATGTTGAGATTGCGCAACGCCTGACCAATGTATTCTTCGGAAGTGCCGAAGGCGTAGCAGTTCGCGGTGTCGATGAAGTTGATGCCTCGGTCGATGGCGTGGCCGATGACTTGTTCCGTTCCCTGCTGGTCGATGGTCCACTGATGGAAGTCCGGTGAGGTTTTGCCGAAGCTCATGCCGCCAAGGCATACTTTGGATACTTTGATGCCGGACCAGCCTAGCGGCGCGTACTTCATGTCGGTCATGATCAGATGGAGCTCCTTTGCCGGTTGGATGTGTGAAATGTTGCTTTCTATAGCACCGCTCGGTCCGCGAATGAACCTAATGCGTACCTCTTGCCTCTATTATACGTATATGCGTTTGCTGTATGGAAAAGCATGTTCGTCACTCGTTATACATTGACACGGCATTTTCGTCGAGGTTCAATGAACGCGTATTACAACGAAAGGACCATTATGGAAAATCCAAGCGCATTCCCCCATAGGAGAGCCGAACGACGGCTTTGCCCAGTATTTCGTAGGTCAAAGCTATCTCGCGTCGGTGCTCGACACTCCTGAATTTTCCATCCACAACGTCACCTTCGAGCCGGGATGCCGCAACAACTGGCTCGAGCCGGTCGATGCGCAAGCGTACGAGTCCCTTGCCTGAACAGACGGGCGCATACATGTGATTCAGTCGGGGTCAAGTCAGACTCGGCTGAATCTATTCGCCACTCACATGCGAAAGGCTTATCTCATGTCTGTCCTAAGGTGGGATGGGTGGGAATCGAGAATAATCGCAAACTTATTGTCAATTGCCTGCCGTTGATGCCATCCGAACAAGCGCAGTTTATGCGTGCAGCCAAAGGCGTGCCGCAATAATTCGTAGGCGATCCGGCGCAGCGTGGCAACATGGCATGGACGGCCATCATCCCCGAAGAGCTCAAAGCTCAAGTCACCGCCATCGTCGGCAATGTTGATCCGGGAACATGCCGACAGTGTCCCAAACTCGAATGGTTGCAAACCTGGAGTGCCGGCGTCGACAAATACCAGCGACCCGGCATCCTACAGTCCGGATCCATGCTCAGGGTGGAATTCACTTTGATTGGTCGGCGCACCGGGATGCAAGCCAGGCGAGGATCTGCTGTTCGCTGACAGGCTTGAAATTCCATGCGTCGAGTCCCACGTTCACACTTCGCGGATCGGTGCCGTCGGGAACGTCCTGATGCGTATGGCCGTAGAGCAGCCAGCCTTCGATGGTAGGCGCCATATCGGCGAACTCGTTCCAGTTGCTCGGCCAATCGCCGTGTTCTTCGGCCAATGCCGAGAGTCTGGGGAAGTGGCTCATGGCGATGCTTTGCTGCGTGGTCGCCACCGTTATTTTGCCGGATTCATCGAGAACGGGAAGTTCCATGCCGATTTCGCAGTAGTCATCAATGGTCTCGAACACGTCTTCGTATAGCATGTCATTGAATCGGAAGCGGAAGTTGCGGTCGTGGTTGCCGATGATCAGATGCAAATGCCGGCAGTTGATGCGGCGCAGGCATTCGAGTGTGTGCTCGACGGTGCAACGGTAGGAGAGGTCGCCGAGAATCCACAGTTCGTCGTCGTGCCCGACGATCTCGTTGATATTGTCGATGATGGTGTTCTCGTGGCGTGCGATGTCGCAGATCGCTTTGAACGATGTCTGATTGTCGTGCACATATCGTTTGATCCACGCGTGTGCGGCGGCGCGGGTCTGCGTCTGCCAGATGTCGAGGTACTCAGCACGTAGCCTGCCATTGTTCAGGAACCCGCGCAGCGCGGTGACCAGTGGATGGCCGAAATGCGTGTCCGAAGTGAAATAACGCATGTGATTCCTTACTATATGCGGTTGCTGGATGCTTTTATCAATGATAGAGCGCAACATCGCACGAATAGCCCTCCCCAAAATGCTTGTTGGCTTGTTTGTGGCACGTGTTGATGATGGTCAGATGGAAGAGTCCCGCGAAACGACAAAAGAAGCTCGGTGCTCACGGCGTGACTCTCCGGCTTATTTCTTGCCCCACCCGAACTTGGGCAGTTTGATCTCCGGGAGCTGTTTCAATCCGTCTGCTATTCCTTTGCCAAACTGCTGCACTCCGTCGGCGATTCCGGCGCCTGCGTCCTGAGCGCCTTTCGCGATGGCATCGCCCGCATCCTGCGCGATGTGCGCGGCCTGGTTTCCGGCGTCCTGCATTCCCTTGGCAACGGCGGCACCGGTGCCTTGAGCGCCCTTCGCTATCGCATTGCCGACGTCTTGGACGGCGTGTGCGGTCTGCTGCCTGGCATTCTGCAAGGCCTTGCCGGTGTCGTCTACGGCTTTGCCCGCGGCTTCGATCCAGGTGGGACCGTCTTCGACATGCAGATGAATGTGCTCAAGTTGCAATGTGCTGGCGAATGCATTGAGATCGCTGGTGATGCTTTCGATGTTGGCAATGGCATGAGGTGAACTGTATGGGTTCAGCAGCACCTTCCCACCTACGATTCCAGCCTTCGTTTCCAGTTGTCTGCCCAATGCGTTGAGTGACTGCTCGATTTCCGCAAGACGCTTGTTCCTGGCAAGCACGATGCCCTTCTTGTATGCTTCGAGCCGTTCCGGCTCCTCTTGGCATACGCGTGCGAGCTCGATGCAGGAGACCTGATCCTGCATCCTGACTGCGGATGCGAGCATGCCCAACCACTGGTGGATCTCCTGTCGAATCTGCTGGGTCAGCGGGCGAACCTGCTTGGGATCCTGCTCGCGTTCCACCTTCTCGGTGAGGCCCTTGATTTTGGCGATTGCATACGCTTGGATGGTGACGATGTCTTGCGGGCAGCCTGACACCTTAGACCATGTGGTTGTGCTGATCGAACCGACCTGTTGGTAGATGAACATGGTCTCGTCGATCATGTGGGATATCCCGGCGAGCTTGCTGACGGTCTGATCCTTCTGATCGCGTAGCAGATCATCGAGCTTCGCATCGATTTCCTTCAGGTAATCGGTGATCTCGGAGACGGCTTGTTCCAGTGCCATCTGTGCCATGACGCCGCTGATGCCGGTGAGCATGGCGGGGTTGAGTTGCCCAGGCTGGGTGAATTGCAGATGTTTGATGATGCGCCCGTTCGGTTGCCGTACAACACCGGCTTGGAACGGTCCTTTCTTGCAGTTCTTGCCGTATTTGGCAACCAGTTCGGCCGATTCTTTGGTGAGTTTTACCCAACGTCCGCTTTCGGCCATGGTATTGCCGACTGCCTGTGCGCCTTTGCTGGCTGATGAGATGGTCTGCACGGCTTTGGCCGTGAATGCTTTGGAATCGAAGCCTTCGTCCTTGAGCCAGAGATCTATGGTACCGGCGTCGCCGAGGAAGACGATGCCTTGTTCGTCTTGGATGATGGTGACGCTTTGCGTGTCGTCTGGATTGTTGTTCCCGGTGTTGGCATCGGCATCACCGTCTCCGCCTTCGAATGGGATGAGTTCGTTGGAATCGTCGTCGATCATGGTTATTTCCTTCAAATCCACTTGGTAGCAGTATACGACCGGCAGACGCGTCGGTGCGCTTGGGAGTGGCGGTGAACGGGTATAAAAGCGGTGGGGAAGTGGTCAGTCTTCGATCGGGGCATCGCCCGAGTCAAGGGACTGGAAGATCTCGTTGAACAGAGCTTCGGTTTGTGCCTGGAGCTTTTCCAAGCGGATCTTATGCTCGCTGCCGGTTGTGGATCTGTTCATGGTGTCCATAAGATGAAGGCTTTGCAGGGTGCTCTTCCATCGTTCGACTGGTGCGTTTACAGGAAATTGGTCGGCGTATTGCTCCAGTGTCTCCTCAATGGCGTCAAGTTGCTTGGCAACTCTTGCGGATGGGCTAAGCGCGGCCGGCAGATGCATGTTCGCGGCGGCCTGCTTGAGTTTGCTGCCTACCTGTTGCTCGCTGACAAGCTGCGCCACCTTCTGCATATTTTCCGGATTGGCCGCAATGTCGACCGCCGTTTTGACGGCATAGGTCGCCGCCGATGCGACGATCCCCTTCAAAACCCACCTTTGCGCGTCATCGGTTACCCCTTTCAATGCTGAAACTTTTCTAGGAACAGTGTAGTTCAGAGAAGGCAGATATGTTGATTTATACATGCCTATGCGGCTTGGCAAAAGGAAGAGACCCTGGATTTGAGCATTGCTAAGAGACTTGGAAGCTGTTGCTGCTACTCGTAGCAGCAATGAGATAGAAAAGAAGTCCACCGTATTTCAGGACGTAAACGTAGCCTTGGATGGGCGCTGATATAAAGGACTGTACATTCTTTGGCGATTGAACATGCTGCATGAGCGACAAAGTATGTAATTGAGATGTAGATGCATGAGAGTGCTGAGAGTGCGTGAAGGCGCGCGGACGCATTCTGACGAATTGCTGACCTGGAAGCAGATCCTATCTATTGAAAGCCCGTCGCGCTCGCGAAGAAAACATGGCTCATGGTGAATGCGGATTATCCGCATGTCATCCACCGAACAGTCAAAGGAGCGAATACCATGGGCGTTAAGCCTAGGTGCGTCTATCGGAGTAGGGAGAATATGACTGAGAGCTCTAGCGGCTGATTGGTCGATGCGCTGGTGCGTAATCTGAACGGTGAGTTCGACGAGACCGGCATGGAACTCCGCCTGGAATTCAGAAAAGCCGAGTTCTCGGAAGATGGCGAAGTCGCGATTCACGCGATTGAAATAGACGATTGAAAAAACTGATGGGCTGGAAGATATTAAAAAGAGGAGCCGACGCATCGGCTCCTCCTAGGTGTCGCCCGAAGGCTTCCACCGCAATTAACCAACCAGCCTAGCATGAAAACAAATGCCATACGCCGATAGAACGGTTTTTCAATCGTTCCCATCTGAAAACTTCCTCGTCTTCTGGATCTTCCTCACAGCCTGTGAACTTACGAGTTTGCTGAAAATTGGTTGAGGAAGCGAGGCTCTGTATTCCTTCAAAAATGCAAGAAAATCATCTAGAAATTTGGTCCTGTCTGCCCTGTGGCCTTTCGCTGTTTGGTGTGGGTGAAGTCGGTCAGGTAGTGACGGTTCGTAGATCGAATTTGCCGCAGGCAAATCATCGCGTTGAAGCAGTTCATGTTCCTGAAGCCCCTTGCGTGGATTTTTACGTTCTGGATGATGCTGTTCAGGCCCTCGAGGATTACGTTGGCGCACCGATGACCGAAGTAGGCGAGAACGTCGTCCCAGTGACGGCGTGGCTGTCGGGCCAAGGCCTTCATGGGATCCAGACGGGAGCGCATCATCCGCGAGCGCAATGCTTTGGCCCCCGTTTCGGTCCCGATCCGGTCGGCGCTGTCGGCGCAGATGTCCTGCAGGGCTCACACATCCGGCAGGCCCTAGCGGTCCTGGGCCGACGCCTCCGCAGGCTGCGCTTGATCTCCAATTGGGGTTCGGGTGGGTTTGTTTGTTGCGCAGACACAGGTATTTCGTGTTGTGCCCGCCCTCGGCCCTGCGACCCCTGTCGACGGCCTCGTTGGCGTGCTTGACGATGTGTGGAACTTGTCGATGACCTTCGCGGCGTTGGGCAAGTGTTCGCAGATGCCTCTGGCGAATTCCAGGCTTATGTTGCACGTCACCAGACCCACCCGGTTTGGGTCGCCGTTGCGGTCAATGAAATCCTGCACGAACCGTTCGACGGTATGCGCGTCCTTGCCCGGCACCACGCGGACCATGTTGCGCTCCGCCTGGTCGGCGACCACAGTGATGCAGTTGCGGCCTTTGCGGCGGTCCCGTCGATGCCTATCGCCTGCACGCCCGTGTAGTCCCCGTACGGGCGTGCCTCGTCCACGTAATGTCTGACGAGCCGCCACAGGCGGGTGTCGTGCTCGCCGACCTGCGCCACAACGTCCGGACCGGCTGGCTTTTCGCCAGTTCGACGACCATCGCCTCGAACAGGAGCATGAACCTGCTTCCTAGACGTGCTCACGGCACCGTCACCGCTCTGATGTCATGCCTCGGGCATGTGACACGCGCGGCACGTCCGCGTGGATGAACGCTTTGTGCTGGAAGAAGTTCAGATGCCGCCAACACCTGCCCCGCGCGCCATGCACCGGGCACGACGCCTCGCTGTATCCCGTCTCGGGGCAATGGAAACGTGAGTCGGGCGCGAAGCCGATCGTGATGCGCAGCTTGCGCTTGACGTCCGCCCCGTCGCGGAACTCCACGCCTGGCACCCTCCACAGGTCGGGCAACTGTAAGGCGGCGGTTAACAGCGAAGTGGTATCCATACCGCCAAACTCCCCGAATGTCCTCACTGCTAACCAGCCTTCACCCACCAAACAGCGAAAGGCCTTTTGTTTATCGGCTTCTTGGCCGATGATGATGGAAGAAGAAGGTCTATGATAACGAACATGGAAGATAGAACGTAGGGAGAAACGATGCAGCCACCTCAGAAGAAGACGTTGCTACAGAGATGGAAGGAGTCGATAGGTGGATGGCCGTTGCTCGGCAAAATCGTCGCATGGGTCGTTCTCGCTATCCTCGCGTTCGCAGCCGTCATGTGCTGTCTGTGGCAGCTGACATCGGAGCCAGGGAAATACGTGGCGAGCATCGCTGCAACTTCTCTGACGATCGTCGGCGGCGTGGGCGCGGTGGCCTATTTGGTGATTAAGTACCAGGAACGGCAGCAAGCTGGACGGGATGAGGAGCGCGCGAAACGAGAGGAGCGCCGAGAGGAGGATCGCCTCGTCAACACGAAGATGCAGGACGCTGTCGATCAATTGGGTTCTGACAGGGCCTCCACACGCATCGCAGGTGTCTACGCGCTGACGGACGTCGCGGACACCTATGGTGGCGGGTACCGTCAGCGCGTGGTGGACATCCTGTGCGGCTACCTGCGTTCCGACCGTGAGACGTATCCCCTCGGAGCAGACGGCAAGTCGGCGACGGACCAGCCCAGGTCTGGCGACGCCGACAAGGCCGTGGAATCCACCATCATTGCCGTCATGCGCAACCATCTTCTCAAAGGACGAAAAGACGACAACAGAGAAATCCGCGTGCAGCAAATCGTACGTGATGACCAGCTGTGGTGCGACTGCGCGTTCGACCTCCATGGAGTTGCTTTTCACGAGGGCGTGAACTTCATGGAAAGTACCTTCGAATGCTACACGAACCTTTGCGGATCTGTTTTCAAAGGCTACGTGAACTTCTGCAAAGCTAACTTCAATATCGTTGACTTTCGCGAGGCTACGTTCAAAGGCTATGCGAATTTCAGTGGAGCCGCCTTCAAAAGCCATGCGAACTTCGATAGAGCCGTCTTCGATGACTTTGCGAATTTCTGCGGGGCCGCCTTCAAAAGTTTCGCCCACTTCTTCGGAGCCGTATTCCGATGTAGAGCAAAATTTCTTGACATTCGAGGAATGGCTTTTACACTTAAAAAATGCAAGTTCAACGGGAAATTCCGTGGTACCGATGTCTATGAGTGGGGTCCAATCGAGATTCCGGAAGACAATGACGGGCTGCCAGAGGGCGCGGTGTGGGTGTATTTCCCGGAGAAGGACGACAAGGATGACGGCGCGACGCCAATAGATCGATAGGTCGTGGCGCCTCGTCCATTTTCTTTACGGAGCGTCGCAAGCGTCTTGCCCTTATGAGCCTTTCGTCCGTCCTTATTCCGAATGGTGCCGGTTGGAAGATTGTGCTTCTTTTCGTACATGCCGACAGTGCAGTCGCTTCTTGTCTTACGAACTTTGCTGAACACAATATGTCTGCTTTGACTTCAATTCATTCCGTTATTCTGATTATTGAGTTTGTGCATCATCTATATTGCCTGTTATCCGAGCAACGGAGATTGCATATCATAAGAGGTTCCGCGAGATGTACCGAAACGGTTCCGCACTAGGGTTGATACGCCGATACTTCCACGCCTAGGAATATTCTGAAATATTCTTGTGTCTTAACGTTGATGTCTTAGCAGAGGGAGAATCGCATGGCGGGCTCATACGGTGCGGAAGCGACACGGGGGGAGCGGTACCGGCTTTCCTTCACTGTCGGCGGACTTCTTGCCTCGCAAGGCCGGGCGCTTGCGGAAATGTATCTGAATCATCTGAATCATGTAGGCGGCGACGCTGAGTGTTCTTCCCAAACCGAGGTGGGCAAGTCCATTGCCGCGATTCGCCAACAGGCCATCGAGGAAAACGTTCTTGCGATTCGCACGGATTCCGCGAACAGGCGCGTTGTGGCGGAAACTACTAGGCGGCTCAGTGCGCTCACGGTTGGAGAGCTTGCATATTTGGCAGGCCCGGATTCCTCCACATCCGACCGCGAGGCACTTATGTGGATCGCGATGTGCCGTTATTACGCAATCGTCGGGGAATTCGCCGGCGAAGTACTTAAAAAGCATTATCTTACCGGCAATACGCATCTGGACTTTGAGGATTACGGTCGGTTCATTGCGGACAAAGCCACATGGCATCCTGAGCTGGAAAACATAAGCGAGGGCACGGCGAAGAAACTCCGGTCCAATCTGTTCAAGGCCATGAGGGAGGCACATCTGTTCGATAAAAATTCCGACACGGTGCTGTCTTTCCTTCCCAGTCCTTCTTTGGCGGATATTCTTAGAAAGAGGGCGGATTCGTTCGGGTATCTTCCGATGCGCGAATCGTCGTTATGAGCAGAACGGAGGATAGCATGGCTGATTCCATCGCCGGTATTGGATTTGTGGATGAGCGTCGTGACATTGATGCTGATTTCGCTCATTTATATGAGATCATGGAGTCCCGTTCATTCCGGACCAACAGCGGGCTGGCGGGAGAACAGCCGTATTACATTTATGACTACCCGCCCATTCAGGAGCTTGAAGTCGCCGAGCATATCAAGCAGTTGGCGAATCGTCTGCAGACGATGACGCCGAAAGATGATGGCGATTACGCTCCGCAAGTGCTTACGTTGGATTTGTACGACATTGCTTTGGAGATTCTTGAGAAGCGTGGCATTTTGGATCGCATATTCAAAAGGGAGGAAAAACGCCACAAAAAGGTTTCATCGGATGTTCACACGGATAACTTCTTGAGATTGCTCGACAATATACTGGGTGCCGATGCGAATCATCTGCCCGATACCATTCGTGATCATTACGAGCAGGCCAAGAGCGAAGGCGGGGCCGATATCGTGTTTATTACGGGAATCGGCAAGGTTTACCCGTATATTCGTGCGCATACACTGCTCAACGCGTTGCAAGGGCGTATCGATGATCGCCCGCTGGTACTGTTTTATCCGGGTACGTTCACAAGAAGCGCTACTTCAGGATCGGTCATGTCGCTGTTCAACTGTTTGCCGGGAGACAATTACTATCGTGCGCAAAATCTGCGTGAGATGAGCGTGCAGCTGGAAGCATAGCGGTTTAAAGGAATGTCCTGTCAGCTGCAACATGACACGAGGCAGGATTTGCAAGTATTCGTTCAAAGAAGAAGGGAACACAAATGAACGGGGAAAGCGGCATCAGCTTCAAGGAGCTGTTCAATAAAGACATTGACCGCAACATCAATGGTGTGATCAAGGCCAATGATGAGAAAAATCTTAACGATGAGGTCAACGAGTATGTGCTGACGGAGGAGATTTGTCGCAATCTGGCCAAATTCCTTGACGCATACAACGACCCGTCGAACCACGAACAGAATGGTGCATGGATTTCCGGTTTCTTCGGTTCCGGTAAATCGCACCTGTTGAAGATGCTGTCGCATATTCTGGGCGAGGTCCCGGCTGAACTCGTTGACAAGGGCAATAAGCCGACCATGAGTCGCGAACAGATTGTTCATGCCTTCATGGGCAAGGCCGAAGCACAGGATGACCAGATGCTTGCAGGTCAGCTTGAAAAGGCTTTGACGATACCAGCCACGTCGATTCTATTCAACATCGATCAGAAGGCGGATAAATCCAATGCCTCCGACATGCTGCTGTACGCTTTTGTTCGCGTATTCGATGAGGCGCGTGGTTTCTACGGCAAGAATCCATACGTTGCGAAATTCGAACGCGATTTGGCGAGCAATGGTTATTTCAAGGATTTCAAACAAGAGTTCGAGCAGGTGGCTGGCAAACCATGGAGCGAAGGCCGTGGTGAGGCCGTGCTATGGGATGATGAGATCTGCGAAGCCTATGCCGCGGTGACAGGCAAACCGGAGCAAGACAGCATCATCCAACGGTACGAGGATACGTACACGATGACGGTCGGCGACTTCGCAGACGACGTGAACGTGTGGCTGTCCCGTCAGGAACCGAACCGCCGCATCCTGTTCCTCGTGGATGAGGTAGGCCAGTTCATCGGTGAGAACAGAGAACTCATGCTGTCACTGCAATCCATCGCCGAGGATCTTGCCGTCAAGACCAACGGGCGTGCATGGGTGGTGGTCACTTCCCAAGAAGACATGGATACCATTGTTGGCGATCGGACCAAGCAACAAAGCTATGATTTTTCGAAGATCCAGGGCAGGTTCTCCATCAAGCTGAAGCTCAACAGCGCCGACGTGGTGGAGGTCATTCAGAAGCGCTTGCTGACCAAGAAACCGGAATATGAGTCGGTGATGAACGAGCTGTGGGATGAGCAGAACGCGAACCTGCGCACCATGTTCGAATTCACTCGTGAGACTTCGAAATTCAGTAATAACAAGGCGTACAGCAAGGACGATTTCATCGCATCGTATCCGTTTGTGAACTATGAGTTCGAGCTGTTCCAGAACGTGCTGCGGGAGATGAGCCGGTACAACATGTTTTCCGGACGCCACGCATCTGTGGGTGAACGGTCCATGCTGTCCACCATCAGCAGCACGTTGCGGTCCAGCCAGAATGAGATGGTCGGGGCCCTGATGCCATTCGACAAACTATATGACGGTATTGCCGACGCCATCCAATCAACCTCGAACTTCCGCATCAACCAAGCCGAAAAGAGACTCGGCTCCGATATAAAGGAGCTGGGCGTGCGCCTGCTGAAGGTGCTGCTGCTGGTCAAGCATGTCGACGGATTCCCCACCACACCGCATAACCTGCGCATTCTGCTGACCGACCAGTTCGACATGGACGTGATGGAACTGGAACGGAACATCAAGCGCGTTCTGGAAGAGCTGGAACGTCAGACGTATGTGCAGCGCGTGGGCGACACTTACAATTACCTGACCAACGAAGAGCAGGATATCGAGCAGGAGATCAAAAGCACGGACATCGACTCCAGCAAGGAAATCGACGAGCTGAAGAAGATCTTGGTCAGTGACGTGCTCGGCAAGATGACCGTGGCATACGGCGAGCAGCGTGCCCAGTTCCGCTATGGTTTGCGCATCGATGGGGTGCAACAGTCCGCGCAGCAGCTCATCTGGCTGAACGTGGTCACTTCGACCAATGCGCAGGACCGTGCGGACGCCATTCGCATGGGCATGGGCATGCGCGACACCATCACTTTGCTGTTGGATATGTCCGACAGGACACTGTTCGATGATCTGCGCATGTACGTGAAAACCTACACATACCTCATGCGCACCGACAAGAACAGCCAGTCAGAAGTGCGCCAGCAGATCATCTCCCGCAAGAGCGTCGCCAATGAAAGGCTTTACACGGAGCTGCGTACCCGCATCGTCAAGGCCGCAGCCAATGGCGAGTTCGACTATAACGGCGGAACCGTGGAAGTGAAATCCACCGAGGTGCAGGCCCGTATGGCGGAAGGTCTTGGAACGCTTATCGGCCGGTATTACACGAACTTCTCCCTACTTGGCGGGCAACGATATGAGGAAACGGATCTCGCCCGTATCATCATGAACGCTTCGCAGCACCAACCTGGCATGCTTGACGGCATGAACGCAGTGCAGGACAAGCTCGACGTTCCCGCCGATGATGTGTTCGCCGCGGTCAGTCGTGACAAAGGCAAAGGCATGGTCGCCACCGTCAAGAGCCTTCTTGATGCCTACGGCAGCGTTCCCTATGGTTGGCCGTACGCCGCCACGCTCGCATGCATCGGCCACCTGTATGGTTCCGACAGAATCACGCTGACGCTGGACGGCAAGCCGGTGCAGCGCAGTGAGGCCGCCCGTTTGCTCAGGGAAACGAAAAAGCAGGACTCCATTCGTGTGGATCTACCGCGCGTATTCGACACGAGAAAAGTTTCACAGCTGCGTGACTTCGCCAGGGATTTCCTTGGGCTCACCGCCGCGGACCTGCCATCGAACGCGATTGATCTGACGGAGGCCGTTACCACGCGGCTCAAGCGGGAAGCGGAGAGTCTGACCCAGCTGCGCGTGCGCAATGCCCGATTCGGCTTTGTGCAGCAGCTCGACAAGGCCATTGAGAAAATCAACTATGCCTCCGGAATGGGTGAGGACTGGCTGCTTGGCGATTTCACCGCACAAGAAACCGAAAACGGTTCCGAAGAACTGCTCGAGTTTAAAGAAGACGTAATCGACCCGATTGTCGCTTTCCTCAACGGTTCCCAATCCAGGATTCTTGCAGACGGATTGGAATGGCTGAAAAACAACAAGCCGAACATCGACTATGTATCTGGCACTACGGCAGCAAGCCTGTACCAATCCGCGGAACAGCTGGCAAACGACCCGAACATCTTCCGCAAAACCAATAAATTCAAGACTGCCATTGACGATCTGCGTGAGGCAACAGACGCAATCATCCAAACCGAACGCGCCAACGCGCTTAACGACGTGGAAGATATTCGCGCCAGAATCCACGATTCCACCGAATATCAGCACGCAACACAAGCCGTGCAAACCAAGGTCGAGACAGAACTGGACCAAGTGGCGGAACGCATGCAGCACATACCGTTCATCTACAAAATGCGCGAAAGCGTACACGAACTGAGCGAACGCACTTACCCGCAACTCATCAACGCACTAGCAGCCTCCGCGCCGAGGCCGAAGACCGCGCTCGCAGGAGAGGCGCAGGCTGCTACAGCTACTACGCCGATGGATGCGAACATTCCTGAATCGCAACAAAAGGAAACCCCGCGCGTGGCCGTGTCGTTCGCTACCATCAGCAGACCGCATACCAAGGATGCTTTGGAAACCACGGGTGATGTGGATGACTTCCTTGATGCCTACCGCCGTGAGCTTATCGCCGCCATTGAGAATGGAAAGAAGATCCTGTTATGAACACGTCGAAACTGCAAGCTTTCGCAACGGATGCGCGCCGCCAGCTCATGAATGCGGTGCAGGCCCGGCTTGACGCCGCATTGGTGCCGAATTCCGACGCCCAGGTTGACGACCCGCGTGCATTCGATTTTCTGCAGCGTGAGATCGAGCGTGCCGGTGGCGGTGAAGAGGGCCGCAAGCATGTGGTGGAACGTTATGCGTACCGATGGTTCAACCGCATCATCGCGTTCCGTTACATGGATGTGCACGGGTTCACCGGCACACCGGTGGTCTCTCCAGCCGGTCTGACCAGCACGAATGGACTGCCGGAAGTGCTTGCAGCGGCGAAACGAGGCGAGTATGACAGCAGGGTGTTCTCGGCGCACGTGAATGATAAGGCCAAGGAGCGTATCGAAGGTTTGCTGAGCGGTTCCATCATGGCGGATGATCCGCAGGGCCTGGCTTATGGTCTGCTGCTGCAATCCGAATGCCGGTTCTGGAATCGTAACCTGCCGTTCATGTTCGAAAGCGTCGGCAAGGAGGCCGGCAGGGTGGATGAACTGCTCATGCCAGCCGATCTGCTCGCCGAGGGTTCCGTGTTGAGGAATGCGGTGGAGGTCATGACCCCGGAGGATTGCGGTGTTGACGATCCGTCCGGCAATGTGGAGATCATCGGCTGGCTGTACCAGTACTACATTTCGGAACGCAAGAACGAGGTGATGGACGGGTTCAAGAAGAACCACAAAGCCGGAGCCAATGAGATTCCCGCCGCCACCCAGCTGTTCACGCCGGACTGGATCGTGCGCTACCTCGTGCAGAACACCGTGGGCAGGCTCTGGATGCAGTCACATCCAGACAGCCAGTTGTACAAGAACTGGAACTACTATATTCAGCCTTCGGAGGATGACTCCGCCGGGAACGAGGATATTCTCAACATCCAAGCGCCTGAAGATTTGACCGTATGCGATCCCGCATGCGGTTCCGGCCACATGCTCACCTATGCGTTCGACCTGCTGTATGAGATCTACGAGGAGGAGGGGTATGCGCCGAGCGATATTCCCGGCCTGATTCTCAAGCACAACCTGTACGGCATGGAAATCGATGAACGAGCCGCAAGCCTTGCCGCCTTCGCTCTGACCATGAAGGCTCGCTCCCGTTCCCGTAGATTCTTCAAGAGGCAGGTGGAGCCGAATATTCAGCGCATTGTGCCGATTGCGTTCAAGGAAGACGAAGTCGCCGAGCTGAATGACCTATACCAGGTGAATCTGGACTCCACGGTATGGAACACCTATGCGAAGGCGGACGTGTACGGTTCGCTGATTCAGCCGCCGCAGGAGCTTGTTGAATTAGCGGCGTCAGCACCGGAAAGCGCGGATGACATCAATACGTTGTTCGACCCACTTCTGCGTGAACATGCAGAGGACGTATTCGCTCAAACAAGGTATCTCGCTCGCAAATACGCGGCAGTGGTGGCAAACCCGCCATACATGGGCGCAAAGAATATGAGCGGCGAGCTCAAACAGTTCGTGCAGGACCATTATGAGAATGGCAAGGCTGATCTCTTTGCGGCATTCATTTATAGACTGTTTGAGTTGGTGCCTAAGCATGGGCAGCTTGGCTTCATGACTCCTTACGTGTGGATGTTCATATCTTCCTATGAGCAGATGCGTCAACGGATTATCCGACAGGAACACATCAGTTCATTGATTCAGCTGGAGTACTCTGGCTTCGAAGGCGCTACCGTTCCAATCTGCACCTTTACTTTGGAAAAGGGATACAGCAGTAAGAAGAGCGCATTTGTTAGACTTAGCGATTTCGTAGGTGCGAAACAGCAAGGACCTCGTGCGTTGGAGATTACCGACGCACATAATAATGAGCAATCCGCGCATTCGGATATGCGCAGGTATTTCTTCGAGGTGAGCCAGCGCGAATTCGCGCAAATCCCCGGCTCGCCAATTGTCTATTGGCTTAGTGAACCCATGCTGGAGGCTTTCACTAAGGGAGATAAGCTTGAAAAAGTTGCAAAACCAAGGCAGGGTCTTGCGACCGCTGATAACAATCGCTTCATTCGTGAGTGGTGGGAAGTATCGCAATCCAAATCGAAGCTCACGTCTGATAACGCAAAGGACAGAAAAACTTCGGTTTGCGATAAATGGTTTCCTTACAACAAAGGTGGTGAATACCGCAAATGGTATGGAAACCAAGATTATGTGATTAATTGGGAAAATAATGGTCAAGAATTGTATGATTTCAGGCCAAAATCAGTTATCAGGAATCCACAGTTCTATTTTCAGTCCTCAGTATCGTGGTCCAATGTGTCTTCTGGAACTCCTTCATTTCGGTATTACCCAGAAGGTTTCGTCTTCAGCCATGTTGGTGATTGTCTTTTTCCTAAAAATGAACTGGATAGGGATAAGCTTATTGCAATTTGCAATGCTTCAGTAACGGGTCAGCTTTTAGCAGCAATGGCTCCGACTCTGCATTTTGAGGTTGGACAAGTTGCGAAGTTGCCAATTGCCAATCTTCTTCCGGGAAATTGGAATTTAAGAATTGATGAGTTAATTCGGAATGCTAAAGATGATTGGAACACTCAAGAAGCTTCGTGGAATTTCAGTAAGCCGATATTGTTTGATGAGGAACAGGCAGACTCTTCATCTGGCATCCTAGAAGAGCTTGTTAAGAATGTTCGCTCATATTGGGCAATGATTGCTTCGGAACAGCGGCAGCTTGAGATTGACAACAACATAGTTGTTGCGGACGCATATGGCGTGCGTGATGACGTGCCATGCGATGTGCCGCTGGAACGCGTGTCATTGAAGCGTAACGCCGCGTTCGCATATCCGAAGGATACTCCGGAAGTGCGCAACGAGAAATTCGCGCAAGATGTCGTCAAGGAACTCATTTCCTATGCGGTGGGCTGCATGTTCGGCAGATATTCGCTCGACAAGCCGGGATTGATTCTCGCATCTCAGGGTGAAACTCTTGATGACTACTATGCGCAGATTCCAGACCCGTCATTCGAACCGGATGCAGACAATGTCATTCCAGTTACGGAGACGGACTGCTTCGAAGATGATATCGTGGCACGGTTCCGCAGGTTCCTCACCGTGGCGTTCGGCAAGGAGAATCTGGCCGCGAACATCGCCTACATCGAACAGGTGCTGGGCAAGAGCATTCGCAAGTATTTCGTGAATGATTTCTACAACGACCATGTGAAGATGTATTCGAATCGGCCGATTTACTGGGAGTACTCCAGTCAGACCAACAACAAGGGAGCATTCAAGGCGCTGGTGTATCTGCATCGGTATACGCCGAAAACCACGAGTACGGTGCTCAATTATCTACGTGACTACATCAACAAAATCGCCGACATCGCCGATAGCCTGGAGCGTTCCGACCGCACCGCGGACAAGAAGCAGGCCGCCAAACTACGCAAGGCCGTTCTTGAGTGCAAGGATTACGAGGACCAGACCCTGTACCCATTGGCTACCCGCAATCTGGAAATGGATCTGGACGACGGCGTGCTGGTGAACTACCTACGCATGGGCAAAGCCCTTCGCGCCATTCCCTCCATCGAGCGAAAGCGCAAAGAAGTCTCCACCTGGACCTGGCCCGTTCACTCGTTGAAGGATTAAGTATGAGCAGTTCTAAACCTCAGAATGATGAGATTGATTATTTCCAAAGGCGAGTTCCTGGACGAACGTATATTTCCAATATGTTTGCATATAATCGTCCGAATTCAAAGGATATTGGTTTCCCGGCAAGAAATATCAATCAGGTTTTTGATTGTGATGATATTGATCCAAAAATTGATGTCTCTGAGGTGGAATGGGAGAGTCGAAGTATGGATTTGAGTCTAAAAAGGCAAATCAAAATAAGTGTTGCCAAGGAAGCCGGCCATTATAAAGAACTTGTGATTCAACGGGTTAATCCTAAAAAGCCGGGAGAACTCTTTAATTTATTGCGGTTAACGGATGGGCAGGTTGATGATTTTTTAAATTTGATTCGTTGCGTGGGCATGTGGGATCCTGCGGATGAGAATTTACCTAAACGTTTAGATGCAACGCTTCTTCAGAGAATGCTTGATGACAATGGGGAAACATTGGGACAAGTTTATTCTCGGCAGCCGGATAAAGTGCGTGAATTAATCGAAAACGATCCAGACGGCGAAGATGTTGCAGCTGTTACGTCAAGAAGAAAAGCCGTAACAGTTTTTGAAGAAATGATGCAGGATGATTCCCTTACTGAGAGTGCTTGGCAGGATTTTTTTGAAAACAATCCTTGGATTTTGGGAGCAGGTCTTGGCGTGCCGCTTTTTACAGCGTGGAATTCAGACAAATTAGAAACAGTTGTAAGAGGTAACTCTTTCACGGGCAAAGGTAAACGTGTAGATGCTTTATATCAGACAAGTGGAATTGTCAAATCGCTTGTGTTTGCTGAAATTAAAAAACCGACTACTAAGCTACTCACTAATGATGAATATCGACCGGGGTGCTGGGCTGCATCGAAAGATTTAAGTGGCGGAATCTTTCAAGTTCATGCAACCGTTCAAGCTGCTGAGGATGAAGTCTCTGAGCATGTTGTGACATCGCAGGACGAAGAAGGCTGTGATATTCCGTCTTCAGAGGTCTTTTTATTCCGTCCTAGAGCATATCTTGTTATTGGATCGACAAAAGAATTTATTAATGAGAACAGTGGTGGAAAAAACACAAAGAAAATTAGATCTTTTGAGCTTTTTCGGTCCAGTATTGTCACTCCTGAAATTATCACATATGATGAACTATTCGCTAAAGCTCGTTGGCTTGCTTATGGGAATGATGATTCAACCCTGACTAATGCAGGAAACAATCAGTCCAACTGAAATGGTTTAGACATATGAAAGATAATCAATGTATGAGCGTTGAAGCACTGCTAAACGGTGAATCCAAGAATGTGGAGTACAAGCTCACACCTCCCTCCAGGAGCATCAACTACACCAAAACCGCAGTGGCGTTTGCCAATGGACAAGGCGGATGTTTGGTGTTCGGTGTCGAAGACCAGACGCTCCGTGTGGTTGGTATTGCCGAAGACAAAGTGTTCACGGTAATGGACTCTATTTCGGATGCCATTGTCAATAGTTGCGAGCCGTTAATCATCCCCGATATCACCATGCATGACGTGGCCGGTAAGACAGTCATTGTGGCTGAAATCGCTCCTGGTTTGCAACGTCCGTACCATATCAAGTCGCTCGGCCAGGAACAGGGAACATTCGTTCGTGTGGCCGGCACCACGCGTCAAGCAGACCAGCCCACTATTCGGGAACTGACCATCGAAGGCAGCAATCGGAGTTTCGACCAAGTGCAGTGCCTTGGACTATCCGTAACTGAAGAAGACATCGAAGCATTGTGCGCAAGTCTGACGAAAACCGCGAAGGATAATGCCGAAGACCCCGAAAAAGTCAAAACGGTTACGGAGAAACAGTTGCTGCAGTGGGGTGTGCTGGCAGAACAAGACGGGCAATTGGTGCCCACCAATGCCTATGCGATTCTGACCGGCAATACGGCCGTCCGATCCGTGGTGCAATGCGGCGTGTTCAAGGGAACCACCAAAGCTGTGTTCGTGGATCGACGTGAGTTCGCCGGTACTCCGCAGGAGCTTATCGAAGAGTCCTACCAGTATGTGTTGCGCAACATCCATATGGGCGCTCGGTTCAAAGGCGTGTACCGGCAGGACGTGTATGAGATTCCGCCGGATGCCATTCGAGAGCTGATCGTCAACGCGATAGTGCATCGCAGCTATATCGATCATTCAAGCATTCAGATCGCAATCTACGATGATCGATTGGAAATTACTTCGCCCGGGCGCTTGCCGCTGGGACAGACCATTGAACGCATGAAGCAGGGTTATTCGAAGATCCGCAACGAAGCATTGGCCTCTGCTTTTGAATACATGGGCTATATCGAACATTGGGGGAGCGGCATCCTGCGCGTTCTGCAGGAGGTACATGATGCCGGATTGCCGGAACCGGAATTCCTTGGCGGCGATACGGATCTGCGCATCAATATCTATCGCAATGGCTCAGAGACAGGTTCTGATGACGGGATTGTGACGGGATTACGACGGGATTCGCTTTCTGATGACGGGATTGTGACGGGATTACGACGGGATTCGCTTTCTGATGACGGGATTGTGACGGGATTACGACGGGATTCGCTTTCTGATGACGGGATTACGGAAGAAACAACTTCAAAAACGAGTGCTGCTCCGAATGCCGCCATTGCAGTGGTTCCATCCCAGAAAGAGCGTATTCTTGATGCGCTGCGTAAGAATGCGAGCATTTCTATCTCTGACGCCATACGGATACTGGGTGTGCAGGAAAGGCAGGCTCAACGAATATTGAAGAGTCTGGTAGAGGAAGGCAGTGCAGTGAAAATTGGTGCTGCTCGTGCTACTCGATACGCTGAAGCGAAGAAAAGGACGGAACCGTATGAGTGAGGATAGCCAGGTAACCAAGCTGCTCGCCAAACGTTTCAGTCAGCCAGGTGAACGCGGGCGCATCGTATTCTGGCGCGACGATAAGAAGCAGTACGCGGATGATGTAGCAACATTGGTAGGCGAGCATGCCACTGATGAGGTACTGCGCGAGGTTGAACTCATCACCCCGGAAATCGGTGATGAGAACGACAGGCGGTACATTCCGTTCACCGTGCGCTATCGCATGTTCCACGAGCAGCCGAATCAAAAATTCCTTGTATATCTGACGGAGCCGGCCCCGGCGGTTCAAGACAACTGGCTGTTGGATTTGGAACTGGCATACGGCCCCACGTTCACCATGGACAAACTCGCCGTGACACTTACGGAAACGCTGCCGGAAGCCTCCGCCGACACCCGAAACGAGTGGTTGGAAGTAATGAGGGGCGTACCAAAGTTCTTCGACAGCGAAGAACGCGCCAAGCGTCTCGCGAAACGTCTTAACGCGCACGACGACGCCACCGATTTCCAAGCGAAGATGATTGCCACGCTGCTGCAACTGAAAGATGATCGGCACAGCATGCAAGACATCTGGGCTGAGCTACTTACGCAATATTCGCAGGGTGACGCTTCTGGCATCACCGCGATTGAACGCATGGGATTAAGCACGTTCCATTGGACTGGAACACGACGCATTTATCGTTTTGATGTGGATGCCGATGCCGGCAGCGAGCCGACGGTGAAGGATTTCGTGCTATGGCTGTTCCAGCTCGCATGGAACGGATTCTCCGATGGCAGGAACGCCGTTTCCGCTTATGCGAACATTATTCGCGACTGGGACGACTGGTATAAGAACATCGACATGCGCACGGTGTTGCAGAATCTTTCCGAGAATGCCGTGGAGGAACTGCACCTGTCCACTCGAATCGCCGATATGAGTGTGGAGGAGCTTGCCGACCGGGACCTGTTCCGCGACGTGGACGAGATGATCGTCAACAAGCTGTTCGAACGGTTGGGTTCGCAGTCCATTACAGACGACCAAGTGCAACGGATCATCAATGGGCGCAAGCAAAAGCTCTGGTATGCAGAATATACCGACCAATATGAGTGCATTGCCGCAGCAAGCAGGCTCCGTGCCGTTCTGGCTGAATGCGGTGAACTCATCAGCACCATCAGCTCACCGGAACAAGGGATGAAGCTGTATGCCGAAAAGCTGTACAAGGCCGATGGCACATACAGAAAATATGTGCTCGCATGGCATCGTGCCAACCCGGATGCGGTGAGCGTGGACGATGATCTGCAAAGCGCCTACGAGGCATATCAGCAGGATCTGGGTCAGGCATGGCAAAAACAAGTCGATACGCTTAGCCAATGGAAGTTCATAGACATGGACGCGCAAACCAATTTCTATGAACGTGAAATCGCGCCGGTATTGAAGTCCGGCAGAAAAATCGCCGTGATCATTTCCGATGCGCTACGTTACGAGGTTGCGCAGGAACTGTCCGAACGCATCGACAGGGAAAGTCGTTTCAGTACGAAACTGACCATGCAATACAGCGTTCTGCCATCCTATACGCAACTTGGCATGGCGGCATTACTGCCGCACGGTTCGCTCGAATTCGACAGCAAAGACCGTTTATATGTTCTGGCGGATGGACGCAGCACCAAAGGAATCGAAGCGCGCGCCGCCATTCTTTCGGCCGTAGGCGGCAAAGCGATTAGATATGACGATTTGACAAAGCTGAAAGTCAGCGAAATCAAAGAACTATATAAATCCTGCAACGTGCTGTATGTGTATCACAACCATATCGACGCCACCGGTGATACGGAGAAAACGGAATCGGAAACAGTGGACGCATGCGAGAAGACGTTCAAGGAACTGGGCGAAGTAGTCAAAAAACTTGCTAGCGGCAACGTCCATAACATGATCATCACTGCGGATCACGGATTCCTCTATCAGGACCGAGATTTGGACGGTACGGAATGGTTGAGCGAACAGCCCAAGGGCGATGCGGTATGGGTGAGAAAGAGGCGATTCTCCATCGGATCCAATCTTGCTCCGGGTCGCGCGTTCGTGACATTCAATGCCGCGCAGATAGGAATGGACGATGCTCGGAATGAAGGCATAAGCATTCAAGTGCCGAACTCCATCATGCGCTTGCGCATGCAGGGCGCCGGTGTGAAGTATGTGCATGGAGGAGCAGCATTGCAGGAAATCGTCGTTCCTGTGCTGCATGTCAGTAAGGGGCGTTCCGCGGCCGACGATGTAAGGCCTGTGGAATTCACTATTCTGCAACGAACCGACAGGCTTTCCAGCAGACAGTTGACTGTGGAATTCTTCCAGAACGAGCCCGTTGGAGGAAAAATCCGCGCACGTACCGTATTGGCCGGATTGTGGGGGCGCGATACGGCAGGCAATGATGTGCTCATCTCCAATGAGACACCGGTCGCCTTCGATCTGCTCGGGCAGGAGAAAAGCGAACGCCATGTGACGGCTACGCTCATGCTGACCAGTGACGCGGAACGATTCAATGGAACGAATATCGAACTGCGCCTGCGTGAGAAGACAGATGGGTCAAACGTGCTGGTCATGCTTGACCAGAAGGCACGATACTTCTTCAAACAGGGCGTGGTGGCCGACGATGCCGGATTCTTCGACTGAATTGGATGAGCACAGAGGAAAGCGACCGTAAGGGGTAACACAATGAATGAGCAGGGTATGAGCCAGAACGGTTGGATTGAAAGTCCTGAACACAACGCGGATGGGAATTCCCTGAGCGCGTTGGATGTCAAGATCACTGACCTGTTCCCCGGGGTCACTGTCCGCAAGGATCTGGTGAACAAGGTCAAGGGCAATGCGTTGGTGCCCTCATATGTGCTGGAGTTCCTGCTCAGCGCATATGCCACGAATACCGACCAGGCCAGTATCGAGTCGGGTGTGGATCGAGTGCGTGCCATTCTTGCAAACAACTATGTGCATCGTGAGGAAGCCAATCTTATCCAGTCGAAAATCCGCGAGAAAGGGAGCCATAGGATTATCGACCGTGTACAGGTGGCTCTTAACGAGAAGACCGACCTGTATGAGGCGACATTCTCCAATCTCGGCATCAGCCAGGTCATCGTCGATCCAAGCCTTGTAAAGGCTTATCCGAAACTGCTGGTGACGGGCATCTGGTGCATGTGCCAGATCGGCTACGCATATTCCGGCGACCCACGCGAAGTGCCATGGCAGCTGCTACAGCTCAAGCCTGTGCAGATGTCGCGCGATGACCGCGAAAACTACATGCAGCAACGTTCGCAATTCACCGATAGCGAATGGATCGATCTGCTGATGCAATCCATTGGGTTCAATCCCGATCTATTCTCCGACCGGGCGAAACTGCTGCATCTGGTACGCATGGTGCCGTTTGTGGAACGAAACTACAATCTGGTCGAACTCGGGCCGAAAGGCACCGGCAAATCGCACATCTACTCGGAATTCTCACCGCACGGCATGCTTATATCCGGCGGGGAAGTGACAGTGGCCAAACTGTTCGTGAATAATTCCAACGGGCATCTGGGGCTTGTGGGCTATTGGGATACGGTGGCGTTCGACGAGTTCGCAGGCAAGGCCAAGAAGGCCGGCCGGGATTTGGTGGACATCATGAAGAACTACATGGCCAACAAGTCGTTCTCCCGTGGCGTCGAGACGTTCCAAGGCGAGGCGAGCATGGCGTTCGTAGGCAACACCTCGCATAACGTGCCGTACATGCTGAAAAACTCCGACCTGTTCGAAGAGCTGCCGAAGCAGTACCATGATCCGGCGTTCCTGGACCGCATCCACTTCTACCTGCCGGGTTGGGAGTTCGAACAGATCCGTTCCGAGATGTTCACCAGCGGATTCGGATTCGTGGTCGACTATCTGGCGGAGATTCTGCACAACCTGCGCGATGCCGATTACAGCGACCGGTTCGAAAAGTATTTCGAACTGTCTTCCACACTGTCCACGCGTGACAAGGATGGTATTAGGAAGACATTCTCCGGACTGATGAAGCTCATCTACCCGGATGGCAATGCCACTGCCGAGCAGATGGAGCCGTTGCTGCGTTGCGCCATTGAAGGCCGTAAGCGAGTCAAAGACCAGCTGTGCCGCATCGACTCCACCATGGAGGAGGTCGAGTTCACCTACAAGCGTGTGAGCGACGGTGAAGTAGTCGCCGTGCAGACGTTGGAGGAGCTTGACTACCCGCAGTTGTATTGGCGTGGGCGCGTAGTTGAGAACTCGGAAGATGAAGGCGAGTCGGAATCGTCTGTTGCCGGTGAAGCCATGGCAATTGCGGGTAACGAGAAAGAGGCGAGTTCTTCTGAGAACGCCAATGCCTTGCCCGTAGCGCGGCAGCAAGAAACAGCTACGATGACTCCAATCGAGCGTCTTGCGGCAAAGGCCGATGGAAAGCAGCGGGAACTGATCGAAAACCAACGTGGAATCACGTATTTCGGATTATTCGGCCCCTACTTGGCCGGGGCAAAGAAAATCGTTATAGAAGATGCATACGTGCGTATGCCGTACCAGCTGCGTAATCTGGCTGAGTTCTTGGAGATGCTGCTGAGATGCAAAAATCCCGATGAGGATGTAGCCGTCCGTCTGGTGACTGGGCATAATGAGTCTGGATTCGTGGAGGCGCAGCTAAATGGTTTGAACGAATTGGCATCGACGTTCGCACAGCTGGGCGTGAACCTCACATACGAATTCAGAGACACTTTGCACGACCGTTCCATTACCGCGGATACCGGCTGGGAAATTCTTCCCGGTCGTGGTCTTGACATCTTCCAGAAATTCGTTGATGGCGATTGGCTCAACCCGTTGCTACGTCATCAACAGCTCCGCCGTGTCAAGGAATGCAAGGTCACGTATAGGCGAATTGATGAGAAATGAGTTGATTTAGGTCTCAGGAGGTAAGAAGAAAGACAATGATGAATTGGACGGATGCGGTTCAGGCGATTTGTGCCATTATAAGTACAATTGGCGGCATTGGTGCACTTGGCGTTAGTGCATGGCAAATTTATTTGGCTTCAAAGCAGATGAGAGAAACATCAAAGCAATCAAAACAAGAGAGTGAAGACCGTAACCGCCCATATATTTCGATGGATGTTGTTCCGGGTCTTGGCGGAGTTGGCTGTTGGGATTTAAAGATAAGCAACACGGGAGGATCTCCCGCAAGAGACATATCAATTTCATTGTTGCACGATCATTTTTTATCCGATGAAGATGGTTCATATTTAAAAGATAAGCTTGAAGCTTTTTGCTCCACACAGTTTGATTTAATGCCAGGAGCGTCCCGTAGAATTTATTGGTCGATTTATTCTGCAGATGAGAGCAGGGTATTAGAGGGGGCTCCTCTTAAAGGAGTTATTTCCGCTAGGTATTCGTGGAAAAATGATTCTAAAATAATCGCAGATTATGATGACAACTTGCCATATGACTGTGAGAATGCACCGATTCCCGCACCCTCGACGGGCTCGAAGAGAGAGGGTAAATCCGAAGCGGACTCATTAAAAAACATAGAGTATGCACTTAGAAGTATTTCTCATCAAATTGGTGAACTCGCAAGATAAGAAAAAACGCGCTAAGTTGGTGCATGTATTTCATATTATGGAATGGATCGATTTTGGTGCAATGATTAAAATTTATGTTGTATTTATAATTTGAATTCTGGAAGGAAGATATGACCTGTGTTAGATACTGATTTTCAGCCGATAGACAATGAAGAACTATAATTGCAAAGAGATGTAAATTACAAATATGTTATGCGATATCAGTGATTTCATATTCAGTATCAAACTAAATCAACTTGTCATTGGGAAAATACCAAATTATTGAGTATGATGTTTGATGTAGAGTCCAATGGGATTGCCGAGGTTATCAAATATAAGTCTTTAGGTGGCTGTAAATCCTACTGCATAATCATTGGTATAGAAAAGAAACACTACTGATGAGAGAATGCATGCAGAATTTTCAGAAAAAAAGGTTTGTATGTTGACTTTTGAATTTGGTGGGAATGTCGTTGTATAGCTTCAATATAGCTATGATCGTGTATACGTATGTCTAGAAATAAAGCTAATGCAAGAAGAGAGTCTTTCTGATTATTCTCGCTACTTTTTGTTGCTAACAAAGTTAGCTGCTTGTATTTATCTGAAGTTTTAAATTCATTGAGAATTGTCTTAATTTCCTGATCGGTTGCTCCAAGTAAAGGGATTTTATCGTTTTTAGCTATTTTTGTGTTGATGGTAGGAAGATGAGTTTCCTGCAAAATTGAAAAAATCTGTTGACTATTTTTGAGATATACTTGTTTGCTGTTGATTTCCCTGTCAATTAATAGCTGAGTGTTATATATGACGCTGTCTCGAATATTTAGTATAGCATTCTTAATGCTTTGGGTGATCATATATTTTATTCTCTGTGTCTTTTTAAGAAATGTAAAAAATACTATAATATATAGTAGTATTGAAACACCATTTGTTATTGCTGTTATTAGTGATAGCAATGCATTATAATGGAAAATGAATGGAATAAATATGAAGAGTAAAGAAAACATCAGAAAGAAAATTATACTGAATGACCAGTATATGTATCTATCTAACGAGAAGTCTTTAGTCTTAGGTGCCTCTATTATTCTTATTGAGAAGAATGATACTATTGCTGTATAAAATACAGTATATATAAGTACAATAACGAGATTGTTATTAATTATAGTCGAATTCTTTTTCGAGAGAAGGTTGATTACTAATACTATAGTAAAGTAAATTATGCCCGAAAGAACAAAAAAGATGTATGTGAATTTCTGTTTTTTAACGTCTGTATACTCATTCAGTATATTTTTAAGGTGATCTATTTTTTCGCAGGAAATCTTAATATCTTGGTTAAAGATAACTTGTTTTTTCGCATATTCTTCTAGAGATAGAAAGAGAAAATCGGAAAACCATACAGTTAGTATTGCAAATATTATACTGTAACGCGTCAGTTCAGGGAATATGACAGAGCTGTATACTGTTCCAGCAAAACATGTGTAAGAGTTTATTTTACATATTCTTATAAGAAAGAATTCCGGAAGTGATGACAATGATGTTGTGGAAATGAGAAAAGAAGTTGCGAAGCATATTCCTAGGAGGGTAAATAAATCACTGAATCCTGATCCATTTATTGCTTCTTTCCAAAAATCAGAAAAATAAAGGTCTTTATGAGTAATTTCCCATAGCAAATAGCGCAAAAACTGCATGGGAATAATCATAAAAACAGCGTAGAGAGATCTTTTTACTACATCACGCCATTCGAATTCTTTATATATCATTTTGTTTCTTCAATTCTGTTGTAGTTTAAGTAGTGATAGCTAATGATTATAGTAATAGTTATTCCGCTGATGCAGCGGGGATGTGACAAATATCTTAAAGTCATCAGTGTAATAAACGGCGACTATTTGAACATCATCTAAAATGATGCAGAACCTCCGGTATATCGGTAGAGACGAGATGTACGAATATGCCACAACACGAGCCGATTTCGTCGACGTGTATGGCGATCCGTCCGGCCGCAAGACGAACAGCGACATGTGGACGAGTTTCGGCGTAGGCTTGGGTTTCTGTCACCCGGATGGGGCGTTGAATATTCGAGGCGGCTATATTGCGGTCGATCTGTACTTCACTGACACGTTCCAGTACACGAAACTTTACGCTATGAGGGATTCCGTTGAACGGATACTAGCACATCTGGGCGAGGTGATTTGGAACGAGCCGGAAGCTGACAAGAAAAACCGACACCTTTGGGTGCGGCATGACGTGGATTTTGCCAGTGACATGACGGAAGCCTACCGGTGGATGACGGACGGGCTGCTCGCCATGCGCAATGTGTATGAGCTGCTCGGCTGATGTTTTGGCCGTTTCGACTGCTGTGCGTTCAATGCTTCATACAATGAACGTAGTCATCCGAAAAGAGGCCGCCATGAAATACGGGATGAGGAACCCAGCTGGAACATCTACGACGCCGAAACGAACGACATGGACACGAAAATCCACAACAACCAATACATGGTGAACTGACGGAAACGACTGTAGCCGGCGCCGCCTAGCATGCAATACGGGAAACGACGCCGGCCACAACGACCGGCCAAGACGGACGGAACACACGAAAAGGCGAATCAAGCACAGCATGGGCAAGAACGGCACGCAACTAACAACGAAGAACGTCACACCAGCGGTCACACCATGGGGTAAGAACCGTGTGAAGAACACCGAAACCGGCAAGCACGTGCTCATCATGCCGGGCATTGGATACACCGTAGACCGACCGCTGCTGTACTGGGCAGCGCAGGCGCTTGCGGCCAACGGATGGTTCGTGGACCGGCTCGACCTGAAACTGACGGAAAGCGTCGAGTTTCCGGAAATGATCGCCTGCATGGAACGCGTGGTCGACGAATGGCGCAAGGCGGCGCTCGAACATGCTGCCGAATCGGGTGAGGAGCCGCAGTTGCTGGTCGTCACCAAATCGCTCTCCACACTCTCATATCCGCATTCCGCAAAGCTAGGATTGCGCGTGGTGCTGCTCACTCCGGTATTGAATCCGCCGCCATTCGACAAGCACAAGTCGGTCATTCCCGCGCCGCTGCCGGGAACTGCCGGCAGCCCGATGCCGTTGATCTGCGCCGGCGACGCCGACCCATACTACGATGACGCCAAAGCGCATCTGCTCACCGACCATGTGCGCACGTATGCTGGTGCCAATCATTCCATCGAAGTGCCGGACGATTGGCAGACATCGCTCGACTATCTGAAACAGGTCACGCAGGCCATCGTCGACTACGCCGGCTGAAAAGAACGGGACGGAATATGCGCATCGTATTGCAGAAGGTCAGCGAAGGATCCGTCGACGTGGTCGACGAGACAAGCGGAGAAGTCGACACCACATTCGAACCACAGCATATAGGCATCGGCTATGTGCTGCTTGTCGGAGTGGAAGATACGGACGGAGCGAAACAAATCGACTGGCTCGCCCGCAAAATCGCCAACCTGCGCGTTTTCGAAGACGAGAACGGCAAAATGAACCGTTCCATCCACGACGTGGACGGCAGCGTGCTGTCGATATCCCAGTTCACGCTGTATGCGGACGTACGCAAAGGCAAC
>ENA-OQKF01000348-OQKF01000348.1-human-gut-metagenome-genome-assembly--contig:-NODE-348-length-32347-cov-18.568374_pt1 | contig 32347 bp, 19 predicted proteins | sample MGYA00242617_ERZ504784 | MGnify/ENA primary metagenome ERZ504784 (study PRJEB26092, sample SAMD00036364) | human gut metagenome | host: Homo sapiens | study: EMG produced TPA metagenomics assembly of... | reverse complement strand
AGAATCTGATTGAAAACCACCATATTCAGGCGATTATCGGCCTTCCGGCGAATATTTTCTTCGGTACGGGCATCCCCACCATCGTGATGGTGCTGCGCAAGAAACGCGATGACGACAGGGTGCTCATCGTTGATGCGTCGAAACATTTCATCAAGGACGGCAAGAACAACAAGCTACAGGCTTCTGACATCAAACGCATTGTCGACGTGGTGTCGAACAACCGCACGGTGCCCAAATTCAGCCGTCTGGTGTCCATTGACGAGATTCGCGCCAATGATTACAACCTCAACATTCCCCGGTATGTCGATTCGTCTGAGAATGCGGAGACGTGGGATGTGTACGCTTCGATGCTCGGTGGCGTTCCGAAGAGCGAAGTCGAGCAGCTTGGGGAATATTGGAACGCCTGGCCGAGTCTGAAGGCTGAGCTGTTCCGTGATAATGGTGCCTGCTATGCCTGTGACCATGATGATATCGCCACTGTGGTGCGCAATAATGCCGACGTACAGGCGTTCATTGCCTCGTATGGACAAGCCATTTCCGACCTGCCTGCTGACTTGCGCTCCCGTTTGGTGGAGCATCCTGAACAGGTGGATGCGCTCGGGCAGGAAACGGCCATTGGCAAGGAATTGGATGCGATGGTTGCCGATATCGCGCTGATCGACCCGTATGACGCCTATCAGAAGCTTGATGATGCTTGGGGCGGCATCTCCATTGATTTGGAAGTGCTGGGTTCCGAAGGTTTCGATGCGGTAAGAGCCGTGGACCCGAACATGGTCATCAAGAAAAAAGGCGGCAAGGATGTGGAAGTGCAGGATGGCTGGATTGGCCGCGTTCTGCCCTTCGACTTGGTTCAACGTGAGCTGCTGCACGATGATTTGGCCGCGATCGAGGCGGACGAACGCCGTGTGCAGGACATTGATTCCGAGATTGAAACCATTTTGGAAGGCTTCGATGAGGATGACAAGCAGAACAGCGATGCGATCAATCAGGACGGTGACGCCTTCGTTGCCGCCGAGCTGAAGAAAGCGGTTAAGGCGATCGGCAAGAATCCGGTTTCCGATTTTGAGCGCGGCTTGATGCAGGCCCAAAAGCTGTTCGATGAGTCAAAGAAACTGAAGTCCGGTATCAAAACCAAGCGAAATGCGTTGGAGGAGAAGACCTGCGATGCGATCAAGGCGTTGAGTGATGACGAAGCCAGAAGGTTGCTGGAAGCCAAGTGGATTACACCATTGCAGAAGCAGCTGGAGGCATTGCCGAATGCTGTGATCGACGAGTTCATCGGCAAAGTGAACGCGTTGAAGAACAAGTATGCCACCACATATGCCGATGTATGCGGCCAAATCGATGAAGCGGAGAAGGAATTGGCTGGAATGCTGGGCGATTTGACCGGCAATGCTCGCGATATGGCGGGTCTGGAAGAGCTCAAAGCACTGCTCGGGGGTGAATGATATGGCCGAACAGCATGAAAAAGCGTTGGTTCCGCAGATTCGTTTCACTGGTTTCACTGACCCTTGGGAACAGCGTAAGCTGGGGGAATTAGCATCTAAGCGAATTGAAAAGAATACGAACGGGATTAAGGAGACGTTCACCAATTCCGCTGAGCATGGTGTTGTAAGCCAGTTAGACTATTTTGACCATGACATCACAAACGATGCGAATATTGGAAATTATTCCGTAGTGCATCCAGATGACTTCATATACAATCCCAGGATCTCGGCCGTAGCTCCATGCGGGCCCATTAATCGGAATAAACTTGACAGAAACGGCGTTATGTCGCCTCTTTATACTGTTTTTTCAGTGGATGACACGATAGACAAGCTATATCTGGAGCATTATTTCAAGACAAGCAGATGGCATCAATTCATGTTTCTCGAAGGTAATTCCGGTGCGAGGTCTGATCGTTTTTCTATTTCGGATTCAATCTTTTTCGAGATGCCTATCCAGTGCCCAGTGTTAGAGGAACAAGAATTAATTGCGTCGTTTTTCGGCCGTCTGGATTCGCTCATCACCCTTCATCAGCGTAAGTATGATGGCTGCGCCAATCCCCTATTTTTAGAAAGGCGCATCTCATGCAGGAAACCATCACATCAGAATCGCTGTTCTGCGACTACTACGCCCAGTGGGTGAAAACGTACAAGGAAGGCGCCATCAGAGACGTGACCATGGGCAAATATCGACTTACGCAATCCTGGCTCGGCAAGCTCATCCCTGAACTCAGACTCACCGATATGGATCGAACCGCATACCAGCAGCTCATCAACGGATATGCACAGCATCATGAGCGCCAAACCACCATGGATTTTCACCATCAGATCAAAGGCGCCATTCTCGATGCCGTTGACGAAGGACTCATACCCCGTGATCCAACGCGTAAAGTCATCATCAAAGGCAAGCAGCCACGCATTAAGAAAATGAAGTATCTCAACCAATTCGAGCTGCATGCCATGCTCGCGGACCTTGATCTTGGGGCCGAGGCAAGCTGGGATTGGCTTATCCTCCTTATCGCGAAAACCGGACTCCGATTCTCTGAGGCGCTTGGGCTCACACCCGATGACTTTGATTTCGCACACCAGACGCTTTCCGTCAACAAAACTTGGGATTATAAAAACGGCGGCGGTTTCGTACCCACGAAAAACGAATCGTCCGTGCGTAAAGTGCAACTCGACTGGCAACTCATCATGCAAATGTCTGGATTACTCAAGGATCTTCCGCATGATAAACCTATTTTCGTGCACGGCAAGGTCTACAACTCAACAGCCAACGACGTGCTTGCAAAACATTGCAGAAACGTGGACGTGCCAGTTATTTCCGTCCATGGTCTGCGCCATACACACGCATCGCTGCTGCTGTTCGCCGGCGTATCGATCGCCAGCGTGTCACGCCGTCTAGGCCATGCCAGCATGACTACAACTCAGGAAACCTATCTGCACGTCATTCGCGAGCTGGAAAACAAGGATGTAGATATCGTCATGCGGGCACTATCGACACTTATCTAATGGGGGTTCCTACTCTTTTCAGATATTCGAAATAATCGAGCCACTCGAAGCGGCATATACCGTTTTTCACCATCTTCAGTAAAAGCGCCAAACACCGTTGCCAGACTCAATTCCGTAGGTGGTTTTGTGGTTCCGTAGGTGGTTGGTTCTGGTATTGGTGTCTGAGAATGGCTTAATTTAAGCCGTTTCTCAAACGCCTTTCCTCCGGCAACCACCTACGGAAGCGAAAAACCACCTACGGAACACCCGCTTGGGAACAAACCCGCCGCAAGTCACCAGGCCAAGACGAATCTCGGCACACGAGGAACCGGAAATTGTCGTTCCGGAGCGCAGCCGCACGGTCACACGCCACACTCCGGAACCAAAGGCTTTTAGAAATAGGTGCTACAGCCAAGCTTGACGGCGAGGACGATGCCAGTGAGCACGGCGGCGGCGCGCATGATGTTCTCGGGGATATGGCGTGTGACCGGAGGGGCGATGGAACTGCCGATGATGCAGCCCAGGCACATGGCGATGGCGAACGGCCAGTAGACGGAGCCACGGCAGATGAACATGATCGCGGCGGAGATGTTCGCGCCGAAGCCGACCACGGTCTTCAGCGCGTTGATCTGGTGGAACGGGCCGATCTTGCCGAGGTCGAGGATCGCCAGGGCGAGGGTACCGGCGGCGGCACCGAAATATCCCGAATAGATGCCGACGAAGCTCACGCCAACCCACAGCCACCACGGGTCGTTGCGCAGACTGCCATTGGCCGTCCTACTGGCGATCAGCGCCGCGCGCTCGCCTTGCTGCGATTGGGGCAACGCCTGCGCGACAGCGTCGCGTGCGGCCGCTTTCTTCCGCGGGTTCAGCGCGATGATCAACGCGCTGAACAGAATGAGCGGCGGCACAGCGAATTCGAAGACCTTCGCGGGCAATTCCAACAGCAGCAAGCCGCCGATGATGCCTCCGACCAAGCCGATGCAAGCGTAGACAGCCACACGGCGTCCCTGGCCCTTGAGCTCCTTGCGGGCGGAGAGCAGGCCGCCGATGCCGGTGCCGCATACGCCCACCGTGTTCGTGGTGTTGGACAGCACGGGCGGAATGCCGAACGCCAGCAGCGCAGGATAGGAGATCAGCGAGGACGCGCCTACCGCGTATCCGACGAATCCCGCGCCGATTCCGGCGACAAGCACCAGCAGCAAAGTGGTGATGGACACTCCTGCGATCATGACCGCTTCCCCTTCGTAAAACTCCTACGTAGTCCTCCTATAAGTAACGGGAGCCAAGCTTAACGGCTCGGCTCCCGCATATCACGCGTTTGCCCAGAACGTGGCCGGGCAAACGTCATATCAGTGGTTGCGCTTGGCGATCAGCGACTCGGTCCAGTAGGCGGCGAGCGGAATCAGCGCCCACTGCAGCGCGAGACCGGGCAGGCCGGCGGCCAGGTCGCTCGTCCATGTGGCGGCGATGGCCTTGCTGGAACCGAACGCGAACACGGCGATCGCGGTGGCTGCGGTCAGCACCACACGTCCGGCGAGCTGTGCGATGACCACCTTCGCCAGGCTCGGCAGCTTGATGCCGCGCAGCAGACCGGCTACCAGGCCGTATGCGCACAGTTCGACCATCATGAGCGGCAGCATCGCCAGCATCGGCATGCCGGACAGCAGGAAGCTCACGAGCGGAGCGGCGGCGCCGGCGATCGCGCCGACGGCGGGGCCCGCGATCAGGCCGACGAAGATGATCGGCAGATGCATCGGCAGGAACGCGACGCCCAGCATGGTGCCCTGTCCGGAGACGGCGCCGATGACGTGGAACAGTTGCGGCAGCACGACCGCTGCGACGATGGCGAGCAGGGTGGCTGCTGTCTTGGTGCCGAGACTCAGTTTCGGCAGGTCGGTGCGGCGCAGGGCGGCCGCGGGCATGGTTGCGGAATCAGACATTTGTTTTCTCCTTAATGTTTCCTTCTCTTCGGATATGCGTATACGTCATACCGGCTCGACGACCGACCCACCGTCCGGCAGCGCGGTGTCGACCAGCAAATCGGCGACGGCTTGGATATTGGTCGCTTCGAAATAGCGGTTTTCCAGCGGAATCCACTCGTCGACGAATCGTTGCAACATGCGTGGATTGCGTCGTTCGAGCCGACGCAACTGTTCGGCAGGATCGACCGCAAGACAGATCATGCAATCGTAATACCCCCGCAAGGCGGGGTGCATGCTGTAGCTGCCTTCCACAATGGTCAGCTGGGCCGGTTCGACGGCGTACGCGACGGCGAAATCGCCTGTATGGCAATCCCATGGCCGGTATTGCGCGGCTTGTCCGGCGGCGAGCGGTGCCAACACTTCCGTTTCGAACCGTTCACGGTCCACGTTGCCGCCGGGTTCGGCGAAACGTTCCGGCGTGCGCTGTTCGGGACGGAGGAAGAAATCGTCCATGTGCAGCACGTTGCCGCCGAAACGCCTGTTGAGCATCGCGGCAAACGTGGTTTTGCCAGACGTGCATGGCCCGTCGATTGCGACGAACACACAATCGCGTTCGGCAAGCAACGTTTCGATACGTGCGATTGCGATGCTGGCTTCCGTAGGCTTCGCGGGTTTCGTGACCATTGCGTTCGCCGTCAGTCGAGTACGGTCAGACGGTACGCGCGCGAACCGATGCCAAGTTCCTCGGCGTATTCGAGGATGTGTTCGCCGTGGAGCGAGGCGATGCGTTCGGTGACGGACGCTCCGTCGGGGGCGGTGTGGATGAGGTCGACGCATGCCTGGTCGAGTGCCACCGGGTCGAGCGAGGACAGCACGCCGATGTCATGCATGTCCGGTTCCGTCGGGGAGGCCAGGCAGTCGCAATCCACCGACAGGCGGTTCATGACGTTCAGATACATCATCTTGCCATGCATGTGGCTGATCACGGCCTCATCGGCTTCGGCCATCGATTCGAGGAATGCATCCTGAGGAGTTTCCACCCACTTGTCCTTGGTGACGCCGGCGGAATGGATCCAGCGTTTGCCGTTCGACGAGGCTATGCCGATGGACACGTTCTTGAGCGCGCCGCCGAAGCCTCCCATCGGATGGCCTTTGAAATGCGACAGCACGAAAATGGAATCGTAGTCGTCGATATGCTTGCCGACGATGTCGTAGGCGATGTGGCGGTGCTTGGCCACCGGGATCTCGATTTCGCCGCCCATGTCCATGATCTGGATTGGCGCAAGATCGGCGTATCCGTGCTTTTTGAACGTGGCAAGGCTTTTTTCGGGGGTTTCACGATTGCCGTCGTATGCGGTAGCGCATTCCACGAGCGTGCCGCCGATCTCCTGCACGAGGTCCTTGACGAGCGAAGGATTGAGATTATTGGATTTTTCCGATTCGCCGGAATGGACTTTGATGGCCGTTTTGCCTTCCGGCTTGCGTCCGAGCGCATGGTAGGCGGCGACGAGGCTTTCCGGTGTGATGATCGGCGTGAAGAACACTTCCGGTGCGGACTGCGCGTCGGTGCGGTGTTCCAGTCCTTCCAGTCGCGAGGCTTCGAATTGCATCTTGACCCTCCTTGATTCTGCCTGTGTTTTTGGCTTGCATCTCCAGCGTACCAACTTAAACCCGACTTGAAGCAAACAGACCTCAAACCCGTTCGAGATATGTTGCAAAATATGGATTCCCGCGCGTGTCTCCCCATCCGGCCGGCTTGTCCGCATGAACCGGAACACTTGACGCTCGTGATTGATTTTTGCAAGAAATGGTGGACTCGCATAGCCACCAAGGAAATGGCGTTCATTGGCATCGTCACGTTGGCGGCCTCTCTGGTGGCTTCGTGGCTCAAGCAGTTTCCGGGATTCAGCCTGTTCGGCGCGTTGATCATCGCTCTGCTCATCGGCATGGTCGCGCAGTTCCCGATCCGCAAATGGTATTCGAGCCGTTCCGCCGAACATAAGGCCGGTGTGAAGGATGCGGCCGGGCTCATTTCGAACAAGCTGCTTCGCCTGGGCATCATCCTGCTTGGTTTCAAGCTCAATCTGACGGTGCTGTTCACGCAGGGTATCAAGTGTCTGCCGATCGCGGCAGTGGTGGTGACGCTCACCATCGTGGTGTGCTACAACATCGCACGCAAGCTTGGCGTCGATCCGCAGCTCGCCATTCTCGTGGCGGGCGGTACCGGCATCTGTGGCGCGGCAGCCGTCATGGGATTGTCCGGCTCCATCAAGGTGCCGCCGGAAAAAGAGGATGAGAAGGCCAACAATGAGGTGATGGCCGTGGCCATCATCGCCATCATGGGCACCATCTTCGCATTGCTGGAAATCGCCCTTGGGCCGTTGACGGGCCTGAGCAAGACGCAGTTGGGCATCACCGCTGGCGCGTCCCTGCACGAAATCGCCCATGCCGTGGCCGCCGGCGACGCGTTCGGCGCGGTGGGCATCGCCACCATCATGAAGCTTTCCCGCGTGCTGATGCTGGTGTTCGCGGCCATCATCATCGCCATCTGGTGGGACAGAAACCATTCCGAAATGCCGGCCGACGGCAAACGCAAAGTGTCGTTCCCGTGGTTCATGCTCGGTTTCATCGGCGCTTCCATCATCGGCACGTTCGTGCCGTTCATCGACGCCATCGCACCGAATCTGGTGGACTTCGCCTACATCGTGCTCGGCATGGCCATGGCGGCGCTCGGCATCAATGTGAATTTCAGCGCCATCGCGAAGAAGGGACAGAAGGCGTTCCTGGCGAGCTTCCTCACGTCCGTGCTGCTCATGTGCTTCGCGGCGGGAATCGCGGCGCTGTTCTTCTAATCGCCTTCCGTTGTGCCACGCTGTCGTTTTGCGGAGGGCAGTTGGATTTCGGACAGCAGAATCGCACCGAAAATCAGCGCGAAACCGCATAACGACGGCACGGTCAGCGTTTCGCCGGTGAAAATCACGGATACCAGCATGGCGAAGATGCATTCCGTGCTTAAGATCACGGACGCCTCGGAAGTGGGCAGATTCTGTATGGCGATGGTTTGAAACACTTGGGCGATCACCGTGGAGCCGACCACCAGGTAGGCGATGCACAGCACGATGTCCCACCGCGCCCAAGCCATGGACGGTCCGCCTTCGGTAAGCACCGCGCCAGCACCGAACAGCAGGGCGCACCACACGAATTCGGCAAGCATCAGCGCGATCGCGTCGAAATCCTTGCCGATGAAACCAACCAAAACCAGATTCAACGCGAAGAAAAACGCGCCGATGATAGTCATGGCGTCACCGAAGCTCATATGCATGAGTTCCGCGCCACCGCCGCCGCTCAGCGACACCAGACCAATGCCGAACGCGCAGACGAACGCGGCCACCAGATGCTGCCAGCTGGGGCGTTTGCGCGTGAACGCCCACACCACGAACGGCACCATCACGCAATAGGTGTCGGTGAAGAAGCTGTTGCGTCCGGGAGACGTGGTTTCAAGTCCTTTGAGCTGGAAGATGAATCCCAGCCAGTAAGTCAACGCGAGTATCAGACCGGGAACGATATAGCGGCGCAGGCGAATCCTGCGAAGACGTGGGAAAAACACGATGGCCATAAGCAGTACCGCCGAAGCCATGCGGAAGAACATCATCCACTGTGTCGGCATGTTCTCCTGCACATGCTTGAGCATGGTGTAGCCGGACCCCCATACCGCCGCGTTGACCAGCATCATCACGCGGGCGACCGGCTTCGATACGCTAATGCCTTCCGATGATTCCTGCCCCGCGTCTGCCATCCGTCCCCCCTTACACGCTTCCACACATCCGACGTCGTATTCACGTCATGCTTTCCGAAGGAAACTTTAGACGTGGCTGCGGAAGCAACACGCGGGAGCATGCTACTGCGCTTTGGCCGCCTGGCTGTTCACCCAGTTGTCAGCCATGTCAATGGCTTCGTCAAGCGTGACCTTGGCCGCCTTGTAATACTTGGAATCCTTGATGTTGCCGCTTTCGACGAGCTTCTGTCCGGAGTCCGCGGCCTTGGACAGCGCGGACAGCAGTTTGCGCCCGGTCAGGGTCAGGGAATCGTCCTTGCTGAGTTTGTCGACCAGTTTGTCTGCCTCGTCGATCGACTGTTGCAGTTCCTTTTTGGATTCATCCAACGATTTCGTGTCGGAGGTGCCGTTCGAAGAAGTGCTGTTCGAAGAGGCTCCGTTCGATTGCCCGGATGGGTTATTGGACGATTGTCCGGATGCCGCGCCATCCGAATCGGCCTTCGGATCCTGCAACGCGGTTTCGGCGTTTTTTTCTTGGATGCTTTTCAGACTGGCGTTCAGGGAATCGGTGGCGCTGTCCAACGTTTTGGCTACGAGATTGAGCTGCGTGATGGTGGCTTCCGCCTTGCAGCCTTCCGTATCGACTGTGTTCTCGGCGCTGGTGGCCGCGTCCGCGAACGCGTCGATGATGTCGTTCACGCCGAGCGCGCCTCGAATCAGCTTCTGCAGTTCGCTGCCGTTTTCGGAAGTGTCGAGCACGGCTTTGCGGGCCGAGCTGAATTCCGCGAGCGATTGCCGGCATGTGGCCAATGCTTCCTGCTGCTTGTTGCGGTAAACGCACACGCCGGCACCGCATGCCACGATGAGGGCCACGACCACGGCAAGGACGATCGGCCATGCCTTGCGGGGGCTGGGAGGCTGTTCAGTGGTCTGGTACTGCTAATACCTCCTCGTCCCCCCTTGCACACCACTCGCCGTCACAGTTCTTCGTATTTTCACCCTTTCTCTTTTTTGTTCGATTAACATTGACAGTCACCACCTTGTTCTTAGCTTTAATAGATACCAGCAGTTTTTCCAAATGCTGTTTGGCTTCTATCCGGAATTGCTCCAATGGAATAGGAGGCAAAGCTCTTCCTTTGTCAAAATAACGGGTCTTGATACCTATTATATTCGTATGGTTTCTATTGCCTGAATCTTGTGCCGCATTTTTATTATTGAAATACTGAATAAACGCATCCTTTGTAAAAGCTACCGTCAGCGCATCCATCGCATGATGCCGATGGTCATTCCTTTTTGTCCAATCCTTTATTCTTTTGATTTTTCTTCCGTCCTTATCTTCGTATGTTTCCACAAAACCCAAGGCTTCATATTTAGGCAGGTTCAGTTCTTTCATTACATCCACCAATTGCCAGTCTTCACGCAATTGATCTGTAATGGAACCGGTAGTTGCCACTACTCTACGGCAGATTTCGTTCAACATAGCGAGTGCTTTTTTCGCTATATATTGTGTATTTCTCAAATCCCTATCAATGAAACCATCCGGTATATCCTTCTGTTCCATTTTCAATTTCCGAAGTTTCGCCTTTTTGTCATTGAACAAGCTTTCGCAACGATTTATATATTGTTGCAAGCCTTCTTCTCCATATTTTTCTTTTACAAAATCATAAGCGGTCTTATTTCCCTTTTCTATATTAATAGCCTTATACTCCAATGTCTTGTTAGATAAAGAATCATCAAAAAGACGGGATTGTGGAATAATATGTTCTATATCTATCTCCTTACTGAAAATCTTTTCTTTAGGTATATATTGATTGGAATACAATGTTTTATATCCATTATCTTTCAACTCTTCATAAAGTTTGTAACGGATAATATCATTGCGGCTCACGTTCATCATACCAAATTCATCTTGCAACAAATTACGGATCTCCTCATGCTCACGGGTACTCTTTGCGATAGCTTTCGTCAGTTCCTCACGTTCTTTGGCACTCTTCTTTAATTCACGAGCCAATTCCACTCGGATTTCATCAGGTTTTCCATACGTATCAATGATTGTATTGATTACATTCACCATCTGACTCAAAATCTTTTCAACCACCGGATTTCGGAGACTGTTTTTAGGAAGAACCTCCAGCTTGCCCTTTAAAACCTTATTTTCTATCTCCTCCTTAGTCAGTGAAGATTTGGAATGACGATAACCGGCATATTCACAAGCCACATCATACAGATTACCCTCTTTCAAATAGGGTAAAATCCTTTTGATGGCTTTCGCGCTCAAACTTCCGTAATCATCTTGAAACGAAAGACTGGCTAGCTCTACAGCATATTCTTTCTCAACTCCGCAAAGTTGCATGATCTTTTCAATCAGTTTGCCGTTACCGGTCGACGTATTATCTCCTTCAAAAGAATACAACAGATGCCAAAGTCTGAAATAAGGTTGCATCTCGAGCTCTTTCCCCTCTTTGGTTAAGTCAATGGTAAACAGATTCGTATTCCAACCTAAATCGGTAAAGATAGTTCTTAGCTGTCCGATTATCTCATCTGCTGGTTTCTTAAAATCCAACGGTTCGTAGCCATACTTTTCTATCATTTTGCTATAGGCAGAAAAGAGAGAAAACCCAGTACGATTTCCATCTATTTGTTTGAAGTTCAAATCCAATTCCTGTGGATTTTCAAATAAGAGCTTCAACACATCTGCTTTCTTCATGTTTTCTTTTATCGCAAGTTCTCTTGCCAGTATTTCTTTTTCTTCTGGATACAAAGCCCTACTTTCGCTTGCCGACAAAGCATTTCTTTTCTTCTCTCTTCCCAATACCTTTATGTCATTCAATGTCTGCCATACCTTAAATTCCTGAAACAATGGATGCGAACGAGGTATCACCTTGCATCCTATGACTTTGGTCTGTTTCTTTCCATCCTTTTCTACTACAATCTCCAACCTTTCAAACTCACAGAAACTAATCAAGCCTTTCTGACTTTTCAGACGTCGTTGGTAAAAGATGATCATATCGCGAATCTCTTTTTTCAATTCAGCTGTCAATTCCTTATGAAATTCTGCCTGCTTTTCCCAAATTCTATCAAATTCATCCAAATAATCCTGCCGATAGAATACCATATTGCGCAAACTTGCATGGGGATTCTTGTCTAACTCAGCCATCTGATACTGTCCGACCGTTTGATGATTAAAGTATAACACTTTGCTCCTATCACTAATGGCTCCCAAATAACCACTAGACGCATTTATCTGACCATTGATCTCTTGCAAGACTACGGCTATCTCTTCCAAACCTAATTGTTCAGTAAGAGCTTGCGCACGCCAACGATAATTTTCCTTTTTCAGTTCATACCCCTTAGTCGTCCGTTTAAGACCGACAAGTTTACATTCTTTTTCTATCGTTTCATTCTTTGCTTCTCTGTCATTCCAGCCAACCACTTCTTCTTTCCAAACAAAATAGTTAGCCAAGATAGCCCATGTCTGGCTTCTGTTTTTTCCTTTGATTTCTTCTTTGGCGGCATCACAGAAAACATCAGGATGAAATTGCTTTTGAACACTCCATATTCTATCCAACTCTTCTTGCAAATCAGAACGGTAAAAGTCTGGCAAAACTTTCTTGCCCGATTCAAGTAACTGCGAACAAAGTTGCCCCGGAGTCAAATCCTCCTCATACAGCTTTTTAGCAATCTCCATTCCATCAATCAAAACTCCATCTTCTTCCTTTTTTACCTTTCGACTACTTTTATATCCACGTTTTTTATTAATCATCAATAAGACACGGGATAGTTCCTCTAAAGAAATCTCTTCTTCAGCAGCTTTAGCCCGTAAACGACAGGTTTCAAACGTAGTTCTGTTTCCTTGTTCCGAAAGGATAGTTTCGTCGGTAATAAAACCCAGCTCTTTCAAAAATTCAACCAACGCATCACGACGTAATTTATATCGCTGCAAATTACGGCGCATACTTCTTTTAAGAGTTCTTTCCGCATTTGTAGTGATACTTTTCCCTTTTTCAAAGTTCTGCGTTTCATCTACTGTCAAAGGATTTACTCTCACACCTAATCGGATGATTGACGAGACTTCCTCATCTGTTTCAGCTTCGTTCACCAACGCCCACCCTATACTATTTGTCCCTAAATCCAAGCCTAAAATCCTTTTCATAGTATGTTATCTTTACATTTTCCCAAATATAAAAATTTTATTTCAGAAACACTTGCACGCAAGCATTCCATTTCATATATTTGTCATACTAAAATGAAGCAAATCACAATAAGGATTATTCCGTTGTGAAAACATTAGGTTCCCTCGCCCTTCTGCGGGGGATTTTTTTATGCTACGAAGTTCTAAAATCAGCCTAAATGCCAGCTTGGTAGAAACCCGTGGAAAGGACAGTATATCTTCTATGCCACTTGCAGTATATATTAAATGACAAAGTAAGTAGTACTTACTTTTACGGCATATTCCTCAATCCTGTCCATTCCTAAAATCACTTGTCACTTTTGGGGTAGTTAAACAACTTTACTTGTCAATAAACTCATGATCCTCCTGGCTTACTTGTCACTCTCTGATAAAGCCTACCAAAAAGCCTGTCATCAAGAATGGACAATGGATATACCAGAGTGATCCATATTCTCGGCGTACAAATGTAAGGAATCAAAAAGAATCAGGGTCTTTTTCGCCAAAGATTTTTCCCCGGCAGTTTGCCTTTATACACCTCCATCGGGCACTCCATTCCGATGCTCATATGAGGTCTTCGGTTGTTATAAAAGTCAATCATACGATTGATCTCATTGATCGCCTGTTCTTTATCCCTGTACATTTCCTGCTCGTATATCCATTCGACCTTGAAGATCCCGTTCTGTCTTTCCGCCATGGCGTTGTCTGTCGGCTCATATCCTTCTGTCATGCTTATCCGTATGTGATGCTCCATGAGGCAGCTGACGTAAGCGTCGCTGGCGTATTGTGACCCCCTGTCCGAGTGGTGTATGGTACCGCAAAGGTTGCCGCCTCCGGCGATCCGGATCGCCATGCGCAAGGCCTCTGTCGTATGCGAGGCGCTGAGACTGTCGGATAGGCACCAGCCCAATACGGCGTGCGAATAGGCGTCGGTGACAAGATGCAAGTACAACACGTCCCCCAATATCCACACGTACGTGATGTCCGACACCCATATATGGTTGGAATACCGCGCGTCTTTTCCCTTGATAAGATTGGGGTGCCTTTTATAGACATGATTGGAGTCTGTCGTACGCCTACGTTTGTTGGGCTTGAGCTTAAAGCCTTTTGATTCATAAACCTTTAAGAACGAGTCTCGCCCGAGGGTCACAGCATGTCCCAAATCCTTTTCCTGTAAATGGAACAGTTTGAAACCTCCGATACGGGGACAACAAAGACGATAATAGCCTATCATGTCAGCAAGAAGCTTGACGCGTTGTCTCTCCGATACATCCGCCTTCATGTTCGCGTAATACCATTGGCGTTTCTTTCCAAACAGCCCGCAAAGGGTAGCCACACTCTCATGGGGATACTCCTCACGTAACGCCGTTACTGTTTGGCACCATCTTTTTTTAATATACTGATGCCTTCTTCCTCTTCCGCTATCTCTATCATCTTCTCGAAGGCACGGCTACGCATCTTCTCCAGCTCCAAAGAACGACGCAATTCCTCTATGCGCTTTTGAAGGGACTCCATATCTGTCAAATCCGATTGCTTGGGAACCATCTGTAACCTCTCTTTTGTTTCTGATGGCAAAGGTAACTGGTCCGATCCCACTGGGTATTCTTTTAGCCATCTATATATGCAAGGAGGGCTCAAAGAATATTTCTTCGTTATCGCATACTTGCTCATTCCGCTACTGTAATACTCGCGTAACACGGATAATTTAAAGGGTTCCGTGAACACTCTTTTGGGCTTTCTTTTGATCATTTCTATACTTTTTAGCCCCTTAAAAGTGTCAAGCTATTTCAGGACAAGACAACATACTTATTTTACCGATGAAGTACTACTTACTTTGCTGATGAAGTATTGCCTACTTTACTGATGGAGTATATATCCTTTGTGACAGGATTGATCTCACAAGGCGAGTTATTGTAAGATTCTTCTTATCCGGGGATACCCGGCAAAAGAGGAAGTAAATGATATTTGGAGCGGTTGTCCCGGGTTAAAATGAGAAAGTTGAAAAAAAATCGCTTTTTAGTTGAGGGTGCGTTCTTTCAGGATTGTCTTAGTTATAGAAACAGATAAGAATGAAAACGGAAAATAGACATATTAATTTCCAAGAGCCGGAAGGTATGATGCTTTTACGGTATATAAAAGATACAGCTTCCAATAAGGAAAAATCTTATATTGAGGCTTGGCTGGAAGCGGATGAAAATAATAAGAGGATCTTATTACAGACCGCTCGTATATATTATGCGAACAATGCGATGGAACGGATCGCTAGCCGGAATCCATTGATTGCCTATGAGAAGTTGGAACAACGATTGGTGAAACGGGCCCGTTTATATTGGTTGAAGAGGTTCTCTGTCGCTGCGGCTTGTATAATTGCTATTATTGGACTATCAAGCTTAATTTCATATATAAGGGTTGGTTCGAGTACCGATGATCCTCAGTATATAACGCTTGAAGCTAATGCGGGGATACGTACTCATTTTAATTTACCAGATGGTACAGTCGTGTATTTAAATTCAGGAAGTAGCCTGTCCTATCCAGTGCCATACGATTCTAAAGAGAGAAAAGTATGTTTATCGGGAGAAGCTTATTTTAAAGTTACTCATAACGAAAAACAGCCTTTTATTGTTAGTGCTTTCGGTGATCGATATAATGTGAGGGTATTGGGGACAGAATTTAATATGCAAGCATATGCGAGTGAAGACCAAATATCGACAACTTTAGTAAAAGGTTCAGTGAATGTAGAAGTGAAAAATAAGATAGGGAAAATTTATAAATGGGAATTAAAACCTTCAGAGAAAGCTGTTTGTGATATAGATGAAGGAAAGGTCTTAATAACGAAAGTAAATACGATTTATGAGACAGCTTGGATGGAAGGGAAACTTATGTTTAAGAATATGCCTCTACCTCAGGTACTAAAGAGATTATCTTATTTTTATAATGTCAAATTTGAAATACAAGATCCAGTGATTAATAGCTATTACTTTAATGGAACATTTGAGAATAAACAATTATCTCAAGTTTTGGATTATTTGAAGATTTCTTCACGGATAGACTATGAGATCAAACAAGCTATGACGGATGACAGCCAAGGTTCCCAAAGTACAATGGTTATATTGAGAAAGAAAAAAGGAAATGAGTGAAATTAAAATAGAAGTTTAACCTTAAATGTATTGCTTATGAGAGAATAGAACCTTCAGACTCTATTAAAAAACATACGGAGAGATGTTACCAGCATCTTTCCGTATGAAATCATCAATAGTAAGTCTTTAAACAGTACTAAAGAATTTATTTTTTTAATCTTAAATCAGTTACAAAAGTATGGTAAAAAATTATTATTACCAACAGGGAAGGCATATTCCTACCCTAGGGTTGGTTCCCAAAGTCGCAAGAACCATGAAGTTAACCTGTTTGTTGCTTTGTTTATCTATTGGATTTGTATTTGCCAATCAGTCACAAGCCCAAAGAAATGTATTATCTCTAGATCTATCAGAGACTACTGTTTCTGATGTTTTGGAAACTTTGGAGAAGCAAACCGATTTTCATTTCTTTTATAATAGTAAACTAGTTGATGTCAATCGTAGGATATCGGTGAATGTTAAAGGACAAGATCTTTTTTCTGTCCTAAATCAAATCTTTAAAGATACAAATATTCTTTACAAGGTGGTCGATAAAGACGTTATACTTACAGTTGCGGACTCCAAGAGTAAAGCTCAAGATGGTCGTAAGGTGACAGGTAAAGTAACGGATAGCAGAGGTGAAGCTATAATCGGTGTGAACGTTATTGAAAAGGGAACTACAAATGGGACGATTACAGATATTGGCGGAAACTATAGTATTGATGTTCCTTCTGGAGCTGTATTGGTGTTTTCATATATCGGGTATGTCTCTAAAGATGTATTAGTAGGGAATAATTCTGTTGTGAACGCTACGTTGTCTGAGGATATGCAATCGTTGGATGAAGTGGTTGTCGTGAGCTATGGTACACAAAAGAAGAGAGACTTGACTGGATCTGTTTCTAAGGTCAATGCGGACGAGTTATCAAGTATACCGGTAGGGCAGCTTGGGCAAAAATTACAAGGGCAGGTTGCAGGTGTGCAGATCAATCAAGTTTCAGGAATGCCGGGTCAAGGTATGGCATTCCGTATTCGTGGGGCTGCCTCTATAAATGGAGGTAATGAACCATTGTTTGTGGTGGATGGACTACCGATATCAACCGGGTTAAATAATATCAATCCGGATGAAATAGAATCTTTCTCTATATTGAAAGATGCTGCGGCAACTTCTCTGTATGGTTCGAGAGCCGCAAATGGAGTTGTCTTGATTACCACGAAACGAGGAAAACAAGGTCGGACGGAAGTGAGCTTAAATGCTTCGTATGGAATACAATCGATCCGGGGATTAAAAGAACCAGATGTAATGAACGCACGTGAGTTCGCTCAATTCCAAAAAGAATTTTATGAGGACAAGGCTAAATATGAAGGCTATACGGAAGGTGTCCCAGAGGCTTATCAACATCCAGAGCAATATGGAGAAGGTACGAACTGGTATAAAGAATTAACTCATTCGGCTCCTGTTCAAAATTATAGCTTAAGTATTTCGGCAAGTAAGGATAAATTCAATTCTGCGATTGTCTTAGGTTACTTCCGTCAAGATGGTGTTTTGTATAATACTAATTTTGAGCGTTTCTCTCTTCGTGCGAATAATGATTATCAAGTGAATGACCGTTTGAAATTAGGCTTGAATATAGCTCCGACATTACAATTGGCCAAAAATCAAACGATTGACGGGCAACGTAATTTGCTGAGTGCAGCTACATTAGCTTCTCCATTGTTAAGTCCTTATGATGCAAATGGAGATTATGTTTTGGCTTTGAATGCACCTAATATGTTTCCACAACCAAACTGGCGAAGGGTATTAGATGAAAAGATTGATCAGAGGAAAACGATAACGGTTTTGAGCAATATGTTTGCGGAGCTGGATATTTGGAATGGCATCAAGTATAAATTTCAAGCTGGAGTAGATATTGGATCGAATAATTTACGTGACTTTACTCCATCCACTGCAGGAGGCGCTTTTAATATTGCCCCCCCTCAGAAGGCAACGGCTAATTTTAATACGGGCTTCTATTATAACTGGACGGTTGAAAACATGTTGATGTATAATAAGACAATTAAAGATCATAGTATAGATGCTTTGATTGGCTATACTGCACAAAAATATACGTGGGAAGGTTCAGATTTGTCAGGAACAGATTTTCCAGATGATGATATCTCTTGGATTGATGCCGCAGCTACTAAAAATGGAACTAGTACGATGCAACAATGGGCGATGGCTTCTTTCATTGGAAGGGCTAACTATAGCTTTAAGGATAGATATTTGTTGCAAGTAACTTTCCGTCGTGATGGTTGTTCTCGTTTTGGTTCAGGAAATAAATATGCGAATTTTCCTTCAGTCTCTGCGGGATGGATTGCCTCTGACGAGGCATTTATGCAGCCGATGTCTCAAATATTGAATTATTTGAAGGTCCGTGCGAGCTATGGTTTGACTGGTAATTATAATATTGATAATTATAATTATCTAGCTCGGGTTGCTAAGGCAAATTATGTTTTAGGGGGAGCTTTAGCTCCGGGTAAAGCATTGGAAAGCCTGAGGAATAATGAATTAACTTGGGAAGAGACAAAACAGCTGGATTTGGGTATTGATCTTGGTTTCTTGAATGATCGTATTTTTATGATGTATGATTATTATTTGAAACGGACGGACGGAATGTTGTATCAAACGGATATTCCTGCAGCTACAGGTTTTTGGGATATACAATCCAATATGGGGGATTTCAAGATATGGGGGCATGAGATAACCATTACATCTCGTAATCTTGTAAATGAATTTAAATGGACTACTAATCTTAATGTTTCTTTCAACAGAAATAAAATCTTAAAATTAGGTACGGAAAATGCTCCGATTGGAGGATATGAGACTTATGGTGATTTTAATCGATTAGAAGTTGGACAACCGATTGGTGCTTTGTTCGGGTATATTTATGATGGAGTATACATGACGGAACAAGAATTAAATTCCCAACCTAAACATGCTACATCGGAGATTGGAACCGCTCGGATGGTGGACGTAAATAATGATAAAAAAATTGACGCTGATGACAGGACGATTATAGGAAATCCTACTCCTGATGCTATTTTTGGTATGACTAATGAATTCCAATATAAGAATTTTGATTTGAGTATATTACTTCAAGGTCAGATTGGTGGAGATATAATGAATGCCAATTATGAAAATACGGAAAATCTAGATGGTGTGTTCAATGTCCGTAAATATGTACAAGACAGATGGCGTTCACCGGAGAATCCGGGCAATGGTATTGTTCCGCGTACAAAATCAGGGACTACAGAGTTATTCCGTTTGGGGCATAGTGGACAAGTGTATGACGCTTCATATTTGGCGATCAAAAATGTTACTTTGGGGTATACGATTCCATTTACTCCTAATCATTATATATCGAAACTTCGTGTGTATTTGACTGCCCAACAACTTGCCGTTTTTACGAAATATCCGGGTCTTAGCCCAGAAGTTAGTCAAAATGGAATGGATTGGAGAGGATTAGGCGTAGATCGTACGGCTTATCCAGTTCCTAGAACATTTAGTATTGGGTGTAATATAACTTTTTAAGAATCTGTATAAAATAAATGAATTATGAAGAAGTTAATAAGTATATGTATAACTACTTTGTTATTAAGCTCTTGTTCTGGTGATTTTTTAGATTTGGCACCTCAGCATACAGGTAGTGAATCTACTTTTTTCAAGACAGAAGAGCATTTTACGCAAGCCATTAATGGAGCATATCAAAGATTACGTGATGTTCATGGCGTTTATGGGACATTAATGTCCGAAATGCGTGCCGATAATACTCATTATATCCGCTTTGAGGCGGATAGGGCACAACGTCAATATGAGGAAGTGGCAGATTTTACAAATGATGAGCAGAATATTGTAACTGATGATATGTATTATAACTGTTTTTCTGGCATTTCTAGGGTAAACTCTATATTGGATCGTATCGAGGGAATGGAATTTTCAGAAGAATTTAAAAATCATATAATAGGGCAAGCGAAGTTTTTGAGAGGGTATTACTATTTTCAATTAGTTCAGTATTTTGGAGGAGTTCCTTTATATTTACATGAGGTAATCGGTGTTAATGATGCGTTTTTGGCTCGTTCTTCTGAGGAGGAGGTTTACAAGATAATTTTGAGTGATGTAAATGATGCCGTTGCTAAACTTCCTGTTGTTAGTTTTCCACAAAATGGTTCTGCTACACAAGGTTCTGCACGTATGCTATTGGCCTATGTCTTGATGACAATGCCCTCTCGGGATTATGTTGGAGCAGAGGCTCAATTAAGGGAAATACTGAAGATGGGATATGAATTACAAACAAATTATGCGTCAGTCTTTGAACCCTCGAATAAGAATAGCAAGGAATCTATTTTTGAAGTTCAGTTTCAACAGGGGGATCAAGGACAGGAAAGCAACTGGTTGTATTATTTTATACCGAGAACAAGTGAGGCTGAGATTATAACAGGCGTTCCCGCAAGTAATACACTTAGCGATGCTGGCTGGAATATACCCACACAGGAGATGGTCGATTCTTATGAAGAGGGGGACTTGCGTGTAGATCCTTCGGTTTCTGTAATAGCAGGACATAATGATGAGTATGGACGTTTTGTATATGATAAAGTTTTTAATGTAGGGGATCTTGGAATTAAGGACTATCCTATATCTTATTATTTTATCAACAAATATCATCATGCTCATTCAAAAGTGAAAAATACGGATGATAATTGGCCTGTTTATCGGTATTCGGATGCTCTTCTTTTACTAGCGGAATGTTTGGTAGAACAAGGTAAGGCGGGAGAAGCTGTAACATTCGTAAATCAAGTTCGCCAACGAGCAGGATTAAAGGCTTTGTCTATGGTAAATGCTGATATTGTCGCGAAAGAGCGTCGGCATGAATTAGCTTTTGAAGGTCATAGATGGCAGGATTTACTCCGTACAGGAAAGGCTATAGAAGTAATGTCTGAATATGGAAAACGTATGAAGTCTTTATATCCGTATTTAACAGAAAGAACTTATCAGGTAACAAAAGAAAAATTAGTGTTCCCGATACCTTATCGTGAACTTCAAATTAATTCTTTGCTTGAGCAAAACACGGGATATTGATTAGTGAAAAATGAATTTGTTCCGGAGACGCTTTGTTCTCCGGAACGAATAGAAATACTATCTTTACCATTATTTGTTAACTGAAAGGTCTCTAGGGGCTACTAATTATTTAAAGTTTATGAAACAACGACTTTTCTTACTGTTCTGTTTACCATTTCTTATGCCTTCCATAAATTTTGCACAATCTCAAAAGTATAAGGGATATCCAAGACGGGGAGGAGATATTGATGTCTTATCCGGCTTTCAGAATCCCCCTAAAGGATATGGGAATGTTCCTTTCTATTGGTGGAATGGAGACCGTTTGGATAAAGAGCGGTTAAAAGAACAATTGGATATCCTTTCTTCTTCTGCGACAGACGGCTTTGCGGTTAGTTATATACATACAGATCCGAAAGTGGATACCTTGTTCAATAAAGACGGGTATGGCCTATATGGACGGACTGAGCCCGGTGAACCTGCTGTATTTTCAGATGAGTGGTGGAATATCTGGAAATGGTTTTCGGGAGAATGCGCTCAACGTGGATTAGGGATTGGACTAGATGATTATACAGTTGGCTGGATTGGAAACGGCTATTATCCGGATGAATTGGATACTATGGATATCTTTAAAGGATATAAAGGAGAGTTGGAGATAAATGCAATTCCTGTAAAAAAGGATGAGGTTTTCCAATATGATGTTCCGGCGGATTTAGTGGCTGTTGTCGCTTGGCCCGGTAAGATTAATCTCGAAACTAGCATTAAGAATGGGCAGATTATTTGGAAATCTCCTATAAGAGAGGATGTGAATGTCTATGTTATTAAGGCAAAGAATAAATATGTCCTTCATCCGGATTATGGGAAGACTTTGGTTGATGTCTATTTTAATCGTTTTGAAAATAAGATGGACTCTGTGGGAAAGGCTGGCATGAATTACTTTTTTCAGGATGAATTATCATATCCAATCAGTATGATGTCTTGGTCTGATGATTTTCAGTCGGAGTTTCAAAAACGAAAAGGATATGACATAACCCCGTATCTACCCGCATTGAAAGAATATATAGGCCCGATTACTCCCAAGATTCGATTAGATTATGCAGAGGTTTTAATGGATTTGTCTGAAGAACGTTATTACCAACCAATTTATGAATGGCATGCTAAGAGAGGGCTAATATATGGCTGCGATAATTTAGGACGTGGACGAAATCCATTATCTTATGTTGATTATTTCCGTGCGATCAGTTGGTTTACTGCTCCGGGAAATGATGCTCCATCTATGGGTTCCAGCTTTTTGGAGACGAAAGTTTCGAGTTCTATAGCGCATTTATATAATCGTCCAAGAACTTGGCTAGAAGCTTTTCATAGTATGGGTTGGGGGAGCTCCGGTGCATGGTTGACTCAACAAATAGATCATCATTTTATGGCTGGTGGTAATTTAGTTTGTATGCATGGTTTGTATTATTCAACTCATGGTGGTTGGTGGGAATGGGCTCCGCCTTGTTTCCATTTTCGTATGCCTTATTGGCCTCATATGAAAACTTGGTTGAAATATACGGAAAGAATGAGTTATCTGTTGAGTCAAGGAGAGCATGTTTGTGATATAGCCCTCATGTATCCGACTGAATCCATGCAAGCATATCCAGATATGACAGCCGATACAACATTTAATTTGGCTATGAAGTTAAGTGCTGCTGGATTGGATTATGACTTTATTGATTTTCGTTCTTTAAGGCAAGCCTCTTTTGACAAAAGTTCGTTGCATATAATGAATGAGAAGTATAAAGTAATGGTTATAGCAGGAATGAAAGCGATGCATTTTTCTTCTTTGCAAAAACTTAGGGATTATTACAGGGCTGGTGGCATTATTCTGGCAACAGGGGAGTTACCCTCTGCTAGTAGTAGAAAAGGTGAACAAGATAAGGAGGTCGACGAAATAGTAAAAGAGATATTCGGTTTGACTGCGATGGAGGCTCGTTCAGGTAAAACGGGGCAAATGCAAAGAAATGTGGCAAATGGAATTGGGTGGTATATTTCAGATGGTTCGATTGAGAAATGTATCCCTCAATTGATTACACCAGATTTTATTCCTAATGAAAATGGAGGTAAAGTGTTGCATCGAAAAGTTGGTGATCGAGATATTTATATGGTAATGAATGTGGATAAGAACTCTGAGTGTTTTTTCCGTAATACAGGCAAAGTGGAATTGTGGGATGCTCAAAATGGGACGATACACCCTTATCCTGTTCTTCGCCAGAATGAAAAAGGTACTTGGTTGAAATTGAAAAAAGAATATACCAATTCTTATTTAATTGTATTCTCACCGGGGACACCTATTCTAGAAAATATTTTGGAAAAGAAAGAATCCCTTGACTCTGAAATTTTATTAGATGGAGAATGGACTGTCAATTTGTTGCCGACATTAAATAATAAATGGGGTGATTTTCGTCTACCCGCATCCAATGAATATATTGGAGCTGAAGCTCGTGTCTTTCGTTTTATGGCAGAGAATCAAGCTCCTAAGTCTTGGATGGAAAAAGATTTTAAGGATGAGGATTGGGAAGAAGGAATTTATGGATATGGACCTCAATATGAGACTTGTTCGGATTCATTCCCCGATTGGAAAACCGTTTCGTTTTCTTGGCAGTATGGAGTATGGGATAATCCGGGTGCTCAAGGATATCATGGGCTGAAAGGTAAAATTAGTGATGGCTTCTTTATCTTGGATCGAGGAGGATTACAAAGGTTTAGGACTTATGTGTATGTAAAGGAGAGTGGTACTTATCGGGTGGAGCAGATTGGGACATTAGCGGATGTTGTTTTAATAGACGGTGCATTTGCCCATGAAAAAATAGAATTGACGCAGGGATGGCATTCTTTGCTCGTTGAGTATGCGAATACTTGTAAAATAGAATATAAATCTCAAACTGGAGCTTACCATGATGATCGTCCTCGAGGAGCCGTAGTTCTGTTACCTGAGAAAGTAGCAAAACCAATAAAACCATCTGCTTATTCGGATGAAATATCGATGTGTTGGGCTAAAACGGAACATTTGTTTTTTGATCCGTACCAAAGAAAGTATAATAGATGGAATTACCGTTTTCAATCAGTTCCGGGATTACAGGAAATGGATTTTGCGATTAGGGGTAGAGATTTGAAAGTATGGGTTGATGGAAAGGCGCTTCCGGATTCTGCTATACATCTTCTGAATGAGATGAGTCTGGATGGTATTAACCGATACAAGGTGATTTTTCCGGAGAAAAGGCAAAGAATAGGAACTATCGCTTTTTCAATCGCAGCTCACATAGGTAATCAAGGGACAGCGGTATTGGCAGAACCTGTAAAATTGAAAACAGGAACAGGTCTGCTTTTGAGAGGAAATTGGGCAAAAACGGGAGCTCTGCGTTGCTATTCTGGAGGTATGATTTATAAACAAAATATTCGTTTACCAAAGAAATGCTCAGATAAAAAAGTTTTATTGGATTTAGGGGATGTGGTAGCTACTTGTGAGATAAAGGTTAATGGCCATTCTGCTGGGATTTTAATGAGTCCTCCATACAAAGTGGAGATAAGCCACTTCCTAAAGGAAGGTGAAAATGAAATAGAGGTGTTGGTTTATAGTACATTAGCTAATCATTATCAAACTCAGCCAACGCCCTATCGTGGAGACCCTAAAGCCGGACTTATAGGCCCGATATCTTTGTTGATTTTTAATTAATTTAAAAGGATTGTACAATGAAATATTTTATATTATCACTGATTTTGCTATGTTGTTCGGTATTTGTGAAAGGACAAAATCAATATAGTGCGGAACCATCTCCTGTATTGTTAAAAGAACGTTGGGAAGCAGAATGGATTACTTGTCCGGAAAGTTCGTTATATGATTACGGTGTTTATCACTTTAGGAAAACATTGACATTAAATAGTCGACTAGATTCTTTTATTATAAATATATCCGCAGATAATAGATATCGTTTGTTTGTAAATGGGAGGCCGGTTTGTTGGGGACCGGCAAGGGGGGATATTTATCACTGGTATTTTGATACGGTAGATATTGCGCCGTTGTTGAGACCCGGGAAAAATGTATTAGCTGTATTGGTTTGGAACTTTGGAAATTATACTCCGGGAGCACAGATGACTCTGAAGACTGGTTTGATTGTACAAGGAAACACTTCTTTGGAGGCACAAGCAAACACGGATAAATCTTGGAAAGTTTATCATGATCCTGCTTATTCTCCCTCTATAGAGTATTTACAAGATGTTGGATGCAGTGATATTTTAAATGCGTCATTATATCCATGGGGCTGGGAAAATTTGGATTATAATGATGCCGACTGGATAGAGGCTCGTACGATAGGCCGTGGACAACCTTATGGAATAGGTTCTGGATATGATTGGATACTATGCAAAAGAGATATTCCATTTATGGAAGAATCTTTATTACGCATGAACCGAATACGTAGGGCGGAAGGGATTGATTTGCCTTCTGATTTCTTAAAAGGTAAAGCGGAGCTTAAAGTCCCAGCAAATCAGAAGGTATCTCTTTTGATTGATCAGGATTTTTTGACAACGGCTTATCCTGAATTGATTGTTTCAGGGGGGAAGAATAGTCTAGTGAAGTTTACTTATAGTGAAGCTATGTTTAAGGCCGGAGAACAAGCGAACAGAAATGAGATTGATGGACGGGATGTCATAGGGTTTGTGGATAAATTTTATCCGGATGGGGGCTCGAATCGTCTTTTTCGTCCTTTATGGTTCAGGACTTATCGGTATATTAAACTAGATATCGAGACTAAGGATGAGCCTTTAGTTCTCCATGATTTGTATGGTATGTATACTGGATATCCATTTAAAGAAAATGCTTCTTTTGATTGCGATCAGGATTTTATGAAACAAATTTGGGACACTGGTTGGCGTACAGCACGTCTATGTGCACACGAAACTTATTTTGATTGTCCATATTATGAGCAGTTACAATATGTGGGAGATACACGTATTCAAGCTCTTATTTCTCTTTACGTAGATGGGGATGATCGTTTAATGCGAAAAGCAATTAAGATGTACGATTATTCTCGTTCTTATGAGGGAATTACGACAAGTCGTTATCCGAGCCGTGTTCCTCAATATATTCCACCATTTTCTTTATACTGGATTAATATGGTACATGATTATTGGATGTATCGTGATGATCCAGCTTTTGTGAGAAACTGTATTTCAGGGGTGAAAACAATACTGGAGTGGTTTGTGGATAAAGTGGATAAGGGAACAGGGATGCTAGGGGCTATTCCTCATTGGAATTTTGTGGATTGGCCAACTCAATGGCCATGGAGCAAAGATAAACTGACTGGTGGGGTTCCTCCGGGAGGAATGACTGGCGGCTCCTCTATCCTTACTTTGCAATTAGCTTATACATTAAAAGATGCTGTGGAGTTGCTGGATCATTTTGGTGAGAAAGATTTGGCCGTTCAATATGACTCATTACGGATTTCTTTATGTGAAAATACATGGAAGCATTGCTGGGTTGAAAAAAAGCAATTGTTATGTGATGATATATTGAAAACAAGTTATAGCCAACATGCTAACATAATGGGAATATTGTCTGATGCTGTTCCTGCTAAGTTCCAGCAAGACTTATTGACACGCTTAGATACGACTTCTTCTTTAATTCAAGCAACTTTCTATTATCGTTTTTATTTGTTTCGGGCTTTAAAGAAAGTGGGCTTGGCTGATCAATATGTATCTATGTTGAAACCTTGGCAAGATATGTTAGGTATGGGATTGACCACTTTTGCGGAGAATCCGGAACCTAGCCGTTCGGATTGCCATGCTTGGAGCGCAAGTCCTGTTTTTGATTTTCTAGCGACAATTTGTGGAGTGGAGCCGGCAGAAGCAGGTTTCCGTTCTGTAAAAATAGAGCCCCATTTAGGTTATTTGAATAGAGTAGAGGGAAAAATACCTCATCCATTAGGAAATATTTCTATAATGTTAGAAAGGGAAAATAAAGGCATTAATGGTAAAATTGTATTACCGGAAGGTTTGTCTGGTCGTTTCTTCTGGAATAAACAAACCCTAATTCTTCATTCTGGACAAAATCTGATAGATCTATGAATATGAAAATTAATTATTTGATAATATTAGGATTGTTCTATATACAAGATACGATGGGACAGTCGGATTTTGGATTGGCACCTATTCTGCGAATAGATGATAATACACTTATGGAGAAGTTTAAATCCCCACCGGGGGAAGCTCGGATGTCTTGTTATTGGTGGTGGATAAATAGTATGGCGACCAAAGAGTCTATAACAAGAGATCTTGAAGAAATGAAAGCTAAGGGATATGGTTCCGCTACATTAATTGATGCGGGAAGCTCTAGTTACGAGATCGCTACGAAAACAGCACATGGACCAGTATTTATGTCTCCTGATTGGATGGGTTTATATAAACATGCGGTACGAGAGGCTGATCGACTGGGGATAAGTTTGTGTGTCAATGTACAAAGTGGTTGGAATCCGGGAGGACCTTCCATAACCCCGGAACATGCATTGAAAAAGTTAACATATTCTGAGTGTAATATCAGCGGTGGAAAGATACTTCATATAAAATTAGCACTTCCAGAATCAAATCTTTTGTATCGTGATGTTTGTGTTCAAGCAGTGAAACAGTTGCCAGAAGGCACACCGATAAAGGATGAGGCAATTCCTTATTGGTCTGCTAAATCATTTAACTCAGGGCTTGGTTTCCAAGAAATATTCCCGCTAGATAAATTGAGGGAGGGATTCCTTTTTGACTCAAATGCAGAAGTAATAAAGAAAAGTGAAATTCTGGATTTGACAGATTCTTTTGATGGAGAAACTCTAAATTGGGATGCTCCAGAAGGTAATTGGACTATTATACGGTATGGCTGGACTTGTACGGAGGTGCGTACTTCGACAACAAGTGATGGGTGGGAAGGTCTATCGGTAGATCACTTAAGTGCGGAAGCTTTTGATGTATTCAGTAAAACTGTCATAGAACCATTGATTTATACGGCGAAAGAGGCCGGTAATAGTGTTCGTTTTCTTCAAACGGATAGCTGGGAGATGGGAGTCGTGAATTGGACAAATCGTTTCCCCGAAGAATTTAAGAAATATCGAGGATATGATATATTTCCTTATCTTCCGGTTATGACTGGTCGCATTGTAGAGAGTCCAGAACTTTCAAATCGTTTTTTACAAGACCTTCGAAGAACTGTGAGTGATTGTATCTATGAGAATCATTATATGTTATTCAAAGAGTTGGCTCATAAACATGGAATGATGATTGACCCGGAATCGGGAGGCCCTTGTTATACTCCTGTTGATGCGTTACAGATAATGAGTATTAGCGATATACCTCATGGTGAATATTGGGCACGATCTATTTCTCATGTTGCGTCTGAGGGAGCGAGACTATCAGTTAGACAAAGTGCTTGTGTAGCACATACGAATGGAAAGAGATTTGTGGAAGCTGAAGGACCAACGAGTATTGGCCCCCAATGGGAACGATCCCCTAAAGATTTAAAGGGAATTCTAGATCGAATTTTTTGTTCAGGGGTTAATCGTTTAGTTTGGCATGCGTTTGTTTCCTCTCCAAAAGAGTATGGCGTGCCCGGAAATGAATATTTTGCGGGAACACATTTAAATCCAAATGTAACTTGGTGGGAGCAGGCTGGAGATTTTGTAGATTATATAGATCGGTGTTCTTATTTGCTTCAACAAGGATTATTTGTGGCAGATGTTCTTTATTATACAGGAGATGATGTCCCTAATATGGTTTTTCTGAAAGAGGAGGTAGACAATCTAAATTTTGGGTATGACTGGGATAAATGCTCAAAAGATGTGATTTTAAATAGGCTTTCTTTTTCTGAAGGGAAAATACGTTTGCCGGATGGAATGTCGTATCAAGTATTAATATTACCTCCTCACAAGACAATTGATTTGGAAGTCTTAAGAAAAATAGAACAGTTGGTATTACAAGGTATGACTGTGATTGGTGAGCCTCCTCTTAGAACGAGTGGCCTAACCAATTATCCGGAGGGTGATAAAGAGTTGTATGAAATTCGGAATCGTATGTGGGGATGGCTAGATGGAGTAAATAGAACGGAACAAACCTATGGTAAAGGGCGTGTAATTTGGGGGCAAGATATAAATAATGTGCTAATGTCTATGTCGGTGAAGCCTGATTTATCATATACAAGCCGTCGATCGGGAACGTTATTGGATTATATTCATCGAAGAACAGAGGAACAAGATATTTATTTTGTAACAAATCGGTATGCTGTAAATGGCATTAATGATTATTTCTATCGGTATATGCCTTCTTTACCAGATCGTTATGAATTTGTGAATTGCAAATTTAGGGTAACAGGAAAGGTTCCTGAATTATGGAATCCACAAACAGGAGACATAAGGCCTGTTTTAAATTATTATGAAGAGAACGGAACTACGGTTATTCCTTTGCATTTTAATCCAGAAGGCTCTATTTTTGTAGTATTTAGGAATGCAGAGAAGACGAATAATCATATCGTGAAAGTGGAGCGTTGTAGTTCTGCAATATTCCCAGATGATTTAGAGGCTGGCCAATATCCTCCAATTGAATTTGAAACCAAAAAAGATAATATTGTCGCTAACATATATGATCCCGGGAATTATAAAATTTATTGGAATAATGGAAGTGTTTTATCTATAGGAAGCAGTGAGAAAATAGAGGAGTATGTCATAATGGGGAATTGGGTTGTACGCTTTGATTCTTGTTGGGGTAAAAGTGAACCTGTCATTTTCAATAAATTATATTCATGGACAGATTCAGAAGATCCGGAGATCCGTTATTTTTCAGGAAAAGCGATTTATGAAAATACATTTTATATAAAGACTGAACAGTTAAGGGATAAAAAGATGAAATTAGACTTAGGGAATGTTCAAGATCTAGCTGTGATTAAAGTTAATGATCATGTCTTCCCTGTTTCTTGGTCGGCTCCTTTTGAGGTTGATATCACTCCTTATGTAAAGGAAGGTCAAAATACTTTATCAATAGAGATTGTCAACTTATGGCCTAATCGCCTTATCGGAGATAGTAAATTGCCTAAACAAGAGAGAAGAACTAAAACGAATATCGTAAAGTTCGATGCTCCAGATTCTGAAAAATATTTACGAACGTCAGGGCTTTTGGGACCGGTAAAAATCAGGTCCTTCAAGCAAGTGAAAATTGAAGATTTATAGATCAATGAAAAATGAGGCTAAGCACCATTTGTAGTAGATAGAGGTTATTTCTTTTCAAGAGGAAATAACCTCTTCTTATTTTTTTATTTTATATTTGTTCGGTCAATATGTGCTAGAGGAGATGGATGTAGAACGGATATACCTAGAACGATTACGAAGCGGTTCATACAGAGACTTTACGAAACTGTATGAATCATACGCTTCACGCCTATATGCGTTCGCATTGCACTTGACTCATTCTGATGCTCTTGCAAAAGATATTGTACAAGAGACATTTATCAAAGTGTGGGTGCGGAGAGAACAAATTGATTTAGATATGTCTTTTAATGCTTTCCTATTTACGATGGCCAAGAACCAATTATTGAATGAGTTTCGTAGGCAGGCAAATAGTCCGCTTTTTTTGGAAGATGTTGTACTGAATGAGTCTGGAGATGGAGAGGAAACAGCGATTGAACGTAAATTATCTTTTGAGGAATTTAACCATAGACTGGAAATAGCGAAACAAAAGTTGACACCTCGCCAACGAGAACTGTTTGAGTTAAATAAGGAACAAGGTATAACTATAACAGAAATAGCGGCTAAAGCCTTAATTTCAGAACAATCTGTGCGTAACCAGTTATCGCAAGCCTTACATGTTTTAAGAAAGGAGCTCGGTAAGTATGCTTTGCTGTTCTCTCTTTTCTTTATCGGATAAATAAAATTGAAAAATAATATTATTATGTTTTATAACATCTAAAAAGGCATGTTATAAATTAACGGCTCATGTGTATACCTTATAAAAAGGATATTATGCAGGAATCACATACATATTATTTGCTCTCAAAGTACATGGATCATACGATCTCTACGGAAGAGTTGAAAACACTACGGCTTTTGGTTAATTTGTCTGATGATGATGAATTATCGCTGTCATTGTCTCATTTATGGGAAAATGGGCGACCCTTTGAAGAGATTGATGAGAGAATCATACGAGATATGTTCAGTGAGATTCAAAATCGAACGAGAAAAGAACGATTCGTTATGGTGTTTAGGAAACTGGCTCGTATCGCCGCAATACTATTAATACCTTTATTAAGTATATTGTCTGGTTATTTATATTTCAATCCAGTCGATCAGAAGGGTAGCATTGGCAATTTAGTGGTTCATGCCGATAGAGGGGAAAGATCGGGGGTGACTTTACCGGATGGAACACAAGTAAAACTAAATGCGGAATCGAGCTTAAGTTACACTCACGATTTCGGTCGAGAGCTTCGACAAGTTAATTTAGAGGGAGAGGCCTATTTTGAGGTGACTCGGAATGAGGATAAACCTTTCGTGGTACATACAAAATATCTGGATATAGAAGTGTTGGGCACAAGTTTTAATGTGTATTCGTATGAACGGGAGAATGTCATGGAAATGGCCTTGATATCGGGACGGATCAAGATACAGACTTGTTCAGAGCCTTCTCGTGTCGTTTATCTAAAACCGAATGAAAAAGCATTGTTCAATAAAGAATCGGGTATTATAACCGTGGAGAAAACAGATAATCGATTTGAAACGGCATGGTTAAGAGGAGATCTCGTTTTCCGATCAACGACATTAAGTGATGTCTTGGCTAAACTAGAGCGTAGATATGGCGTGAATATCCATTTGAATGATTCTTCTTTAGCGAATGACTTATTTACCGGAAATTTTGATAGTGAATATATCGTAGAGGTAATGGACCTTTTAGAGAGGCATTATGACTTTACATATGATGTACGAGGAGATGATATCTTTATACATCCTTGAGCGAGTGAAAATAAAAATGTACAACCTTAAATCAGTTCTTATGCGACAAGATTCTTCATAATAAAAACGGAACCGAAAAATGGTCGAGATTTTCCGGTTCCCCAATTAATACTCCATTTACGAGAATGGCGATTAGGCCATAAAACGGATTGTATCAATTTAAAAAAATAATATATGTTCAAAAGTAGAAAAAATCAATGTAGCTATATAATTTTTTTGGCTCTATTTCTGTTTTTTAATCCTATTTTGGTATTAGCTCAGACAGGAAGTGTCACTCTTTCCATGAAGAATGC